>RCMY010002319.1_pt1 | contig 17295 bp, 13 predicted proteins | sample 2041341 | NCBI WGS metagenome assembly RCMY01 (sample SAMN09708234, study PRJNA481090) | Marine sediment metagenome, whole genome shotgun sequencing project. | reverse complement strand
CTGACCGTGATCGCATCGGCGGCCAGCGGGCTGCGCGGGTCGAGGTAGGCGTCGGCATAGGCCTGCGAGGTGGAGCCGATGTCGCCGCGCTTGACGTCGAGCAGCACCTGGGCTCCCGCTTCGCGGGATCGCTGCACGACCTTCTCGAGCACCGCCACACCTCGGCTACCGAAGCGTTCGTAGAAGGCGCTCTGCGGCTTGATCAGCGAACAGTGCGGCGCCAAAGCGTCCACGGCGCTGAGTGCGAACCGCTCCAGACCAGCAACGTCGTCGTTGAGTCCCCACTGCTGGAGCAACGCCGGATGCGGGTCGATGCCGACACAGAATCGACCACGTTCGCGGACTGCGGCGTGCAGTCGCGCACCGAAACTGGGTGTGCTTCCCATGGTCATTCCCCTCGTGGTCGCGCCCGTCATGTCGACCGGGATCTCGCCAGGTCAGCCAGAACCCGACGTGGCCAGGCGGGCCCCTCATAGATGAAGGCACTGTAGGCCTGCAGCAGCGTGGCTCCAGCGCTCAGGCGATCTTGTGCGTCCGCGGCGGTGGTGATGCCACCGACACCGATCAGAGTCATGTCCGGACCCACCCGATCACGCAGGAGGGAGATCACCGCAGACGCTCGGCGGCGCAGGGGCGCTCCGGACAGCCCTCCGGCCCCGATGGCTTCGATCCTCTCGGCCGAGGTGCGCAGGCCCGCGCGCGAGATGGTGGTGTTGGTGGCGATGATGCCGTCCAGACCGATCTCCAGGGCGAGATCGGCAACCTCAAGGACGTCGCGGTCTTCGAGATCGGGGGCGATCTTCACCAGCAACGGTACGCGGCGGCCGGCGGACCGATCGGCCGTTTCCCTGACCGCCTGAAGCAGCGGGCCCAGGCGCTCGACCGACTGGAGACTGCGCAGGCCGGGGGTGTTCGGTGAACTGACGTTGACGGCGAGGTAGTCGGCGAACGGAGCAAGCAGCCGAGCACTCATCGTGTAGTCCTCGACCACGGCGGTCTGGTCGTCCTCGGGGACGATCTTGGTCTTACCGATGTTGATGCCAAGAACAGGAACGGTTCGGGTTGAACGCTTGCGAAGGCGCTCCGCGCGTTGGTGGAGGCGCACCGCCACCGCCACCGCTCCGTCGTTGTTGAAGCCCATCCGATTGATGACCGCACGGTCCTCGGGGAGCCGGAAGAGCCGGGGGGTCGGGTTTCCGGGCTGCGGATGAGCGGTGACCGTGCCGACCTCCACATGACCGAAGCCCAAGGCACCCAACGCATCAATGCCTAGAGCGTTCTTGTCGAACCCGGCCGCCAACCCGAGGGGGTGGGGAAACTGCAATCCCAAGGCGTGGATCGGGGCTGTGACCGGGGTCCACAGCCGGTCGTAGGCGCGCAGAGCCGGGGCTCCGGCGCGGATGGCGCCGAACCCGAGTTCGTGCGCGCGCTCGGGGTCGACCCGGACCAGAGCGCGGTCGAACAGGCTGCGGTAGAGAGCCATCAGCCGAGCGAGTCGCGTCGGGCCCAGTCCTGAAGAGAACGCACGCCGATGTCGCCGCGACGCAACGCCTCGATGCCCTGCACCGCTGCGCCCAGACCCTGCACGGTGGTCAGACACGGGACGTTGGCCATCACTGCTGCGGTGCGGATCTCATAACCGTCCAAGCGCGCGTGGCCGCCGTCTCCGGAGCTGTACGGCGTGTTGACGATCAACTGGATCTCGCCGTCGTGGATCAACTGCACGGCCGTCTTCTGGCCCTCCGGCCCGGAGCCCTCGAAGTGCTTGCGCACCACCGTGGAAGGGACTCCGTTGCGTCGCAGGACCTCAGCGGTGCCTTGCGTCGCGAGGATCTCGAAGCCCATGTCGGCCATCACCTTGATCGGGAAGATCATCGATCGCTTGTCGCGGTTCGCCATCGAGACGAACACCCGACCCTCGGTGGGCAACGGCCCGAAGGCCGCCGTCTGACCCTTGGCGAAGGCCGTCCCGAAGTCACGGTCGAAGCCCATGACCTCGCCGGTTGACTTCATCTCGGGACCCAGGATCGTGTCGACCTGCAGTCCGTCGGGGGTGCGGAACCGGTTGAAGGGCATCACCGCCTCCTTGACCGCGATCGGCTGGTCGGCGGGGAGGTTGCCCCCGTCGCCCGTGGCGGGCAGGAGCCCAACGGCGCGAAGGTCGGCGATGGTCTCGCCCATCATGACCCGCGCTGCTGCCTTGGCCAGCGGGGTTGCGGTCGCCTTGGACACGAACGGCACCGTTCGGGAAGCCCGCGGGTTCGCTTCGAGGACGTAGAGGATGTCCGAGCTGAGCGCGAACTGGATGTTGATCAGACCCACGACGCCCACCCCGCGAGCGATCCCCTCGGTGGCCTCGCGGATCCGCTCGACCTCGCGCTCCCCGAGCGTGATGGGCGGCAGGGCGCAGGAGGAGTCACCCGAGTGGATCCCGGCTTCCTCGATGTGCTCCATGACACCGCCGAGGAAGAGTTCGTTTCCGTCGAACAGGGCGTCCACGTCGATCTCGACGGCGTCGTCGAGGAAGCTGTCGACCAGCACCGGCGCGGCCCGACTGATCAGTCCCGCGGCGACGTACTTCTCGAGGTAGGCCTGCAACGCGACATCGTCGTAGACGATCTCCATGCCGCGACCCCCGAGGACGTAGGAAGGACGCACCAGGACGGGATAGCCGATCGAGGTGGCGATCGCCTGCGCCTCGGGGTACGACGTGGCGGTCCCGTGCTTCGGGGCCTTGAGACCGGCCGCGTGGAGCACCCGGCCGAACTCGCCCCGCTCCTCAGCGAGGTTAATCGCCTCGGGGGTGGTTCCGACGATCTGTACGCCGTTGTCCTTCAGCGCCTGGGCGAGGCCCAGCGGGGTTTGGCCACCGAGCTGGCAGATGACGCCAGCCACGGGACCGGCCTCCATCTCGGCGTGCACGATCTCCAGCACGTCCTCAAGGGTGAGCGGCTCGAAGTAGAGCCGGTCTGAGGTGTCGTAGTCGGTCGAAACGGTCTCTGGGTTGCAGTTGACCATCACCGTGTCGTAGCCACCGTTGGGCAGGCTCGGGTCGCTCAGAGCCAGGCTGGCGTGCACGCATGAGTAATCGAACTCGATGCCCTGACCGATCCGGTTCGGGCCGCTGCCGAGGATGATCACGGCTGGGCGCTCCCGCGGGAGAACCTCGGACTCCTCGTCGTAGGAGCTGTAGTGATACGGGGTGGCCGCCTGGAACTCAGCGGCGCAGGTGTCGACCGTCTTGTAGACCGGACGGATTCCGAGAGCGTGCCGAACGCCGCGGACCACGTCGGGCGTCATGCCGCGGATCTTACCGATCTGGACGTCGGAGAACCCGTGTCGCTTGGCCCGGCGCAGCAACGCGGGGGTGAGTTCCTTGGCGGCGGTCACCTCGGCCGCGATCTCGTTGATGAGCACGAGTTGGTCGATGAACCAGGGGTCGATCTTGGTGGCGTCGAAGATCTCGTCCGGGGTGGCGCCGGCCCGCAGGGCATCCATCACCTTGCGCAGGCGACCGTCGTGAGGGATTGCGATCGCTTCGAGCAGTCCCTCCTTATCGAGTTCGACGTACTCCTGGTGCCAGTCGAAGACCGACGAGGGGCTTTCGAGGGAGCGCAGCGCCTTCTGCAGCGCCTCGGTGAAGTTTCGACCCATCGCCATCGCCTCGCCCACGGACTTCATGTGGGTCGTCAAAGTCGGGTCGGCGCCGGGGAACTTCTCGAAGGCGAAACGGGGAACCTTCACCACGACGTAGTCGAGGGTCGGCTCGAAGGCGGCCGGGGTGCTTTGGACGGTGCCGTCCTCCAGCACCCGGGTGGTGATGTCGTTCGGAATCTCGTCGAGGGTGTAGCCGATGGCGACCTTGGCCGCGATCTTGGCGATCGGGAACCCGGTGGCCTTGGAGGCCAGGGCGCTGGATCGTGAGACCCGGGGGTTCATCTCGATGACGATCAGGCGTCCATCGGCCGGGTTGACGGCGTACTGAATATTGCAGCCGCCGGTGTCGACCCCGACCTCCCGGATGATGCCGATGGCCATGTTGCGCATGTGTTGGTATTCGCGGTCGGTCAGCGTCAGGGCCGGAGCGACGGTGATCGAGTCACCGGTGTGCACGCCCATCGGGTCGACGTTCTCGATCGAGCAGATGATCACCACGTTGTCCGCGGTGTCGCGCATGACCTCGAGTTCGTACTCCTTCCACCCGATGATCGACTCCTCGATCAGCACCTCGGTGGTTGGGCTCGCGGCCAGTCCGGAGCCGGCGATGCGGCGCAGTTGCGCTTCGTCGTAGGCGATTCCCGAACCGGTGCCGCCCATGGTGAAGCTGGGGCGTACGACGATGGGGTAGCCGAAGGTCTCCACAGCAGTAAGGCAGTCGTCCATGGTGTGACAGATGGCGCTACCGGCTACCTCGCCGCCGAGACCCTCAACGATCTTCTTGAAGGACTGGCGGTTCTCCCCGCGGTTGATCGCCTCGATGGAGGCACCGATCAGTTCGACGTTGTACTTCTCAAGGATGCCGGCGGCGTCGAGGGCCATCGCCGCGTTCAGAGCCGTCTGACCACCGAGTGTGGCCAGCAGGGCGTCAGGACGCTCCTTGGCGATGACCTGCTCCACGAACTCAGGAGTGATCGGCTCGATGTAGGTAGCGTCGGCGAACTCGGGGTCGGTCATGATCGTCGCCGGGTTGGAGTTGACCAGGATGACCCGCAGGCCCTCGTCCTTGAGGACACGGCAGGCCTGGGTGCCGGAATAGTCGAACTCGCAGGCCTGGCCGATGATGATCGGCCCGGAGCCGATGACCATCACGCTCTTGATATCGGTGCGCTTGGGCATCAGTTCTCCCCGTTGGTCGAGCTCATCAGAACGTCCACGAACCGGTCGAACAGGTAGGCCGCGTCGTGCGGACCAGCCGCCGCCTCGGGGTGGTACTGCACCGAGAAGGCCTTCAGCTGGCCGGCCTCGTCGCGCAGTTCGAGCCCTTCGACCACATCGTCGTTGAGACAGACGTGGCTGACGGTCGCGACGCCGTACGGCGTGGTGGTGCTACCGGTGCGGGGTGCGTCGACCGCGAACCCGTGGTTGTGAGCGGTCACCTCGACCTTCCCGGTGGTGACGTCAAGGACCGGCTGGTTGATGCCTCGGTGCCCGTAGGTCAGCTTGTAGGTGTTGAAGCCCAGCGCCCGACCGAAGAGCTGGTTGCCGAAGCAGATCCCGAAGTAGGGCAGGCCCCGCTCGAGCGCCGCCTGCAACAGGTCGATCTGGGTCGTCGTGGCGGCGGGGTCGCCGGGCCCGTTGGAGAAGAAGAGCCCGTCGGGGGCCACAGCGAGGACGTCCTGGATCGTGGCGGTGGCAGGAAGCACGTGGGTCTCGATGCCGCGCTCGGCCAACCGGGTCGGTGTCATGGTCTTGATGCCGAGGTCGAGGGCGGCTACGGTGAACCGCTTCTCGCCCTGCGCGGGTACGACATAACTGGTGGCGGTCGAGACCTGGCTGGCGAGCTCGGATCCGCTCATCGCCGGAGCCGCAAGTACGCGCGCCAGCAGCGCGGCGGGATCGGTCTCGGTCGAGGAGATACCGACTCGCATCGCGCCACGCTCGCGCAGATGCCTGGTCAGGGCCCGGGTGTCAACGCCGGAGATGCCGACAACCCCGTAGGCCACCAGTTCCTCGTCGAGGCTTCGCACCGAGCGCCAGTTGCTGGTGCGGCGGGCTGGGTCGCGGACGACGTACCCGGACACCCAGATCCGATCGGATTCCGGGTCTTCGTCGTTCACCCCGGTGTTGCCGATGTGGGGCGCGGTCATGACGACGACCTGGCGGTGGTAACTGGGGTCGGTGAGAGTCTCTTGATAGCCGGTCATCCCGGTGTTGAAGACGGCTTCACCGAACGTCTCCCCCGGTGCGCCGTAGCTTTCACCGTGAAAGGTGCGACCGTCCTCAAGGACCAGGATCGCGGGTAGGGGTGAACCTGAAGTTGAGCCTATGACTGGGGCATGCATAACCACGCCGTACTCCTTCTCCGCCTCACGGGACGGATCGTTAAAGGATGCCGAACGTGGCAGAGACTAGCAGCGCTGAGGGCCGACGCAGCATCGCGTGGCTCCGCACGAGACAGCCACCTGTTGCGGGTCACGTGCACCGACTCGTCCGCTTCAGCGGGGTCGCTTGACGCCGCGCTGGGCGGGCGCGGTCCACGGGTCTTCAGGCCAGGGGTGTTTGGGGTACCGACCCCGCATCTCAGCGCGAACGCTCGGGTAGGCGGAGTCCCAGAACGACGCGAGGTCAGCGGTGACGGCCAGCGGCCGACGAGCCGGCGAGAGTAGGTGCAGCAGGAGCGGGACCCTGCCGTCCGCCAGACGCGGGGTCTGCCTCCAACCGAAGGCCTCCTGCAACTTCACCGCCAACACGGGCTGATCGGGTTCATAGTCCACCTGAACCGATGAGCCGCTCGGAACGGTGAGTCGCTCGGGTGCCAGCTCGTCGAGGCGGCCGGCCTCCGGCCAGGGCAGCAGGCGCCGCAGCGCGGTGAGGACGTCGATGCGCCGAAGGTCACTGGTGCCCCGGATCTTGGTGAGTTCAGGACCCAACCACCCATCAACGTCGTCCAGGAGCGCCTCGTCGCTCACCGAGGGCCAGGGGCCCCCCAGCGCGCGATGCAGGAACGCCATCCGGTGGCGCAGCGACCTACTGGACTCTTTCCAGGGCAGCACCTGGAGCCCCTCTCGGCGAAGGCCCTCTCGGACCGCACCTCCGACCAGGAGTGGATCTGGTGAAGCCAGCGTGGTGGACGCCAGTTCGATGGCGCCCAGGCGGGTGACTCGACGAGCGACCACCCGACCGTCCTTCCACCGCACCTCCTCGGCCTCCGACCATCGGGCTGCCGCGGCCTCCTGAGCGAGGTCCTCGTCCAGGGGCGCCGCGGACCTGATCAGCGCCTCAGTGGCGCCCGCTCGTCGATCGACGTCTGCGACCGCCAGCCATTCGATCCCGGCGAGCGATGACTCGCCACGAGGCAGCGCGGCACCCGTTCCGCCGACCATGAGGTACGTCGTCCCGCCCGGTCGCAACCGCGCGATGCGGTCCGGGTGGACCTGGGCGACCACCGCCCCGACGGCCAGGTCGTCGGTCAGGTCTCCAGCCGGATGAGGGTCCCTCCTCGTGGAATCGCCGGTGGTGAGCGCCTTGCGCAAACGGTCCTTGGCGCTGCGCCAACGGGCCGCTTCAGGGGCGCCCCGACGCTGGCTGCGCAGTGCCGCGACCAGGTCGGCCCCTGGTGCTCGGATGTCCTCAGCGAGGAGGGCGATGACCTCGGCGGCTCGTGCGCCCCCTGCTATCCGGGCTCCGTCGAGCAGACCGCGCGCCAACCGCGGGTCCACCGGCAGCGCAGCCATCGACCGACCACGGGAGGTGAGAGCCCCTGCTGCGTCTACCGCTCCGAGATCGCGGAGCGCGGCTGCGGCCAGGTCCATCGCGACCTGCGGCGGCTGGTCCAGCAACGCGAGATCGGAGCCGTCGGGGGTGCCCCACAACGCCAACTCCAGAGCAAACGCGGTGAGATCCGCCGTACCGATCTCCGGAGCGGGGTGGGCCTCGAGGTGTGCGTGCTCAGCCTCGGACCAGCACCGGTAGACGGCACCGGGACCCTCACGCCCCGCGCGGCCGCCGCGCTGCTCGGCCGACGCCCGGCTGACGCGCACCGTCACCAACCCCGCCAGACCCCGGCGGTGGTCAGTACGTGGTTCCCGGGACATCCCGGCGTCCACCACGGTGCGCACTCCCGGCACCGTGAGCGACGACTCGGCCACAGCCGTGGAAACCACGACCCGACGTCGCTCACTGCGAGCAAGGGTTCGGTCCTGTTGGGCGGCCGGAAGTCGCCCGTGCAACGGATGGACGTCCAGGTCGGACCCGGTCAGGTGCCCCAGTCGACGGACCACGCCGTCCACCTCAGCCACCCCCGGGCAGAACACCAAGATGTCCCCGGTCTGCTGAGCCAGGGCTTTCGCCACGGTGGCTGCGACATGGTCCAGGAACCGGGGGGTGACCCCTCGCTCATCCATCCGCTTGACCCCGGTCGGCAGTGGTGACCAGTGTTGGGTGACCGGGTGCAGCGCCCCGGGCACATCGATCACCGGCACCCCACCGAGGGCCGCAGCCGTTCGATCGGCCTCCACGGTGGCGGACATGGCCACCAGGATCAGGTCCTCGCGCAGCGCACCGCGTACGTCGACGAGGAGGGCCAGGGTCAGGTCGCTGTCGAGCTGACGCTCATGCACCTCGTCGAGCACGACCGCATCGATCCCCGGCAGGTCGGGATCGCGTTGGATTCTTCTCAGAAGCAGGCCGGTGGTGACGAACTCGATCCGCGTCAACGGACCGACCTGTCGATCTCCCCTGACGGAGTATCCGACGCTCTGTCCTACCGGCTCCCCCAACAACTCTGCGAGCCGTCGAGCGGCAGCCCGTGCAGCGATACGACGGGGCTGCGTCACGATCACGCGGGCATCGGTGCCCACCAGGTCGGCCACCGCCGGCGGCACCATCGTGGTCTTGCCCGACCCCGGGGGCGACTGAAGAACCGCAGATCGGTGGTGGCGAAGAGCTGACACGAGGTCGTCGAGGCCACCGGCAACCGGAAGATCCGGCGGCGCGGCCAGCAGTCGCGCGATCGGGTCGGTGCTCACTCCCCGACGAGCACCCCGTCAAGCACGGTGGGACGGCCACCGAAGACGGTGGCGCGAACGGTGGCGCCGAGGGTGCGGCCGTGCCAGGGATTGTTCCGGGACAGCGAGACCGACGCATCACGGTCAACGGTCAACCGGGCCGCGGGGTCGATCAAGGTGAGGTTGGCTGGTGCACCGACCACCAGGCCCTGACCCTGGCCGGCGAGTCCAGCGATCTGCGCCGGACGGCTCGACATCACGCGGGCGACGTCAGCCCACTCCATCCGCCCGGACTCGACCATCACGGAGGCGACGACGGACAGCGCCGTCTCCAAACCGAGCATCCCGAAGGCCGCGTCGACGAAGGCGTGCTCCTTGTCGTGGCGGGCGTGCGGGGCATGGTCGGTGGCAACGGCGTCGATAGTCCCGTCGGCCAGGGCCTCACGCAGAGCCTCAACATCCTCGGCCGGCCGTAGCGGAGGGTTGACCTTGAAGGTGGGGTCGTACCCCGTAAGCAGGTCGGTGGTGAGGATCAGGTGATGCGGCGTGACCTCGGCGGTCACGTCGATGCCCTGCGACTTGGCCCACCGCAGCACCTCCACGGTGCCGGCGGTGGAGGCGTGAGCGACGTGGAGACGCGAGCCGGTGTGCCGAGCGAGCATGACGTCGCGCGCGACGATGACCTCTTCAGCGATCCCGGGCCAACCGGGCAGTCCGAGGCGACCGGAGATCTCCCCCTCGTGGCAACACGCGGTGGGGCCGGCAAGATCGGGATCCTGCGAGTGCTGGCTCACCACTCCCCCGAACGCCTTGACGTATTCCAGGGCGCGGCGCATGACGCGGGGGTTCGCCACACAACGTCCGTCGTCGGAGAAGACCCTGACCTGAGCGGAAGAACGTGCCATCAGTCCGAGCTCGGCCAACTCTTCACCGCCCAGTCCACGGGTCACCGCGCCGACAGGCTGCACCTCTACCAGCCCGGAGGCCTGACCCAGCGCGTAGACCCGTTCGGCAGCCTCGGCGGTGTCGGTGACCGGGTTCGTGTTGGCCATGGCCAACACCGCGGTGAAACCACCGATCGCCGCAGCAGCAGAGCCGGTACGGATCGTTTCAGCGTCTTCCCGACCGGGCTCTCGCAGGTGCGTGTGCAGGTCCACCAGACCCGGCAAGGCGATCAGACCCTCGGCGTCGATGACCTGCGCGTCCTGACTACCCAGTGAGCCCATCTCGACGATGCGGCCCTCTCGCACGAGCAGGTCGGTCGCGCCCTGGCCCAGGACGCTGGTGCCCTTGATCAGCAACTCCCGGGTGGTGTCTGTGGTGGTCATGCGGAGGTCCCATCGCCGGAGAGCAGGTGGTAGAGGATGGACATGCGGATCGCGACACCCGCCGAGACCTGGTCGAGCACCAGCGACTGCGCCGCATCGGCCGCATCGGCCGCGATCTCGAGGCCCCGGTTCATCGGTCCGGGGTGACAGATGGGGACGTCGGGGCCCAGAACGGCCAACCGGTCACGGGTCAGCCCGTAGCCCACGGTGTACTCGCGAGCGCTCGGGAAGTACCCCCCGGTCATCCGCTCTCGCTGGACGCGCAACATCATCACGGCCTCGGCCTTGGGTAGTTCCTCATCGAGGTCGTACGACGTGCTGAAGCCAGCCTCGCGGGACCAGGTGTCGATGCCGCTGGGCATCAGGGTGGGCGGTGCCACCACGGTCACGTCGGCCCCCAGGGCGGTTAGGCACAGGATGTTGCTACGGAACACCCGGCTGTGGGTGAGGTCGCCGACCAGAAGGATCTTTCGACCCTCCAGGGAACCCAGCCTGCGCTGAAGCGTGTAGGCGTCGAGCAGGGCCTGGGTGGGGTGCTCGTGGGTGCCGTCGCCGGCGTTGATCACGACCGAGTCGACCCACTGCGAGACCTGGTGGGCCGAACCGCTGGCGCTGTGCCGCATGACCAGCGCGTCGACCCCCATGGCGGTGATCGTCTGGACGGTGTCGCGCAGGCTCTCACCCTTGGAGGCGGAACTGCCCTTGCCGGCGATGTTGATGGTGTCTGCAGAGAGCCACTTGCCAGCGATCTCGAAGCTGGACCGGGTCCGGGTGGAGTCCTCGAAGAACAGGTTAATGATCGTGCGACCGCGGAGGGCCGGCAACTTCTTGACCTCGCGACGCTGCACGTCGTGCATCTCGGCAGCGGTGTCGAAGAAGGTGATCATCTCGTCCACCGTGAGGTCGGCGATGGAGAGCAGGTGGCGGCTCATGCGATCCGCACCTCATCGGCGTCGTCGAGTTCGGAGAGGCGCACCATCACACGCTCGGTGCGCGCGCTGGGCAGGTTCTTGCCCACGTGGTCGGCGCGGATCGGCAGCTCACGGTGCCCCCGGTCCACCAGAACAGCAAGGCGAACCGCTTCGGGGCGTCCGAGGTCGTTCATTGCATCCAGCGCGGCGCGGACCGTGCGCCCGGAGTAGAGGACGTCGTCGACCAGGACAACGGTCTTGCCCTCGATGCCGTCCGGCGGGACCTCGGTGTGCTGGGGCCCCCGGGCGGGGTGTTTGCGAAGGTCGTCGCGGTACAGGGTCACGTCGAGCGACCCCACTGCGACCTCTACGCCCTCGACCTCACGGATCAGGGCAGCGATGCGGTGGGCCAGCGGCACACCCCGGCTGGGCACTCCGAGGAGCACGAGGTCGCGGGCGCCCTTGTTGCGCTCGAGAATCTCGTGCGCGATCCGGGTCAGGGCCCGATTGATGTCACGGGCGTCGAGCACCACACGACCAGGAAGCTCCTGGGGCGTTGAAGGCGTCGGTTGAGCAGCAGAATCAGCGGTGGGTGGGGCATTCACGAGGACTGCCGGACCTCCTTCTCCGCCTCACAGGACGGCTCGTTAAAGGATGTCGATCGGGGCTGACCCTAGCCGATGTCGAGGAGCACCTTGCCGACGGTTCCTCCCTCGACCGCATCGTGTGCGGCAGCGGTCTGCGCCAGGTCGAAGTGGTGCAGCGGCAACCCGGACTCCTCGCCAACCCGCAACGCGCCCGATTCGACAGCCGCATTCACGTCCTGCACGGCAGCGGCCAGGAGGGCCGGATCGAGGGTGTAGAGCAGCACCCCCTGGGTCCGAACGTTCTTGACGAAGCTAGGACGCAGGGGCAGCACGGCCTCGTCTCCCCCGTTGTTGGCGTAGTAGGCGATCGTGCCGTGGTTCTTCACGACCTCCAGGTCCAGAGCCAGGTTCTGTGCGGGAGCGACCTCGACGATCAGATCGACGCCGTCCTGCGCCAGTTCCTTGATGCTGGCCGCCGCATCCTCAGCCCGGTAGTTCACGACGTGGTGGGCTCCGGCGGCGATCGCGGCCCGACCCTTCTCCTCGCTACTCACCGTGGTGATGACGCGGGCACCGGACCAGACCGCGAGTTGGATGGCGGCGTTTCCGACGGCGCCTGCTCCCCCTGCGACCAGAACGACCTGGCCGCGCATCGTGCCGGGACCCAGGCGACGGGTGGTGTCTGAGGTGGTCAGGGCCCGGTGAGCGGTCACGGCCGGGACCCCGAGGCTGGCTCCGAGGTCGAAGTCGGCCCGATCAGGCAGCGGGTGGACATTCGCCGCAGGCTGGACGGTCAGTTCGGCCGCGCTCCCGTGGGCCCGTCCGTGTTGGGCCAGCACCAGCCACACCCTGTCGCCGGGTCGCACATGCGTCACGCCCCTCCCGACCGCCTCGACGGTTCCGGCACCGTCCTGCCCGGGCACTACCTCGTCGTACCCCGACATCATTTCTGCTCGGAACTTCCAATCGGTCGGGTTGACCCCTGCGCGTACGACGCGGACGAGCACCTCGCCCGGCCCCGGTCGGGGGTCGTCGCGATCGACGAGTTGGAGGACGGACGAGGGGCCGGTGTGGTGATAGACAACTGCGCGCATATCAAAGGCAGCGTTCTACCGGCGCCACTTGTTCCCCTACTTGAGCAGAACTTTTTTGCTGGTGGTCTCGCCCTGCGAGCGGATGATGATCTTGGCTCGCACCGATCGCTTGCCGCGGGTCAACTTCTTGCCCAGTCCGGTCAGTTTGAGGCTCACTCGAGACTTACCCCTGGGCCCGATTGAGAATTTCTTGGTCTTGGCCAGCGGTTTGCCGCCCTTGGCCGTCTTGAGGACGATTTTTCCCTTCGCGGAGCCGACCGCCTTGATGGGGATCTTGACCTTCCCCTTGCGGGTCGCGAGGCTCTTGCTGGTCATCCGCGCTCCGCAACTTGAGGCAGTGATCTTTGATGCCCTGGCGGCTACCCGGCCCGCAGCGCCACCGGTGCACATGGTGAACCTGGCGGTGATCAGATGCGATGGGGCGCTGAAGGAGTCGGTGCGCACCTCGCGGGGATTGATCTGCGGGTAAAGCATGAGCGTGGAAGGGTTTCCGGGTGCGGCGGAGTCGCTGGTGTTCGGCGGGTTTTTCGTGACGCGCACCGGCAGGGTGCCGGTGTTGGAGGTCGAGCTGAACCCCACGTAGTCGGCGATGTCCGCGTTGTTGATCGAGTCATACCCCGTCTCCACCGGCAGGTTCAGCGCGATCGTGGTGACCGCGTTGGGCCGCAGGGTGAAGGTTCGGGTCATCTGCTCCCCGAAGCAGCAGGCTGCCGAGCCCTGAGAGGGAATCTGACCGTTCGCGTCCCGGCCGATGATCGAACGGACGACCGTGAAGCGCAGGGGTGCGGGGTTGGGTCCGCTGCGAACGCTCACCGCGGTCACCCGACCTTTGGTGGGTGCTAGTCCGCTTGGTTGTCCGGGCAGCCCGTTCTGGTTGAAGGTCGCCAACTGCACCCAGGTGCAGTTGTTGGTGCCGCTGGGCCGTACGGCGAAGTCACCGTTTGCGTTGACCAGGCGCGGCCCGGCTTCACACCCGTAGTTGGCGTTGGGGGCCACATTCGTGGGCCCTCCGAAGTCAATTGCTGCTGCTGGCGGCACGGGCGACAGGAGGCTCAAACCGAGGCCTCCCAGCGCGGTCACGAGTGCTGCCCTGCGTCTGTGCGTACGTCGCGTCCTCACGGCGATCCCCCTCCGCCGGTCCCTCCGGACCGGTCAGTACCGATCCATTGACGTTACGCCGGTTCCTCCAGCGCGTCACCGGAGGAAAGGTAAAGAAAAGCCTGCTGCATCCAAATCACGATGCGGCGGTTTCCTCAGGACGCTTCGATGAGATCGAGTGCAACCTTGATGACCCGGTGCAGCGTGGGGTAGGCGAAGTGCATCCCGGCGATGGTCTCGATCGGCACCTCGGCGTGAACCGCCAGCGCGAGAAGCCCGAGCACCTCCCCGCCGTACGGCGCCATGGCGGTTGCCCCGACGAGTACGCCGCGGTCAAGGTCAGCCACGACTTTGATGATGCCGTCGTTGCCGGACCCGTGCATCCACCCGCGGCTGGACCGGGGAATCTCAGCCACGCCGATGCCGACCCGCAGTCCGGCGTTCCGGCCCTGTTCCTCGGTCATCCCCACCGAACCGACCTCGGGATCGGTGAAGGTGACCCGAGCGACGGCGTGGTACTCAGCCGGGCGGGGGTTCTCCCCTAGCAGGTCACTGACCACCAGCCCGGCCTGATAGAGCGCCACGTGGGTGAAGGCGCCCTTGCCGGTGATGTCACCGACCGCCCACAGTCGATCACCGGCACGCAGCGTGCCGTCCACGGCGATCACTTGTGCTTCGGGGTCCAGTCCGACCGTCTCCAGGCCTAGTCCAGCGAGTTGGTTCACTCGCCCGGCGGCCACCAGAAGTCGCTGGGCATGCAGCGCCTCGCCGTCGAGTTGGACCGCGAACTGATCGGAAGCGGCGTCGTGGGTGACGCGGCTGATCTCCACACCGCTACGGACGGTGATCCCCTCACGGCTGAAGACGTCGGTTAGCACCTCGCTGCTCTGCGGTTCCTCCGCAGCGAGGATGCGGTCGGAAGCCTCCAGCAAAGTGACCGCGGTGCCAAACCGGGCGTAGGCCTGGGCCAGTTCGCATCCGATGTTGCCCGCCCCAATCACGATCAGGGACGTGGGAGCTTCTTCGAGACGGAAGATCTCGCGGTTCGTGAGGTACGGCGTCTCCGCGAGTCCGTCGATGGGAAGGACTGCCGGTGTAGTGCCGGTCGCGAGGATGACTCCCCGTCGCGCGACGAACCGGCGGGTTCCAACGTCTGTGCTCACGGTGACCCCGCCGGGACCGTCCAGTCGTCCGCGTCCGCGGACGACCGTGGCGCCTGACTGCTCGAGTCGTTCAACGTGCGAGTGATCGGTCCACTGATCGGTCGCCTCAGCGATCCGTCGGCGAGGCAGGGCGTAGTCGGGTTCGATGGACGCCTCCCCCGCCAGTTCAGCGGCGTGGTGGGTTTCGGCGACTGTGTGGGCGGCACGCACGAGCAACTTCGATGGTGTGCACCCGACGAAGGGGCACTCACCTCCGACAAGATTCTCTTCGACTGCGACGACCTCGAGACCCGCCTCGGCAAGTTTGTTGGCGGCGTACTCACCCCCGGGGCCCAGCCCGATGATGATGACGTCTACTTCCTGAGGGTCACTCATGTTCGTCCTTCCGAAGAGCCGAGTAGCGAGGCGTTAGCGGTCGAGGTGGCGGGACCAGGCAAAGCAGAAGAGACCGTACGCCGCGAAGCCGACCCCGATGGCAATGGTCAGGGGCGAACCGAAGGGTTGGTCCAACAACTCTCGCAGGGCCTGGTCCAGGCCCCCTGTTTCATCCGCTTCACGGGTGAGCGCGGCGTACCCGAAGAGCACGCCCACCAGACCCAGGGCGACTCCTTTGGCGCTGTAGCCGATGCGGCCGAGCCAGACGTAGGCGGTGCCGTCGGCACCGGACGAGCCGGAGGACTCCAAGTCCTTCTTGAAGCGGTCGCCGATCGCCTTACGCAACAACATGCCACCAGCGATGATGACGCCGACTCCGACCGCGGCGACAAGGATCTGGCCACCCGGCATGCCCAGCACCTTGGCGGTGAAGGACTTGGTCCCTCCGCCCCCACCCGAGGAACCCGAGCCGATCAGAAGGCGCAGCGCGTTCACGCCGATGAGCAGGTAGATCAGCACGCGGCCCGCCGAGACGAGTCGCTTGAAGATCCTCTTGCGCCCCTCCCGGTCGAGATGACCGAAGATCGCCTCGATCCCCTGCCACAGCGCCAACAGAAGCATCCCGACGGCCACCGCACCGACGAGGAAGGACCCGAACGGTTTCTGCGACAACTCCCGGATGGCGCCATCACTGGACGGCGACCCCGAGCCTTGCCCCAGAGCGAGTTGGATGGCCAACCAGCCGATGATCAGGTGCACGAGCCCGTAGGCCACCAGGCCGGTCCGAGCGACGCGATCGACACCGTCGCTGTGATGGAGCGCCGACTCCAGCCGGCCGAAGGTTGACGACATCGGGCAACCCTATGCAGCGGTTCCCCGAGCGTCATCACCCCATGGGATGGATCGGTGGGTCAGGCGATCGATCCGCGATTGCGTTGGATGGCGCCGAGGATGCCGTTGACGAACGGCGGGGACTCATCAGTGGAGAGTTCGCGCACCAGAGCCATCGCCTCGCTGATCGCCACCGTGCCTGGGACGTCGTCGGGGCCCCAGACGAGCTCCCAGACCCCGAGGCGCAGGACGTTGCGATCCACTGCGGGCATCCGGTCGATCGTCCAGTCCGTGGAGTACTCCGTCAGGAGGCCGTCGATCCGGTTGGCATGCTCGGCGACGCCGCGGATCAGAGTCGCGGTGTACTCGTTGTTGGGCGGTTCGCCCGCGCCGATGGCCGCTTCCAGCGCCTCGACGGCCGATTCCCCGCGCATGTCGGCGGCGTACAGCAGGTCGAGGGCGCGCTTGCGGGCCTTGGAACGAGCACCCATCAGGACTTGACGCGACCCTGGTAGGACGAGTCGCGGGTGTCGACCTTGATCTTTTCGCCCTGCACGATGAAGAGAGGCACCTGGATCTCGTGACCGGTCTCGAGCGTCGCGGGCTTGGTCCGGCCGGTGGCGGAGTCGCCAGCGAGACCGGGCTCGGTGAAGGTGATCTCGAGCTCGACCGAAGCCGGCATCTCGATGTAGAGGACGCGGCCCTCGTTGGTGGCCACGATCGCTTCCTGGTTCTCCAGGAGGAAGTTGGACGCGTCACCCACGAGCTCGGGGGTGATCTCGATCTGGTCGTAGTTGCTGGTGTCCATGAAGACGTAGGAGGTGCCGTCGTTGTAGAGGTACTGCATGGTCCGCTTGTCGACGTTGGCGATCTCGACCTTGACGTCGGCGTTGAACGTCTTGTCGACCGTCTTGCCCGACTCGATGTTCCTCAGCTTCGTCCGCATCACGGCGCCGCCCTTGCCCGGCTTGTGGTGCTGGAACCAAAGAACCTGCCAGAGCTGGCCGTCGAGGTTGAGAACCATGCCGTTCTTCAAGTCGTTGGTCGTTGCCATGCGTGGAGAACCTCTTCACATTGGGGAAAGTCAGGGCGGCTAGCCGTCGGCAGCGCCATCGAAGGAGTTTAGGGCAGAGCGAGTCAGGCGCCGATTTACAGTCCCCCCGGCGGTCGAAGAACGACCAAGTCCTGTTGCCCCCGGTGGTTGAGTTAGGACGACGTCGGTGGTTGAGGAAGGACCGAAGT
>RCMY010002318.1_pt1 | contig 17297 bp, 19 predicted proteins | sample 2041341 | NCBI WGS metagenome assembly RCMY01 (sample SAMN09708234, study PRJNA481090) | Marine sediment metagenome, whole genome shotgun sequencing project. | reverse complement strand
GGGTCAATCAGGTGATCCACAATCATCCCCGCAAAGTCCCGCTCTGTAGATGGGCCCAATACGGGCAATTCAAGATAAGCACCTTCCTGCACCCCCCAGATCGAGAGTGTGTGGGCGAAATCAGTTTCGACTTCGGGTAATCCGATCGCGTCGGCAGGATCAAAAAACCCCAAAACGCCAACCGTGGAATTCAGGACGAAACGAAACGCATTTGTGGTCGCGCTGGCAATGTTGCCCTGCAGCAGCCCGTTAAGGACCATACCCGGACCACCGGTATTGTCGGCAAAGTTGATCACCGCCCCACTGATATCGGGGTGAATCAATGATGGACCGTCGCTGTCACCACCCGCAAAAACCGCAGCATCCAACCCTTTGTTGAACGCATGTACCTGTCGGTTCGTAGTCTCGTAGGGATCATTTAACGACGCCCCTTCGGGCGCGGATGAACAAGCGACCAAAGCAAGAGCGGTCATAAGGAAGATCAGGCGGGATGTGATGGTCATGCAGGACATGTGATAAATGAGCTCTATTCAGTATTTCAACAACATTGCCTGCGAGAAGCAGGCAATGGAGTGACATTTGCCATAGAAATGACAACCATGACAGATAAGTAGTTACGATTAACAGCGTTCTTGCTTATATTGGACGGCAAGAACAGGCAGGCAAAAAGTACAAGGGCGGAAAATCGCGCATGGCTGACGAATTCGAGGCAAAAGGCCGGGCAGAATTACTTGATGCCCGCCGCGAGAGCCGCAGCCTGTACTGGATGGTCGCGATCTTCAGTTTTTTTGTGAACATGCTGATGTTGACCGGCCCGCTTTATATGCTGAATGTCTATGACCGGGTTCTGGGTTCGCGCAGTCTTGAAACCTTGATTGCTCTCTCTGTGCTTGTCGCCTTTCTTTACGGAATGATGGGTATCCTTGATTTTGTGCGGGGCCGTATCATGGGCCGCGTTGGCGCGCGGTTTCAGGCGGCAATGGACCGCAGGGTTTTTGCAGCAGCGCTGAAAGCCACCACGCTCAACCGGTCCCTGAAGCAAGCGGCGACCGGCCTGCGGGATCTGGAGTCCGTGCAACGCCTGATCACGTCGCCTGCTTTGATGGCAATGTTTGATCTGCCGTGGACGCCGCTTTTCTTCTTTGGCATTTTCATTTTCCACCCGCTTATGGGTATTCTCGGACTTGTCGGTGGTGGGCTTCTCGTCATCATTGCGGTCTTCAACCAGCTTTCCAGCCGCAAGCCTCTGGCCGCGGCGAACTCTGCGACATTCCAGTCCGAAGCCCTTGGCGCGCAAATTCGTAACGAATCTGAAATGGTCCATTCGCTGGGAATGCGGAATGCCGCGTTTGGACGCTGGCAGGTGGCGCGTGGAAAATCGCTGGACGCAACAATTGGCGCGGCGGACAGTGCGGGCACCTATAATGCGCTGACAAAATCATTCCGTTTGTTCCTGCAATCCGCAATGCTCGGGCTTGGTGCCTATCTTGTTTTGCAGGGCGAACTGACAGCCGGTGCAATGATCGCAGGTTCGATCCTGCTGGGGCGCGCCCTTGCGCCGATCGAACTGATCGTCGGACAGTGGGCCGTTTTCCAGCGTGGCCGCGAGGGCTGGCAAAATGTGGCAATCCTGCTGGGCAACGTGCAACCGGATGCGGTGCGCACAAACCTTCCCGTTCCTGCCGCGCGTCTGGTCGCTGAACAGGTGACTGTCGTACCCCCCGGTGAACAGGCCGCGGCGCTGCGCATGATTTCCTTCGCTGTTTCACCCGGTCAGGCCGTCGGTGTGATTGGTACATCCGGAGCAGGCAAGTCCACGCTGGCCCGCGCCCTGACCGGTGTGTGGCGCCCTGCGGGCGGAAAAATCCGTCTCGACGGGGCGGCGCTGGACCAATATGATCCGGATGTTCTGGGGCAATATGTCGGATACCTGCCGCAGCGCGTGTCGCTGTTTGACGGGACGATCAAGGAAAACATCGCTCGCATGGCAATGCAGCCAGATGACGCGGCTGTGGTGGAAGCTGCGAAAAAGGCCGACGCGCATAATATGATTCTGAAACTGCCCGACGGCTATGACACCCGCGTTTCCGCGAATGGCGGGCGGCTGTCCGGCGGGCAAATCCAGCGGATCGGGCTTGCACGCGCTCTTTACGGCAACCCCGTCGTGCTGGTGCTGGACGAACCGAATTCTAATCTTGATAACGACGGGTCAAAGGCGCTCAATAACGCGATAAAAGGGGCCAAGGCGGACGGACGTTGTATATTCATCATGGCCCACCGTCCGGCCGCGATTGAACAATGTGACCTGTTGCTGGTCATCGAAAACGGTGCGCGTCGCGCCTTTGGCCCCAAAGACGAAGTACTGCGGGAAATGGTGCAGAACGCCGAACAGATCAAACTGGGCGCGGGCGCCGGTGGGGGCGTATCATGAGCAACGAAGAACACAAAAAGCGGTGGTCGACACGATCCCATCTTATCACCGGCTTGCTGGCGCTTGTGGTGCTGGTCGGCGGGTTCGGGACATGGTCGGTCATGGCGCAAATTACGGGTGCCGTCATCGCATCCGGCCAGATCGAGGTCGACAGGAACCGACAGGTGATCCAACACCTCGACGGCGGTGTGGTGGCCGAAATCATCGCAAAAGAGGGCGATCTTGTTGCGGAAGGCGACCTTCTGATCAAGCTTGACCCCGATGTGTTGCAGTCAGAGCTTTCAATCGTCGAAGGCCAGCTTTTCGAAATTCTGGCGCGACGTGGCCGGTTGGAAGCGGAACGCGACGACACCGACGACATTACCTTTCCCGAAACCCTGCTTGATCCCGCGAATACCAGCGCGCAATCCCTGATCGAAGGTCAGACCCGCCTGTTCGACGCCCGCCGCGAGTCGATGAAACGCGCGCAGGAACAACTGACCCAGCGTCGCGCCCAGATCCTGAGCCAGATTAACGGAATCAATGCGCAACAGGCCGCAGTCGTTACGCAAGTCGACCTGATCGCGCAGGAATTACGAGACCAGCAAACCTTGTTGGATCGCGGTCTGGCGCAGGCCAGCCGTGTGCTCGCACTTCAGCGCGAAGCCGCAAACCTGCAAGGGCGCGTGGGCGAACTGACCGCCGCCGCTGCTCAGGCAGCTGAACAAATCACCGAAATCGAAATTGAAATGCTGGGGCTTGAAACCAACCGGCGGGAAGAGGCGATAACCCGTTTGCGCGATATCCAGTATAACGAACTGGAACTCTCCGAACGACGTCGCACATTGAGCACCCAACTGCACCGGCTGGACATCCGTGCGCCGGTATCGGGTATTGTCTACGGCCTGCAAGTGTTCGCGCCGCGGTCCGTCATCCGCCCGGCTGATCCGGTGATGTTCCTGATTCCGCAAGATCGCCCTTTGGTCATCGCCGCGCAAGTGCAACTGACCGACGTGGACCAGATCCATCTGGGACAAGAGGCGACCCTGCGATTTTCGGCATTTGACCAACGCAGGACGCCGGAATTGAAAGGCACAGTCACGCTTGTTTCCGCTGACGCATTTCAGGATGAAAACTCGCGATTGTCGTTCTACCGTGTGGAACTACGCCTTGATGAAGGCGAGATCGAAAAGCTGCCTGTCGACATGACCCTGATCCCCGGTATGCCGGTCGAGGCGTTCGTGCGCACCGCAGATCGTAGCCCGATGGATTACCTGATAAAACCGCTGGCGGATTATTTCGCCAAGGCTTTCCGCGAGTCCTGATTGCACAGCACCTCTGACGGGGGTAGCGTCCGCACGAACACTGTCACCACCGGAGGACGCTATGACATCCGCGATTGAAACCAAACTGGCCGATCTTGGGATCACCCTGCCCGATGCTCCCGCAGCGGCTGGCAATTATGTGCCCTACGTTGTTGTGGGCGACATGGTCTATATTTCCGGCCAGATTTCGGCTGATGCGAATGGTCCCGTCAAAGGAAAGCTGGGCGAAGATACAAGCGTGGAACAGGGTGCCGCAGCTGCCAGACTTTGCGCGATTTCACTGCTCAGCCAGCTTAGGGCCGCTTGTGACGGCGATCTGGACCGTGTGGTTCAAGTGGTAAAATTGGGCGGTTTCGTGAACTCGACTCCCGATTTCGGCGACCAGCCCAAGGTAATCAACGGCGCATCCGACCTTATGGTCGCCGTATTCGGTGACAAGGGCCGCCATGCGCGCGCCGCTGTCAGTGCCGCCAGCCTGCCCTTTGGCGTTGCCGTTGAAATCGAAGGCACGTTCCAGATCAAATGACCCTTGATCCTGCCTTCACCGCCGCACCGCTGTCCCATCGCGGCCTGCACGATCTGACAGATGGTCGCCCCGAAAACAGCATCGAGGGGATCGCGGCCGCAATCGCGCATGGCTACGGTATCGAGATTGACCTGCAACTGTCTGCCGATGGCGTGCCGATGGTCTTTCACGACTATCACTTGGGCAGATTGACCGCCGAATCCGGGCCAGTGGCCCAACGCACTGCCACCGAACTAGGCAAAATAATCCTGACGGGTGGCAAAACTGGTATCCCGACCTTTGCCGCTATTCTAAAGCAGGTCGCGGGTCGGGTTCCGCTGTTGGTCGAGATCAAGGATCAGGACGGCGAAATGGGGCCGAACGTGGGGCCATTGGAACGTGCCGCCGCGTCGGATCTCAGAAACTACGCGGGTCCCGTTGCAGTCATGTCGTTCAATCCACACTCTGTGACTGCATTCGGCAAGGCCGCGCCAGACATCGCGCGGGGGCTTGTCACTTCGGCCTATGATCCTGCGGACTGGGCCCCGCTGCCCATCGCCGTCTGCAACAGACTGCGCAACATTCCCGATTACGACGGTTCGGGTGCCTGTTTCATCAGCCACGAGGCCGAAGACCTGATGCGTCCCCGCGTGGCGGACCTCAAAAAATCCGGCGCAAAAGTGCTGTGCTGGACGATCAGAAACGCCAAACAAGAGGCCGAAGCCCGCAAAATCGCCGACAACATCACATTCGAAGGCTATCTGGCTTGACCCAAGCCGAAATCCGGCCACTTACCACCCTATGACAGACACGATAGAAATTACCGCGCATCCCGACCTTTCGGGTATCGCGCAAGCGGATTGGGATGCCTGCGCCTGCCCCGAAGCGCAGGACGGCCGTCCGATTGACCCCTTCACGACTTACCGGTTTCTGCGGGCGCTTGAGGTGTCAGGCTCGGTCGGACCCGGCACCGGATGGCAGCCACGCTACTTAACGGCACGGCAGAACGGCCAGATTATTGCCGTCGCCCCGCTTTATGCCAAGGGCCACAGTCAGGGCGAATATATTTTTGACCACAACTGGGCGCATGCCTATGAGAACGCGGGCGCTCGCTATTACCCGAAACTCCAGATGGCGGTGCCGTTTACCCCTGTCACAGGGCGTCGTTTCCTGACCCGACCGGGGTTCGAGGTCGCTGGCATGTCCGCGCTGTTGCAAGGCGCGGTCCAGATCGCGGCCGACAACAATCTGTCATCCTTGCACGTCACCTTTTGTACCGAGGCAGAGGCGCTGGCCGGTGAAGACATGGGCCTGCTGCCCCGCATCGGCCAGCAGTTCCATTGGATCAACGACAACTACCACGATTTCGACGCTTTCCTTGCCAGCCTGTCCAGCCGCAAGCGCAAAAACATCCGCCGCGAACGCGCACAGGCGCAGGATTTCGGCGGCGAGATTATCACGCTTACCGGCGATCAAATCCAGCCCCACCACTGGGATGCGTTCTGGCGGTTCTATCAGGACACCGGCAACCGAAAATGGGGCACGCCCTATCTGACGCGTGCGTTCTTTGACGCAGCACAGGAAACCCTGCGTGACGATATCCTGTTAATTCTGGCTGTCCGCGATGGCCGCGCCGTTGCGGGTGCGCTGAACATGATCGGGCGTGACACGCTTTTCGGGCGCTATTGGGGTTGCACCGAACACCATGCCTGCCTGCATTTTGAACTGTGCTACTATCAGGCTATCGACTACGCGATTGCAAACAACATGAAACGGGTCGAGGCGGGCGCACAAGGCGAGCACAAGCTGGCACGCGGCTATCTGCCCGTCGCGACGCATTCACTGCATTGGTTCCCCGACACGGGGTTCCGCGATGCTGTCGCCCGTTATCTGGATGCTGAACGCAGTGCGGTGGACGAGGAAATCGAGATCCTGACCAGCTATGGTCCCTTCCGCAAAGACACCCGAGAGGAACAACAATGACCGACAAACTGACAGAGGCTGAGCGCAATGAGGGCATCACGCCCTTGCTGGAAAATGGCTGGACTATGGTCGAAGGGCGCGACGCGCTTTACAAAACCTTTACCTTCGCCAATTTCATCGATGCCTTCGGGTTCATGACCCGCGCCGCGATCTGGGCCGAAAAATGGAACCACCACCCCGAATGGTCGAATGTCTATAAAACCGTCAACGTCACCTTGACCACACATGACGTGGATGGTCTGAGCGCTCTGGACGTAAAACTGGCTGGAAAGCTCGATCAGTTGAGCAAAGGATAACATGGAACCGATTCTACAAACCGAAATTATCAACGGCAACACGCTGGGCGATCTGCTGACGCTCGAATTCCTCGTCTCGATCACCGGATCGGTTCTGGGCGCGATACTCATTCTTTTTATCGGTTTCATTGGAGGTGGTTGGGCGCGTCGCCGCCTGACGAAACTGGCGGGAAGGCACCGCCATTTTGACGAAACGCTGTTCAATTTTCTGGGCAATATTGCGCGCTATATCATCATCGGCTTTGCGTTTCTTTTTGTTCTCAATACCTTCGGGATCCAGACAACATCATTTATCGCCGTCATCGGTGCGGCAGGTCTGGCGATTGGTCTGGCCCTGCAAGGCACGCTGTCCAACGTAGCAGCAGGCGTGATGATCATCTTTTTCCGACCGATCAAGCTGGGCGATTTCGTCGAGGTCAACGGCAAAATGGGTACCGTCAAGGACATCACCTTGAACTATACCGAGCTTGCCAGCCTCGGAAATGTGCAGATCATCATCCCCAATTCCGAAGTCTGGGGCAACACGATCGAGAATTACTCGGTCTATCCGACGCGCCGCGCCGAATGGACTTTTGGCGTGGGATATGGCGCGAACCTGAAAGACGCCGAACAGATCATCCGTGACACGATCATGGCGGATGCACGGGCGCATGTGGACCCCGAACCCTTTGTTCAGGTTAACAACCTGAATGCCAGCTCCGTCGATTTTCTGGTGCGGGTCTGGTGCAACCGGACCGATCTGTTTGCCTTTCAGGCCGACATGAAACGCAACGTAAAAGAGGCACTGGATGCCGGCGGCATCGACATTCCCTTCCCGACGCGCACCATTATCCAGATTCCGGCGGAATAGAAAAAACGGCGGCGAACCTTCTGGACGCGCCGCCGCTCTTAAATGCGGATTACATCGCGTCCAGCAGCGTCTCGCCTGCTGAAATCTCGCATTCGCCGGGGCTGCCTTCTTCGTTCAACACGGACACGACGCCGTTTTCAACCAGCATCGCATAGCGCTTGGACCTGCCGATCAGACCGGCAGGCGGTGCTGTAAAATCCATTCCGATGGCTTTGGTAAATGTGCCTTCCGCGTCACCCAGCATTGTAATACCGGCTTTGGTGGCTCCTGTCGCCTCGCCCCATGCCTGCATTACAAACGGGTCGTTGACCGACACGCAGATAATCTCGTCCACGCCTTTGGCATCGAACTGGTCTTTGGTGCGGATAAAGCTGGGAACATGCGCGGTTGTGCAAACGCCGGTATAGGCACCGGGCAGCCCGAAAATAACAACTTTGCGGTCTTTCAGCTTGTCTGCAAGGGATACCGCCTCTGGACCGTCTGCGCCCATTTGAAGCAACGAAGCGTCTGGAAGTGCGGCACCTGTTGTAATCGTCATAGTTAAAACTCCTTGTTGGATTGCGTCTGATGTTACCTCCCATATAGGGTCCAGTTGCAGTTTGAACCAGCGCGTCAGGAACATTTCATCATGCAGCACATTGTTGTCATCGGGGCCGGACAGGCTGGCGCGTCGCTTGTGGCGAAACTTCGCAGCGAGGGTTTCGCAGGTGACATCACGCTTGTCGGTGCCGAACCGGTGCCACCTTACCAGCGCCCGCCCCTGTCCAAAGCCTATCTGCTGGGGGATATGGCGGTTGAGAGATTATATCTACGCCATACCGAATTCTACGCCGACCAAAACATCACCCTGCGCCTGTCGTCGCATGTGATGGCAATCGATGCCAAAGCCAAGACGGTCACGCTGCAAAGCGGCGAGGTGCTGTCCTACGACGCACTTGCCCTGACAACCGGATCACAGCCCAACCGCCTGCCCGCCAGTATCGGCGGCAATCTGGACGGGGTGTTTACCGTGCGCGATCTTGTTGATGCCGACAACATGGCGCCAAGGTTTACCGAAGGTGCAAAGGTGCTGATCATCGGCGGCGGCTATATCGGTCTTGAGGCAGCGGCAGTCGCGGCAAAGCGCGGACTCCAGGTGACGCTGGTGGAAATGGCAAATCGGATTTTGCAACGTGTCGCGGCCCCCCAAACCTCCGATTATTTCCGCAACCTTCACAAATCACATGGCGTCGATATCCGCGAAGGCGTCGGGCTGGAACGCCTGCTGGGTGATACCCATGTGACAGGCGCGCATCTGACGGACGGCAATGAAATCGACCTCGATTTTGCCATTGTTGGTGTCGGCATCGCGCCCGCAGACGCGCTGGCCGATGCCGCAGGCCTGACCATCGACAACGGGATCGCCACCGACTCGCATGGCCGCACGTCCGATCCTGCCATCTGGGCCGCTGGTGACTGCGCCTCGCTCTTGTTCAATGGCAACCGGATCCGGCTGGAAAGCGTCGGCAACGCGATTGATCAGGCCGAAGCCGTCGCCAGGAACATGCTTGGGCAGAACGTTGCATATACTCCAAATCCGTGGTTCTGGTCGGATCAATACGACTGCAAACTGCAAATCGCCGGTTTGAATATGGGTTACACCGATGTTTACGTTCGCAAAGGCGATGCACCCGGCGTGCAATCGCACTGGTATTACAACGGTGCGAAATTGATCGCTGTGGATGCCATGAACGATCCGCGCAATTATATGGTCGGCAAACGCCTGATCGAGGCGGGCCGCAGCCCCGACCCTGCCATCATCACCGACCCCGACACCGATATGAAGGCATTGTTAAAACTTTGAGGATCATCGCAGGCACCCATCGCGGCACGACGCTCGCGACCGTTGGCAAAGGCGACGAAGCCGCACATTTGCGCCCGACATCCGACCGCGTGCGCGAAAGCCTGTTCAACGTGCTGACCGGCGGACGCTATGGCGATCCTTTGACCGACGCAAGGGTGCTGGACTTGTTCGCAGGCACCGGCGCGCTGGGGCTTGAGGCGCTGTCGCGGGGCGCATCACATATCACTTTCATTGACAATGGCCGGGTGGCCCAGCGCCTGATCCGCGAGAATATCGCAAAGTTGCGACGAGAGGCAGACTGCAAGATCATCACAGGCGACGTGACCCGCCTGCCACCTGCCGACACGCCCTGTAATCTGATCTTTCTGGACCCACCTTACGGTCAGGGCATCGGCGCCAAAGCCTTGTCGGCAGCGCAAACAGCGGGCTGGATTGCCAAAGAAGCATTGATCGTCTGGGAGGAAAGCACTGCCCAGATCGCGCCAGCAGGCTTTCAAACTCTCGACCAGCGCCGCTATGGCGACACATGGATCACCCTGCTTCGGAAAGTACCATGACAGATTGGCCCGATCATTTTTGCCCCGGATGCGGCGCTGCCCAACGGCCTTTCCCCCGCTATCCGTGGTATTTTTGTAAGGCTTGCCTGAAGACCGCCTGCGACCGCGACGACCGGACTTTGTCGTTCTTCAACACAAGTTTTGGCGGCGGGTTCGGCTGGGCCTTCGACGACGAAGACGTGTATTATACGCAGCATAGCCACGCCCTCTGCCTGATCAACCGGCGTCCGGTCATCGTGCATGAGGCGCGGTTTGGCGGCATCGTCGCGGAACCCGTGCCGGACAATGCCGCCTGCCACGCATTCTACAGCATAGTTGATTTACGCAATGGCAAGAGGTCGGACAAACCACTTGAACCGATCAAGAAATCCAGTGACGTTACACTTGGTAAGTCGGGTGGAAAGCCCCATTAGGGGACAAGGTAAAGATATCTGCCCCGTCGCTGGTAATCCCGATCGAGTGTTCAAACTGCGCAGACAGCGCCCGGTCGCATGTGACTGCGGTCCAGTCATCTGCCAGAACCTTTGTATCAGCGCGGCCCAGATTGATCATTGGTTCAATCGTAAAGAACATGCCCTCTTCGAGCACCGCACCGCTGCGCGCGCGGCCATAGTGCAGCACATTGGGGGCCGCGTGAAACACCCGTCCCAATCCATGACCGCAAAAATCGCGGACAACCGACATGCGCTGGCTTTCTGCATAGGTTTGGATCGCATGGCCGATATCGCCAAAGGTATTGCCGGGCTTCGCCGCCTCAATTCCCTTCATCAGCGCGTCATGCGTGACCTGAATCAATCGCTCGGCCTTGCGGTCGGGTTTGCCTGCCACATACATCCGGCTCGTGTCGCCAAACCAGCCGTCCACGATCACGGTGACGTCTATGTTCAGAATGTCGCCATCCAGCAGGACATCATTTTCACGACGCTTCTCAAGATTTCTTGATACTGTCTCGGTAGAGGTTTTTGGGATCGGGTCGCCGGGAATCCCGTGGCACACGACATGGTTCACCGAAATGCAACTGGCGTGCTGATAGCCTTTGTAACCAATTGTGGCCGAGGTCGCACCCGCAGCGGTTATCATCTCGGTAATCTTTTGATCCAGCACTGCTGTCGTCTGTCCGGGGAAAACATGTACGGCGATATCGTCAAGAATTTGCGCAGCCAAGGCACCAGCGGCGCGCATGCCCGCAAAATCGCCCGTCTCGTAAATACGAATTCCGTCTTTGGTCAATCGGCCAGTATTGGTTTGCACGTCGCGTATCCTTTTCGCAGTATTGCCCGCCACATAGGCGATCTTCTCAGCTAAAACCAGAGGGCGCGCGGCCAAGTAAATCGTTCAGCGATCCACAAACGGCAACGCGCGCCGCAAAGAAACCCCTTCTGGCGAGATTGCACAGTCAAAAACCAGCACTTCAACCCCCGCCGCCCGCGCAGACGCAAACGCCCTCGCATAAGCCGGATCAAGATCATCGGCCAAGGCCAGCGCGGTGCAATCGGTACGTTGCACGAGGTACAACATGACCGCCCGATGTCCCGCTGCCACCATATCCGACAACTCTGCCAGATGCTTGGCCCCTCTTGCGGTGACGCTATCGGGAAACTCAGCAAGACCGGCAGTACGAGACAGCGTGACGCTTTTCACTTCAAGATAGGTATCCGGTCCCTGCCCGCTAAGCAGGAAATCAATGCGAGAGTTTTGACCGTAATTCACTTCGGGCCGCACCAGATCGTACGCAAGTCCCGTCACTCCTTGCGCCAGCAGTGCCGACTTCAAAGCGCGATTTGCGACAGATGTATCCACACCCGTGAAATGCCCGTTTTCGTGGTCTACCAGCCGCCAGCCATAATTCAACTTTTTCTTCGGATCGTCATTCGGCTCTAGCCATATCTTGGTATCAGGGGCAGCCAACCCCATCATTGACCCCGGATTGGCGCAATGTGCTGTGACTTCGGTCCCGTCCGACAACGTCACATCAGCCAGAAACCGCTTATAACGCCGGATCAGGCGGGCAGGGACAAGGGGCGTGGCAAAGCGCATAAACCGACCTATAACCAAGTCAATCACAGCAGAGTAGCCCCCTATGCCTGAAATGCCCGAACAAACACCCAACCCAACCGCCGCGATGTTGGTGATCGGCGATGAAATCTTGTCGGGCCGGACCCGCGACGGCAACACCCATTATCTGGCCGGGCGCCTGACCGAAGCGGGGATCGACCTTTGCGAAGTGCGGGTCGTGTCCGACAAGCCCGATGCAATTGCAAGCGCGGTCAAGGCATTGTCGGCAGCATATGATCATGTGTTCACCAGTGGCGGCATCGGTCCGACCCATGATGACATTACCGCCGATAGTATCGCTGCGGCATTCGGGGTCGGGATTGACGTGCGCGATGATGCCCGCGCTTTGTTGCAGGCCCATTACGAAAAATCCGGTCAGGAGTTAAACACCGCCCGCTTGCGCATGGCCCGCATACCCGACGGGGCCACATTGATCGAAAATCCGGTCAGCACCGCGCCGGGTTTCAAGCTTGGTAATGTGCATGTGCTGGCGGGTGTGCCCGCTGTCTTTCAGGCGATGGTCGCTTCGGTCCTGCCGTCTTTGACGGGTGGGGTTCCCCTGATTTCGCGCAGTTTGCGTGTGGTGCGCGGTGAAGGCGATATTGCCGGGCCCCTTGCCGATTTTGCGCAAAGTTATGCCGACCTGTCCGTCGGATCCTACCCATTCCAGAAAGACGGAATTTACGGTGCGAATATTGTCGTGCGTGGCACAAACGAAGCGCGGCTGGATGATGCAATGACAAGCCTCAAAGCGATGTTCCCGTGAACCTGCCCGATGCCGCTACGCTTTTCGCAGTGAGCGAAGCAACCTGGCCGGCGGCAAAACTGACACGGAATGGCCAGTGGACGATTCGCGACGGGCAAGCGGGCGGCAGCCGTGTGAGCGCCGCCACGACCGAAGAACCTGTAGGTCTTGCCGACCTCGCCCGCGCCGAAACCGCGATGTCGGCATTGCGACAACCTCTGCTGTTCATGGTCCGAAACGGGCAGGAAGCGCTGGATGAAATACTTGCGAATGCGGGTTACCGGATCAAGGATCCGTCTATTCTTTATGCTGCGCCTGCCGCGTTGATCGCCGCGCAACCCTTACCGCCTGTGACAGGTTTTGACGTTTGGCCACCACTGCAGGAGCAACTGGAAATCTGGGCCGAAGGTGGCATCGGCCCAGCACGGATTGCCGTGATGGAACGCGCCCCGCACCCGAAAACATCGCTGGTGGGGCGGGAAAATAATAGTCCTGTCAGCACCGCTTTTGTCGGGATATCGGGTGATTGTGCAATGATCCATGCGCTCGAAATTTCCCGATTTGCCCGCCGTCAGGGCCACGCCCGTAAGCTAACCCGTGCTGCAGCGTTCTGGGCCTTCGAACGCGCGGTGCCGTATCTGACGCTTATCACGACGACCGCCAATCTGGCGGCAAACGCGCTCTATACTTCCCTTGGGTTTCAGGTTGTGGGACACTATCATTATCGCATCAAAGAGGATTGTTCCCTTGACCAAAACCCCGACGGCTCTTGACCTGCCAATGGTTAACCCGCTTCCGCCAGAAACGCAGAAGTACTTCGATATCTGTCAGGACAAACTTGGCATGGTGCCGAATGTGTTGCAGGCCTATGCCTTTGATATCGACAAACTGAACGCGTTTACAGCGATGTATAATGACCTGATGCTTGGGCCATCGGCGCTGAGCAAGCTGGAACGCGAAATGATCGCGGTCGTTGTGTCATCGATTAACAAGTGTTTTTACTGCCTGACGGCCCATGGTGCAGCAGTTCGTGCCCTTTCAGGTGACCCGCAATTGGGCGAAGTGCTGGTGATGAACTGGCGCGCAGCAACCTTGGACGCCCGTCAGACCGCGATGCTGGAGTTTGCCGAAAAAGTGACAGTTTCAAGCGCCAAGACCACTGAAGCGGACCGCGATGCGCTACGACAAGTCGGGTTTTCGGATCGCGACATTTGGGACATTGCATCGCTGATCGGGTTTTATAATATGTCGAACCGGATCGCGTCGGCAACGGATATGCGACCGAACGACGGTTACCACAGTCAGGCCAGATGATCTGGCGTCTGGTCGTTTGCCTTCTTTGGCTCGTTCCGTCCGGTGTAGCGGCACAGGATATCCGGCTGCCCGGGAACGCCGTCGAACAGGTCAACCTCAGCACCGCACCGGACAGTTACCGCATCGCCACCGGGCCTTGGGACGGCACTTTGCCGGTACTGATGGCCGAGGGTGTAGTCACCAAAACCGCTTGGCGGATTTCCGGTGCCGGACTGACAACACTTCAGGTGTTGCGCCCTCTGCGCGAACAAATTGCACAGGCCGGATTTCAGCCGATCTATTCCTGCGAGGCTGAAACCTGCGGCGGCTTCGATTTCCGCTTTGCGATTGACGTCTTGCCGCCACCGGCCATGCAGGTTGATATAGGCGACTTTCGCTATCTGTCCGCAAAAAAGGAAACCCCGGATGGTGTCTTTTTTTTCAGCCTGCTGGTGAGTCGCACCGGAGAAGGCAGCTATGTTCAGGTGGTGCAAATCAGCCCTGAAACAGCCACGGCTGCCATTGTGGAAAGCGCGGGTCGCGCGCTACGTCCGACCTCTGACCTGACTGCGGATCTGACGGCAGCTCCGGCAAACTTGACCGAGGCGCTTGATACAATCGGGCGCGCCGTTCTGGAAGATCTCGCCTTTGCCACAGGCTCTGCCCAGTTGACAGATGCGCCGTCAGCGTCGCTTCGGGAATTAGCCGAATATCTACTTTCGCAACCCGATCTGACAGTAGCACTTGTTGGCCATACCGATTCCTCTGGTTCTCTGGACGGCAACATAAGTCTGTCAAAAAGACGTGCCGGATCAGTGCTTGAACGCCTTGCGACGGAATATGCTGTGCCGCGCCGTCAGTTGGAAGCGCAAGGGATGGGGTATCTCGCGCCAATCGCGAACAATCGCTCGGAGGAAGGCCGCGAGAAGAACCGCCGCGTCGAGGTCATCATCACGTCAATCGAATAGCTTTCGACAGTCAGGCTACCACTTGCCGATCTGCGTTCCAGGCTTTCAGACAGCCGCGTCCGGCTTTTTTCGCATCATAAAGCGCCTCGTCCGCACGAATCAAAAGCCGGTCGAGCGAGAGATCGGCCGAAGTCTCCGCCGCTCCGACCGATAAAGTGATGCTCAGATGGGGGTTCTCCGGGCCGCCACTGAAGGGAATCGGGCGCAACAGACGTTGGCCGATCGCGTGACCTTGGGCAATGGTCACGCCGGCAATCAACACTGCAAATTCTTCACCCCCGATCCGGCCTGCTACATCCTCAGGGCGCAGGCTCCACCTCAGATGACACCCGATTGCGACGAGGCAAGTATCACCGACAGCATGCCCGTAGGTATCATTCACGGCCTTGAAGTTATCGGCATCAAGAACCAGCAACATGCCGCGCGGCATGTCCTGCATCCGCCGCTGCGCAAGCTCGATAAAGGTTTGCCGGTTGTTCAAACCCGTCAATCCATCCTTGCGCGATCTTAACGACAGTTTGCGTAATAGGCGCAATTGATTGTAGGTGATCGTATAGAAACCGACAACAAACGGTCCGCCGACATAGAACGCATGCAGCGCCATCATCTTGACCGACAATTCCTGCTTTGCAAATGTGAGATAAAAAGTCACATCGGACAGAAAAATCAACACCATGCAAACGAAGACGCCAATGACGATGTGCAATCCCGCCCTTGGGGTTATGAATGAAACAATCCGCTGCATCTGCACCCTTTGCCAAGACGTTTCGTCAGACTAGCGCAGACTTGTTGAAGGACGCTTAACACCCGGAACAAAAAATGCGCAGCCGCTCGGGCTACGCAAGTGAGGTGCTGGACACCTTGGGGAATTGTTTTGAATTGTTGGTCGTCAGCCAATCATCCTACCATTGATCCGGCCCTTTGTCGGCCAGCGCATGTACAAGAAAATCAATGAATGCGCGCACTTTGGGTTGGGTAAAACGACCCGGCGGATAGACTGCGTATATGCCTTGGGTCTCGACCGGCAGATCGGGAATTGCCTCTTCGACAAGGCCGGATTTCAGAGCATCGGCATAAAGAAAGCTTGGTAGATATGCGATGCCAAGGCCACTGACACAGGCGTTCAGCAATGATTGGCCATCGTTGACAGTCAGCCATCCGGCCGTGCGAACCTGACGTTTTTCGCCCGAAGGCGCCGTCAGTTTCCAAACCGCCGAGTTCGCCTGATTGGAGTAATGCAGCAGTTTGTGATCGTTCAGATCGTCAATTTTTTCCGGACGGCCATATTGTTCAAAATAGCCGGGGCTGGCGATCATGCGTTTGGTGGTTTCGGTCAACTTGCGGGCACGCAGGGTGCTGTCTTCCAATTCGCCGATCCGCACGGCCATATCGAACCCTTCGGAGATCAGCTCAACATAGCGATTGTTCAAGACCATATTGACGGTAATGTCCGGAAACTCGCCAAGGAAATCACCCAGAACCGGAGACAGGTGATTGACGCCAAAGTCGGTAGCGACCGAGATCCGCAGAAGGCCCGAGGGCGCGGATTGCATCGACGTCACCAGTGCATCTGCTTCGCCGGCATCGTTCAAGACACGGCGGGCACGATCATAATAAGCCAGACCAATCTCGGTCGGGCTGACCCGGCGGGTCGTTCTATTCAACAGACGCGCACCAAGACGCGCCTCAAGCGACGAAACATGCTTGGAAACAGCGGATTTGGAAATCCCCATTTTCCTGGCCGCGTCGGTAAATCCGCCTTGATCCACAACAGTGGCAAAGGCTTCCATTTCAGTCAGGCGATCCATGCGCGCGTTCCTCAACAATCCATCAGTTCTTGTACAACTGTTTGCATGTCAAATCAGACCGGAATGGGGCAGATGCCTGACAATAACAGGGTAATCATGCGGACTGGTGAAATAAACGAAACAGCCAGATTCAGGGTTTTTCAGAAAATATTACCAGCGGCTGTGTCTGTCAGGTGATCTGAGCGCGTGAGGCTCGGGAGCTACTAACTGAGCGAGCTTGTCGCGTTGTCATGATTCATGCTTTTTAGCTGTAGGGGGTGACCTGCTCGCCCCGGTCGTCACTCAATCATGACGAGAGTCCTTGGGTTTGATAGTCTTCGGTTTTGGGTGTGGCAAGCGTATCGGGCGCGTTGCCATTGACCTGCCCCTAAATAGCTTGCCACAAAGAAGGCTGGTGGGGTGGCGCATCTGCTCCTTCAGCTTCCAGTTTTCGTGGGATGGTTGGAAGCGGCGGGCTAGTCTTTCAGTTCTGCGCGGCAATATGCAACAAAATCAAATAAGTCTCGCACTATGTCGTCAAGAACTTCGGGACGCTTCTCTGACGGATTATGAATATACGCCACTATAGCATGTTCACAACGACGCGCCTTGTCACCAAGTTGTACAAAACCTAGAGGTGCACCGCTTCCCGAAATCTTGTGCAATATTTCTGAGGCCTG
>RCMY010002316.1_pt1 | contig 17304 bp, 8 predicted proteins | sample 2041341 | NCBI WGS metagenome assembly RCMY01 (sample SAMN09708234, study PRJNA481090) | Marine sediment metagenome, whole genome shotgun sequencing project. | reverse complement strand
GACGTTCCAAATGATGCGCGTGCCATCGGTTTGCTCGGCGTTGGCGTTGGGGCACACCGTGTGATTGTCGTTGAGACCGTTGCAATTGTAGTCAAAGCCGCCGCACAGCGTCTCGTTGACCGACGCATAGGGCGCAGACGGGAAGGCAAAGCGATCGATGTCGCAGCAATCGCACAGTTCGCACACCAAATCGACGCACTTTTCGTCTTCGACCGGCACGCGATCATCGACCGCACGTTTGTGCTCTGACGCAAACCACTTGTGTTTGGCGAGCGTCTCGTGCAGCGCACTCACCGACCGTTTGCGCTGAGACTCCTCGCAGATTTGCGGATCCGCGTTGAGAACGTCGTCGAGAGTAAGCTTGCCGTTCGGACACTCTGCCTCGCAGATTTGCATGCAGACTGGCTGATTTTCATCGTCGCACTTGGGAAAGCCGTCGCTGTCGTTGTCCTCGAGACAAACGATGCGCTGAAAGACGTCGGGATTGTGGTCGTTGCAATCGCAAAACGTGCCGTCAAAGTTGTCATTGACCAGATTCTCCTCTAGTTGGTGATTGAGCGCAACGAGGTAGCTGTGCAGATTCTTTGTCTGGCAGAGCGCCTCTTCAAACTCTTTGCGCGCCTCGAGATCGTCGTCGTCTTCGGGCTCCTCGACGCCCTCGGGCAGCTCGTTGAAGCAAAACTCTTTGGTCGACGAGCAATCGTAGTAGTGGTCGTAGTCTTTGTCTTTGACGCAGCGCGCCTCAAACGGACACACAACTCGGTCGAAATCGTCGCAGACGCACTGATCAAAGTCGATTGGCGGACGCTCGCCGGCGTCGGTGCACTGGTCCTCGCCAATTGTCGCCGGAAACGTGCCGCCGCCCTGATCGAGCTCCTCGCAGCAGGCGCGCCACATCTGGTAGGCAGGCGGCACGTTTTCATTCGTGTCGAGTTTGGCGAGCAGCTCGGTGCAGCAGCCTTGCAGAGTCACCGTCGTGTTGGACGGGTCGTCAAAATTGCACGGCGCAACGACGCCGCCCGCAAACGGCACAGTGTCGGGGCACGCGCGCGTCGAACCCGAGTCTGCGCCGTCAAAGTCGTCGCACACGTCACACTGCGCGTCGAGCGCGTTGAATTGCGCCTGCGTGAGCGAAGTGAAGTCTTCGCCAAACTCGGCAGCGCACTGCGCGTCGCGCATCTCTTCGCCGCTCTGGCCCTGCTGCGGCTCCACTTTGGGCACGCAAACGCGACCGGCGCACTTGGGCGGGCCAAACGCGTCGGTGGGACCAAAAACGCCATTGTCGTTGGCGTCTTTGCCGCAGTAAACAATTTCGTCGGGAAAGTCAGTGTCGGTGTTGTTGTCGCAGCAATCGCAGTTGAATTTGACAAACAGCGTCTCGTAGTCGTGGTGCGACACGCCGACGTCCTCTTCGTCGACGGCCACCGTGCCGTTGACGCACTCGGTGCCGCACACGCGCTCCACGGCGGCGCCGCACAACACGAATCCGTCGCCGTCTTCGTCGACGCCGTCAACGTCGTCGTCGTTGGCGCCGCTCGGCTCGACTGTGCAGAGAATCGCCTCTTGCACGTCCGGATCGTTGTCGTCGCAATCGTCGCGGCAGCAGACACCATCGCCGTCGGTATCCTTGTCAAAATCACTCTTGCACGCGCAAAAACCGCGATCGCACACGTTGTCGGTGCACGTGCCTTTGGCGCGACACTTTTCATTCTGCATCGAATCCGTCTGGCACTGCGCGTCGGTCGTGCACTCAAACTGCGTCGCCGGCACGTAAACGCACTCGCACGCCTTGTCGCACACGCCGACCGTGTTGGCCGGGCCGTCGTCGCAGTCGGCACTGCGAATGCAGCAATCGTCTTTTTCTTCGTATTCGCACACACCGGGCGTCTGCGCCACAATGTTGCGCTTGTGGAGCATCTCCAAGCCGCTCGACATGACGTTGCGTTTCACAAACAGCACTGGCGACTCGTCGACGACGCACGTCGCGCTCATGCAGTCGCGTTTCGGACAATCGTCGTCGCACGAGCAGCAGTTGGGCAACGGTTCGTGGCGACAAAACCCAAACGCGGCGCCGTCGGCGAGAATGCAGGTGGATTGGTGACAAACACCGGGCGAGAAGCGAGCGCAATCGAGGTCGGCGCCGCAACAGTTTGCGACCGGCGCGCTCACGCGCACGCCGTTTTCGTCAAAATCATCGGTCGTGCATGGATTTCCGTCGCCGACAACCACTCGCTCGCCGCCGACACAAAGTTCGTCGGCGCACAATTTGCCGACGTGCACGTCGTCGATAACGGTGCAAGCGCCATCGGCGCACGCATCACAATCACTTGCCGAGCTCAACATCGCGTTTGCGACAAAGAGAGCCAGCAAGCCAATCATTGTTGGTCAGGTGCAAAGCGTTTTTCCGCACACTGCGCGCAGTCGATTGGCGCGTGTGAGCGGATGGGATGCATCGTTTGGCGCGCAACTCTCGTTTGGCACCAACGATGTGGGCTCTGAGCGTCGTCACCTTTTCGGTATTTGCGCTCATCCAGCTGCTCTTCATTGCCGACATTCTTGAGCAACACGAAGACGAAAGCTTTGGCAACGTCAACTGGTCGGCCGTCTTTGCGCCTACCATTCTCTACTTTTCGCTCGTCGGCCTCTACACGATCGCCTCTATCGCGCGCGCATTTCTCACCTACTTTGGCAAACCACCATCTGCGTCGGCAAACGGTGGCGTTGTCGACAATTATGCGGATGCGCATAGCGTTTCCGTGCGCCGCCAACGCCGCGCCGCTGCGCGCATCTACTTTTTCGACAGCGCCATCGATTTCGTGATGCTCTCACTCGGCATCGCCTTTCTCGTCCTCCTCATTTCGCAACTCTCCTCGCTCGACGAGCCGTCGCTTGCGCATCGATGGGAAACAGTTTTTGTTCCCATCGCCATCGTCATTGGTCTTTTCATCGGCATTTACACGAGCGCTGCGATGCGCGTCTATGGCGAGGAGCGCTACCAGCGCACTTTGCGCAACGACGAGATCTGCAGCGCAGTGTGGGGTGGCACACTCATTTGCTGCGCTGACAACAGCGACGCGCTGCGCGAGGCCAACGAACGGCGCTACGATAAGAATGTGAATTATTTTGCCAACAAAGCGGTACACGCGTGCCCATGTGTCTTCATGTGTACGCCGGCGATGATGTTTGGCGTGGCCGACGCTGCAATTTCGTGGCTCCTTTACCTCTCGCTCTACGCCCTTTTCGGCGTCACGTTTGCCGTCTCTGCGCTACTCGATCACACCACGGGCGAGCAGCTTGCGCTCAACGACGCGATGCCGACGAGCTTGGCGCGCATTTTCATTGTCCTCTACGTCTTCGAAGCGTTGATCCTGGCAGCCGCCATTGCGCTATTTCTCATGCTTCTCTGCTACTATCGCTCGCATCGCGATCGATGGCCGCGCGGACGCACCGGGTTGATCGGCAAATACTTTTTCGTGCTCGCCATTTTCGTCGTCGTACCCTTTCTCATTGCCCAACAAGCGGTGTTGGCCAACAGAGTCGACGATGAGATTGCGCAAGAGTTTCTCGGCGCCGATCGTTTGCTTGTGCAAGCGCTCTTTAACGGCGCCGGCGACCTCGTTGCAGGCTGGCATCTGGTGTTTTTACCCAGCTACTTGCTGCTTTCCATCGTAATCGTCGTCGGTTACTGCGTTATTGGCTGCACAAAAGTGCGTGCGCGAGCCCGTCGACTGCGTGCGAGACGCGATCAAGATCCGGGCGACGACCAGTTGGCCGATCTCGAGGAAGTGGTGCAGCAGGGATCAAAGTATGGTGCTTTTGCGTAAATAATTTACTGCGACGACGCACGTGTCTTCTTTTCGACCAGCTCAATGTCGCCGCTGTCGTACTCTGCGCTGTGTGAAGCCGACGGCGGCGCTGGCTCGTCAAAGAGCGCTTTGTCGGCCACAAAAAAGCGGTTGGCGCTGAGCACGTTTTTTGGTGTGATGGCGGGCGACGAGAGCAGGCGTGGCGACCACGCAAAAGTGTATGGCGAACTGCCACTCGCATCGATCTCGGCGGCGCCATTCAAAATGGGCATGCTTTCCGAGCGCGCATGGTCGATCATAGTCGACGAATCTTCCTCTTCATCAGCCGTGGTTGTCTCAAAACACGTCATCGACGTCGGGCTGTCGTCGCCACTCGAACTGCCGCCGTTGCAAATATCGCTGTCTGCCGTCGCCAGCGACGTCGCGTTGCTGTTGTTAATAATGCTCTCAATCTCTCTGTACTTTGTTTTCTCCTTTTTTCGCGGCCCGTCGTTTGTCGGCAGCAGAGCGCAGTGCACAGTGACGGTGACGTCGAATGAAAACTCGACTTGCTGCTCCACGTCCAACTGCTCGTGCGTCACGCACTCTTGCGCCGCACTCACGCGACGTTCTTTGCCGACTTTTTTTGTCGACGCACCGTTGCTGCTGTGAACGGCGACGCGTCGCTGCCACGCCTCCAACCACGAGCGGTGCGCAAACGGCGTGCAGCTCGCTTCGATGCGCAGAGGTTCGACGGTTGGGTGGCGATGCGCGAGAGTTTGCTCGATAAAATTGGCGACGGTGGTGAGTCGAGAGGCGCGAAAGACGACCGACTGCATGGAAAAGGGCAGTTTGAATAGAGCGCTGTCGACGGCTTCAAACGGCTCGCGAAGAGACGAATGGCTCTCGTACTCGCTCAACGCCAGAAAGAGGTGCACGCGCTCGAGGAGAGAGCAGTAGGCATAGTCGGTCGAGACGAGGTAAAAGATCGAGTCGTCGTCGCTGCACTCGTCGTGAAAGAGGAGAGAGAGTTGGCGAACGAGCGGCGAATCGCCACTCACGCGTTGCGCGACGTTGGTGAAAAGGTGAGTCGTGGAAAAATTGAGTGCTTCGAGAGAACCGATCTGCACGCCAGACAAGGGGTCACTCAAAATGCACGGACCGCGCATCAAGAGTGTCGTCTCGGGGTGAACGCATTTGGGGTGCTGCGGCAAAACGACGTCGCGCATCGAGTAGATCGTCGGCGACGCGCGCCCCTGGCGAACAAAAGTGCGCTGCTCGCGCCGCCGCTCCCACTCGTCGACGCGGTGGTCGAGCCGCAGCGAGAGCTGCACGGGAAACTGCATATTTCCAGTGTCGTATTTCTCAATTTCAACGGCACAGACGTACGCTGTTTTGTCTTCAATTGCCGCGCGCCGCGTCAGCACCTGCGCTTGACTCTTGTCGACCAGCGAGAGCGGTTGCGAAAATTTCACCATGCCGCGCCGCACGTCGTCGCAGTCGACAGAGAAGCGAAAGTGGAGAGGTACAGAGACAAATTTTGGCGTGACGCACGAGTAGAGTGAGCAGAGTTGGCGAAAAGAAGAGACAATCAGCGGCGGTTCGGGCGGTTCTTCAGCGTTGTTTGGCAGCGCGGCCGGCCGCGCTGCCGTGCGGATGAGCAGAGGTGAGCGCTGCACGGGCGCTGCACTCGGTTTGCGTCGAGGCACGTCGTCGACGCCGAGCCAGCGCCGCAAATTGGCAGACATTGTTGCCGAAACTCTACTTTTTTTACAGAGCCTGCAGCAGGCGAGTTGTGGACTCGTACACGGCGACAGCCTTGTCGTGCGCCTCGCGCATCGCCTCGTCGTCGAGCTTGGCCGCAACGTCGCCTTTCAGAGCGTGCAACGTGTGTGAGATCGAAGCGGCCAAGTCGTGAATCTTTTTCAAGTCGGCAACGGTCGCGCGCCGATTGTGAGCGCCAATCGATTTCTTCAGCGTTTTCAGGTGCGCCATTACGCTCTCTTCGTCTTCGCTCAGCTGTTTGGCCAGACGATGGGCGTTGGAGCTGCTCGTTTTGCGCGCACGGCTCGCCACTTTGTGCGCCGCGTGCAGCAAATCGATCGCCAACGCAACCGTGCTTTCCGAAGTTTTTTGTGGAATTTGATTGCTTTTCAGCGTAATGTCCAGCGGACTTTTCTTTGCCGGCGGATCGGCGCTGATGCGCGAGATGACGGCAAGCGCGGCATTGCCTGGCGACTTCTTGGCGCTCTGCACACCATTGCCAAGCACGTTGCGCTTTCCAAAGATGTCTCCGTCGCCCAAAATCACTGTCGGCGACGGTGTGGGGGCGTTGTTTTCGACAAGCGAAACTCGATCGTCGATGTCTTCGACGTAGACCAGAGTGGCGATGCTCAGGCCTAAAATTGTTGTCAGGCAAATGCACAGGCAGCCGAGCGCGACGCAGGCGATCATGTTGTTGGTGCGTCGCGAAGTGTCGTCCATTGGCTCGACACTCAAACTTGACGCGAAAAACAGTTTTGCACGCGACTTAAAATGAATGATCGTCAATTCGAAGCGCGTCGCAAACCAGTCTATGCGCCGCCAAATCGATGGATTGCTGGTGGCCTATTCTGTCTTGCACTCGTCGGTGTCGTTGTGCTGATTGTCGCGGTTGTCAAAACGGACAATCGCTTTCCGCCGGCGCCGACGCCTGCGCCGACGCCGCCTGCCAATTTGGACGTTGTGTGTGGCGCTTTTCTCGATTTTCCCGCAAGTGAGCAGCCTCAAATCACGAGTTGCGGGCTGATGGGTCAAACGCGCGTTCTCGACGGCGTCTGTTTGGGTGTCGGCATTTGCAGATCGACTCAAGAATCAGACGTGATCGGCGCCTACTCGATTTTTACCAAAAGAAATCCGCTGCTGACCATTTTCAACGAAGATTGCACTGCGGCCGGCGACGCATGCGTCGCTCGGGTGCCTTTCTGCACTCGCCAAATTAATGCTTTTGATACGCCCTTTCTCTTTCAATGCGATCGAGCTGACGTTTCTCGCGGACGCCTGTGTCCGTTTCCTGATCTGCCTAGCGGTGGTCCGCAGTTTTTCGAAGAATCTCCGACGCCTGTGCGATGTTCGCCCACCGTAATTGGCTTTTGCGACGCTCAACTCAGTTGCGTGCGTCGAGTCTTTAATGGGCAAATTGATGAGATTTTGTGCGAAGAAACTTCCGCTCAGTGCACCTCTGAGGGAATCTTTTGCTTTTGCGACAACGTTCCAGCTACACCAGGCAATTGCATCCGAGAAATCTTTGTTGATGATCAAGTGGCAGTTCTCAATGTGCCGTGCACCGACGCTGCATTTTTGATCTCGGAAGACATTCCAGGTTCAAACTCGACGTCGCCCAATCTCAACGAATTGTTTTGTCAGGCATTTCTCGACGTTCCAAACGAACAGCAGCGGCAAGTTTCCGATTGCGGTGCGACAATAGAGACTGTTTCGGGAACGTGCTCGGGTGTCGGAGTAGAGTGCGAGTTTGAGAACAGCAACATTGTTGGGGAGAATGCAATCTTTCTCGATTTGGGCTCATCGTCTCGTCTTTTGCCGTGTGCTGACGAATTTGCGTGCGGTATCGGTGGTGCCGGAACGCCATGCCAGTGCCAAATCCCCGTTTGTGAGCGAGAATTCGACGGCGAAAGTGTGTCGTTCCAGTGCACCACGCGCCCAACGAATCCAATGTTTTGCCCAATCAACTTTACCCCTGGTCTTCAAGTGAAGTTGCCGTGCAGCAATCAAGTCACGGTGGGTTCTTGCAACTCACAAAATCAATGCACGACTTTATTCACGGCGTGCTCTGCGTTTGTGGGATGCGATCAAGATTCACCCGACAGCTGCCTCTGTTCGTACGGACCCCTTGCTGATTTCACTTGCTTTCTTGAAGACGACAGCTTTGTGAGTTGTGAGGACAGTGTGTTTGTCCAGTAAACAAAAGTCGTCGGCGTTTTCGAAAAGGTGTTTGGCGCGCAACAATGTCTTCGCGCCAATACCAACCGCTGCCTATCTTTCAGCAACCGCCACCTGGTCGCACATTTACTGTGCAGCCGCGTCGCTCAACAACGAGAACGTACATTGCCTACTGTCTTTGCGCACTCGGCTTTATCGGTCTGCTGACTCTGTCGATTGCGCTTTTGTCGACGCATCGATTCCCAAGAGCTCGCGTGCCGACGCCCGCACCAACGCTTGCGCCGTTGACCGAGTTTTGCGGCGCATTCCTCGACTTGCCTGTCGGTGAGCAGGTGCAAACGAGCGAGTGCGAAGAGAGAGTTGTGGTCGGAACTTGTCAACTCGGCGGAGAGTGCATCGTCTCAGACGGTGTACTCGCCTTGGGGTCTTTATTTGGATCTCCACAAAGTGCATCTTGTGGCCCTACCGTCGACTGTGCAGTTGGTGCAGCTTGCGCTTGTCTCCGACAGACCTGCACACGCGCCATTGGCGGAAGTGGTGTAGATTTTGCCGAATTCGAGTGCAACATTGCCGGATTTCCGTCGCCGTTGGAACTGCAAGTGTGCCCGCGACCTCAATCCATTCTCTCGGTCGACGGGCAGTTGATGTTTGCCGAAATCGAATCGCTGTGCGCCGAGACAATCGTTGGTATATGCACGGCAAACACGTGCATGTTGCGAGTTTTTGATGGCGTGGAGAGCAACGAATTCGTGCCGTGTCCCGGAACGACGCTTTCGTGTGGAGACGCCACATGTTTGTGCGACGTCTCCCAGACGCTCGGCTCTGCGTGTCTCCGTATAGTGCGAGACTCTAACGGCGTGCTTGTCGAAGATGGCTTTATCGAGTGCGAAACAGCCGCTTACAATCTCGCCGACGACGTTGGGTTTCAAGACATTCGCACTACCTGTGGTGCGATTCTCGATTTGGCGGCATCTGAGCAGCCTGTGACGCAAGCGTGTCAGAACAAAGACCTTTCAATTGAAGGCACATGCGTCGGCGTCGGACCAGTGTGTCAGCCGCAGTTTTTAGACGGCGCATTTGGTCCTGGCGCATCCACGAGAGATCTTCTTGACCGTTTTGGAAAAACGTTGGCAGTGTGCTCTGATGCTGCCAATTGTAATGGCGAGGAAGGGGGAGATTGTTTTTGCAATTATGATACGTGCAAGCGACGTCTTGCCGAAGGAGTTGCTATTTTCGAATGTCAGGCGCAAGATATTTCAGAGCAATTCTGCCCATTGCTTGCTCAAAATGATGAAATTGTCACTACTTGCAGCAATACCGTAGAGTATGGTGTTTGCGAGCAACGTGGCTTGATTATCGAGTGTGTCACGGAAGGTGGGACAGCCATTTGTCGAGAGGGTTTTGGCTGCAATGAGGTTGGTGACTTGTGCCAATGCATTGACAATGCTCCGATTGCAAATCAGCAATGCTCAACAATTTCTGGCGATTCCTTTGTTGTTGCTACGTGCCAAGACTCCATTTTCGTTCAATCAGCACCTACGCCATCCAACGACGACGACGACTCGTCGTTTAGTTTTTTCACCGACATTTTCGACGATGACGATGACAGCAGTTCGCTCAGCAGCAGCAGCGTGAGTGAAACTGACGACAACACCGATGTGGTGGAAGAAGGAGTAGAGATTTCGTTTGTCGCTCTCATGCAAGAGCTGCGCGCGATGGAATCCGAGTTGGACGATCGTGCCGAGGGTGGTGCGCGCAAACGGCAAGCAACCAATCCGTTGACGTGGACCAATTTCAAAGCTAATCCATCTGCGCACGTTGGTGCGTTGGTGCATTTGCGTGCGAGCGACTTTGCGAGCGGCACGGTTCGCGTGCTCGGCCCGTGCAAACTGGTCTTTCAAGAAGACGTTGTTTTCAATCCAAACCCCGACGCACTCAATTGGCAGCCGACGGCGGCGCAGCGCGCCAGTGGCGAGTACCCATTCGCATCTGGCTTTGCTCTCGACTTTTTTGCCGCAATCACGATCGAGTCGGATAACGTGATTATCGACTTGAACGGACACGAGTTGCGACAATCGCGCGAGCACCATTTGCAGCAATCGTTTGCGCAGCTCATTTCGATTGGCAACTCGCCGTTTGTCGACGGCGAAGGACCGGCTGCTTTCGGTACCTCTTTTGTCACCCCTTCGCGTGTGGTGGTGCGCAACGGACGTCTCGGTTTCAACGCGCATCACGGTGTGCACGGCAATGCTGGTTCGTACATCTATTTGCACGATCTCGAATTGGAAGACTATCAGATTGCCGGCATCGCGCTCAACGGCGTCAAATCGAGCGCCATCGTCGACTGCGTGCTTCTCGGCACCAACACCGATGTGCCCATTCTGGGCACGTACTCGCAAGCGCGTTTCCTGGCCACCCACTTTTTGCCGCAGGCGGTGGCGAGTGGCGACGCCGGCGCCGCGCTCGCCCAGGCGCGCCTCGAAACGCTGCTCGAGCAGACGCTCGCCGACGTGCGCGCCCAAAACGAAATCGACGGCGTGGCGCACCCCGATGCTCGTGCGCTGTTTGGCAACGAGGCGCGCCAAGTCGACGGCAACGTGTTTGGTTTGCGGCTCACCAATCGAGGCGAGGGCACCAAGCAGCTGGACAGCGTGTTTGACGCGGCCAGTGCCCCTCGCCGCGTGATGGTACGCAACGTGCGCGTGTTGAACACGGTGAATAGCATCACCGAGTTTGTGGTGCTGCTCGACCAGAGCGGTGCCGAGGTGCGCGGCCCAGCAGGTGACGTTCTCGGCTTTGACCGCATGCTGCGCGAGCAACGCATCGACGCGCTGCTCGAGGCGCAGTTGGCGTTTGCGCACGCCTACGAGCAGGCGGGTGAGCAGGCCAAAGCGTGGCGCGTCGGACCGACGCTCAACGTACCGGCGCCACTGCTGCGCTGGTACGAGCGCGGTGCGCTGATTAGCGAGTTTGGCGCGGTCGTTCGCACCAACAACTACCGCTATGCGCGCAACACCGACGCCATGTTTCACGTCAACAAGGGTGCGCACGGCTTGGCACTCGAAACGCTCGACGGCGTGGCGTTTGAGAATGTTCTGGTCGACACTGTGCTCGCCAATGGAGCGGCCGGTTTGCGTGCGCCGATGCCTGGAGAGACGTCGGCGCCCGACCCGCTCACCTACACGGCGACGACGGGTGGTCATCCAAAGCAGGCGCCCGACATTGGCTACGCAGGCAATCGTGCGCGCGGTGTCGTGCTCACGCCGTCACGCAACGTCGATCTGAGCGGCATCACTGTGCGCAACGTTCGTTCGCGCACCGGTCGTTCGACCGACTTTGCGCTCTTCCCGGTCATCTCGCCGGCCGACGCCATCGTGCTGAGCGCACCTGCTCGAGCAGCACTGCTGGTGAGCAAGAAGAAAAAGAGCCCGCCCGCGCCAGCGCCGCCGAGTGGTTTGACGGCCGACGTGTTGATTGGCGGCGCCGGCTACGCGAGTGCGGCGTTTGTGGAGCAGCTGCATGAAAACGGCGTCTCGTTTCGCATTCTGGAAGCAACCGATCGCGTCGGTGGTCGCATGGTGGCCAAAGAGTTTGGCACCAACCCCGCGACTGGCGAACCGTATCGGTTGGAGGTCGGCGCCAACTGGGTGCAAGGGCTCAACGGCAATCCAGTGTGGGACGAGGCGATCAAGTACGAGTTGGAAGGCAATGCGCAAAACTTTGACGACATTGCGTTTCACGACATCGACGGCGTTGAGCGTCCGCGCGAAGCGCTCTACTTGCCGGGCACCGCATGCTTGCGCGCCGACACTGCCTATGTGTCGGCAGGCGACTTTTCGCTGCGCTGCCTGCAGCCGAGTGGCGACGACCGGTTGAAGAGTGTCGACCGCCGTTTCTGCGCCGACGCACTCGACATCGATCGTTCGGCGTTTAACTACGACGACGAAGACGATTTGAGCAACGAAGAAGCAGAAACGCAAACGACTGGCTTTCTGCCACCGACTGACCCCGAGCCGGCGAGCGCGCGCGCGTGCCAGCTCTATTCGCAAGACTTTGAGTGGGCCGAGTTTCCCAACGTGACGAGCGCCAACAACACGCTGCCGGCCAACACCTATGCAGACTTTCGCGACGCCGACTACTGGGTTGGCGGCGGCAAAATTGGCTACGCCAAGCTGGTGCAGCGCAAGCTGGCCGAGTTCATTTCGACCAGCGTGTTGAGCGACGAACAGATTGCGTTCAACGACGCTTCCAAGCTGACGTTGCGCACACGCGTGCTTGGCGTGCAGTGGGATCCGAGTGGCGTCGCGCCTGTTTCGGTGAGCACCTGCGAAACGGTGAAGCAGAGTGCGTCCAATCAACCGGATCGTTTCGCGTGCGTGCCCGCGACGCAAGCGACGGTGACGGCGCGCGAATTTGTTTCGACCTTTTCTCTCGGCGTGCTGCGTCAATCGATTGCCGAGGAAAGCACGCCCGCTGCGTCGCGCACGGCACCCACGTTTACTCCGCCGCTTTCGAGTGTGTCGGCGCTCGCCTCGGCGCTCGGCAAGTATCCGATGGCCTACTACTCCAAGATCTTCTTTCAATTCGAGCACAAGTTTTGGAACGACGCACAGCTGACGCTCAGCGCGTACTCGGAAGGTCGCTGGACGGGCGAATTTGCGCCCGTTTGGCAGTCGCTGGACACGGGCGGCAATCCGAACCGCTTCTTGCCTGGTTCGCGAATCTTTTTCGTCACCGTGCTGGGTGAGCGTGCGCAAGACTTGCACTCGAAGAGCGACTCTGCGATTGTCGCCGAACTTTTGCCCGTGCTCAATCAGATGTTTGCCGAGCGAATCGACGAACTTTACGGCTCGCCACTGACGCCAGCCAACGTGCTCGACTTTTCGATGACGCGCTGGATTGCCGACGAACTCTATCGCGGCATGTACTCGAACATGCGCGCCAACGTGAGCTGGTCAGAGATTGAGCCTACTCGACAGCGCTACGGCAATCTGGTGTTTTCTGGCGAGCACACGTGCTTTCGCTACAACGGCTACACGCACGGCGCGCTGCTCGGCGGCCGTCGTTCGGCGCGCATCTTGCTTGCCGAGCGCTACGGCAAACCGACTGCTGGCGAACAGTCGATTTGCGACGTACTGCCGTCTCCGGCACAACGCGCGACGACGTCGTCGACGTCAAAGCATAGCCGCGGTCATCCGACGCGACACGGCGTCGACGACGCGTGGATTGCGCAAGAGTTTAAGAAGCAAGGTAAAACGTGGAAGAATTAGTAGGCTTGAGAAGCAATAAATTGACGCATACTCTGCTCTACGCCGCTCGAACACACCCACACACCCATCCTCATCTGCTTCTCCACAAACTCATCGTACGACTCGACCATCAGAATGTGGAGCGGCACTCGAGTTGTTCCGGTGCACAGATTGTCGGCGTAGCAGAGATAGCGATTGATGCGCGACGAGAGGATGGTGGGAAAGTGCGGGACGACGAACCAGTGGATGAGCGATTGATAGACGAGCGCAACACCACTGCCCAAAGCCGCGCCAGAGAGGACGGCGTCGGCCGAGTAGTAGTTGAGATGGTGAGCGCCGAGAACGATGCCGAGATAAAATAGAAAAATGACGCAGAGATGCCAAAATTTGACTCGCGGTCGGTAGAGTGCCATGTAGCCGAGCGAAAAGGTGAGGAAAAACGAAGCGTGTTGTACTTGATAGGCCACTGCTGCAGAGTGCACCGGTGTGCATGTCTCGACGCGCGGTGCGATTTCGTCGCCGATCGCTGCCCCGATGACAGCGCCAATAACGCTGTCGATCGATAGACCAATGCCAAAGACGAGCAAATAGAGTTCTTTGCGGAATAGACCGATAAAGTACATCAGAAAGGTGATGACTTGTGGCGTGTAGCGAGTGAGTGCCAGCACGAGTGCGAGCCAAGTGATGCGGAATGGCTGGCAGTTTTGCACCGTAAATTGAGCAATTTCAACAAAAAAGAATCCGTTTGGCGCGCGCACGCTCATCGTTCAAAGGAGTTGCAACGATGAACAAGGTGCGCGTCGACGTCGCCCGACTATGCTGCCACGCGCTTCTCCAAAACGTGTTTCCTTTTCCAAAAGACAATACACAACACAAGTTGCACAGACAAAAGCTTGACACTTGGTTGGCGGCGGCGCGAATTAGCGTGCAGCCAATGCGATGCGTGGTCGACGTGCGCTCGAGTTTGGTGAAAATGATCAGCGTCGATCGACTCATCAAATTACTCTATGGTTCAAATGGCGTTCTTAATCCGCTCGATATCACCTGCGTCACTTTGGACACGGGTGAAATTTTGATTTGCATCGACAATGTGTGTGTCGGTGTCGACGGCGAGGAGCACAGATTGGAGATTCATCTGCCAAGTCTATGAATGACTTACTCTGTCTTTCCGAGGCACTTGGTGAGCGAATAAAAAAATTGAAAGACCAACAGATTTCGTATGACAAACCGCAAAATTTGTACTACGATCACCACCACAAATGCGGTCGGCCAGGTTTAACCGCACGTCTCTCTAAATTGATGGACAGAGGTAGCGGAAAAGGCATCGAATCGCTGTTGTACAGAAACGCAGTCAAGTCAAAGTTTGTTCGACACATGACTCTCCGCTCGACTTTGCAGGCGCTGTGTGCAAAAACTTGCAGAAAAGCAATGCAGTTGTACATCAGTAAAGAGGGTAGAGCGCAAGAAGAAAACGTACATTTACTCCACGGAATCGTTGTTGATGAGCAGCTAGAGTTTTATGTAGAAAATGGCGATGACGCGCTATTCGCTTCCTACGATGTCGACCCGTGCGTCGGCACACTCATCGATTACCTCGACGCTACAGAATCAGTTTGCATTGCCGCACAAATGCCAATTGTTGATCGCTCCTTTAATGTGGCCACATCCATTGATTTGATCATCACCGACAAAGCCAAACGAGAAAGGTTTGTGATAATCGAAATCAAATCAACGCTCGGCGACGCCCAAACGGCGGCAGAGAGGTTCGAAAAGGTTGTCGCGAATCTCGACGAGCGTATGAACAGTCTGGAGGTATCGTACTACAACTTGGCGCAGGCCCAATTGGCGTTGATGTGTAGAATGGTGTACAATTCATGCCACTTTGACACCGAATTGGCCTATGTCATTCGCGTGTCGGCGCACAAACTTGTCGTCTATCCGCTAAACAAAACTCAGTTTAACGAAAACATCTGCGACAGATTTCTCCAGCGCATTTACGCAAAGAATCCGCACAAAATTACAACCGCTGAGCCAGTGGTGGTGGCTATAGAGTCTTTTGAAGAAATCAGACAAATCTATGTCGAACCCTTGGAGGCCGACGAAGAGAGCGACGACGAATTGACAAAATTGGGTAAACAGGCTAAAACAGAAATGAAAAAAGTGGTTGAAATACTGAACAACCACGCGTTTTATAAGTGAAACGTTTAAATCTAGCGGTGAACTCCGTCGATGTGCGTCTCGTGTGCGCGCATGTTGAAGAACCCCTGAACCGACGGGTGGCGCAATCGATCAAACACGATGACACCACCGTTTCCGAAGCGAGTGTCGACCGACATTGGCGCGACGCGAACGCCGTTTCGGACGCCAGTCTTGAGACGAATCATCATGCCGCCGTTTGTTTTGATCGACCCATCCTCGGGCGACGGCGTCTGCGACGGAGCATAAAATTGATCATCCCAGTTGGAGAAGAGCGAGTTGCTGACGAGCAAATACTCTCCGCTCGGCTCCAAGCGCAGCATTTGCGGACCGCCCGCCCAGCGGCGCTTGTTTCCACTTTTGCTTGTCTCGTACACGTACGCGTGTTCGTTGAAAGAATTTTGTGAATTCACACCAGCAAGCACGTCGCCGATGCCACCCAGACTTCCAAATCCACCCACAATCACTGGATTGTGCGGATCGCTCACATCGTATTGCAGCACGGTGCCGGCGAGCCAGCAGGAGACGTAGAGAAAACGATCGTCGAGCGACAACGTAATGTCGGTCACCAACGGAATTGGCACGTCTGGCAAATATCCAGTGATCTCGAGAATTGAATTGGTCAAGTTGAGCCACGGCACATTGTGCCAACCTCCGTCGGGTGCGCCGCTTGTCATTGTGCCAGCCGGCAAAGAATTGCCAAACATGTTGGGAGACGGTGTGTAGCTTTCTCGATTAAACGCATGCGCCATGACGGTGAACGGCTCGACGACTGTAGAGTGTGTCCACGTCGAATCGTTGCCAGGCACTGGATTCTCAACCAACACAACCGATCCGGGCAGTGCGGCGCCGACAAAATAGATCTCTTTGCACGGTTCGTGCGAACGGCGAACCTCAAGCGGAATGATTCCGGCACCACCAAGGTACGCCGACTTGAGCTCGGCAGCGTAAATCAACTCTATGTTGTTCTCATTTTCCTGCACGCTCGTCGTCAATCCGTGCGCACGGCGACGATGCACACGAATGTGGTTGCCGTGTGGTTCAAATGGAGAGAATCCAGAGTCAAACGACGCCGTCGACGTCCACGCCGTGCTCACTTGCGTGTCGGTGCACTCGTTGACCGTAAAGTCGTAGGTCCACCAGTCGCGTTTCTCGCTCTCAAAGTTTCCGTTGGTCGGCAACGGAACCTGCGATTTGCCCGTAACGCCGGGGATTGACCCCAAGTTGTCAGCTGCAAACGTGTGAAAACTCTCGACAATGATTTCCGGTCGAGACGGGAACGCGCGCGCCCCAATGTTGGACGACATGCTAATCATCGCGCCTGGGCGATCCCCGGACAACTCGTCGCCAACGCCGTCGTGCAAAACAGTCGCCAAAATGTCGCCGGTGTCTGTATCCATGTGCACAGTGTGCACCGCAAATCCTTTGCCTTCCAGTTCTTTGTGCGCAACGTACGACGTCAGCACGGGGGCGCGCGGCGAACGAAGCGAGAAAAAGTCGACGCCAGAGCGACGACGAGAGAGCGATGGCGCCGCCAAGTAGAGCTCGTCGCCGACGTGGAGCAGACCGCCGTGGTGATACTCGAGCGACCAATCGTCGTGATAGCGCGGCGCGCCGGGTGCCAGATGAATGATCTTGCCAAACTCGGTCGAAAGAGGATTCAAGTCGATCGTCGCGACCATGTCGGTCAGACCAACCGGCACGTCGCTGCCGCGACGAATGCCATGCGCGTTGTTTTCAAAATCAACCTCGTTTTCGTAGAGCGAGCGAGCGGTGAGGAAAATGTATGCCTCGTTGACCGGGTGCGGGCGCCAGCTCAGCGTGGTGATGCCGCTACCCTGTTTGCCGACCACCGTCCAGCCCTGATTGTAGTCGAGCCAGCGCAAAACGACGGCCGATTCGTGCGCCGCCATGCGCAGCCACGAAAATTGCGCAGCACCGCCCGGCGCCGTGTTGCCAAATGGCTTGGGGTGGAGCAAGTAGATGACAGCGTGGTGGTGGTTGAAAACCGTCAGCGTGTCGCCGTCGTTGGCCGTGGGTAAAGCATACTTGCCGCATTTCGTTGTCGCATTGAGACCTTTCCAAAACAGTGGATCGAGGTTGAGCAACGTCGTGTCGTTGCCAATCACTTGCGC
>RCMY010002315.1_pt1 | contig 17307 bp, 17 predicted proteins | sample 2041341 | NCBI WGS metagenome assembly RCMY01 (sample SAMN09708234, study PRJNA481090) | Marine sediment metagenome, whole genome shotgun sequencing project. | reverse complement strand
TACATAGTTCGACTATGCGCCTGTTACCGCGCCTTGAAGACAAACAAAAATCCGGCGCAATACCGTCAAGTTATTTCGTTCCCATTCCTTAATGAACGGAAAATACTCGTCTGTTGCGAAGAAATTTCCCGCCTCAATGCTTGTTGGTAGGCGAAATCCGTCGAACTCTTTGTAGTCTGAAAGTTTGGTTTCACCTTGCTTCCTAGACTGAGTTCTCCCTGCATAGAGATTTCCGCGATGCTATAGAGCGGCGTCGCGTATTTGGTCTAGCTCATCGATCGAAAATTGTTGAGCAAGAGCAGGTGCCGGTAGTGCGCTGTATTTCATCAAAAGTAGCAGGGCAGACCATGAATGCAACAATGGCGAGAAGAACGGAGTACGTGAACCCGCCGATCTAAAGAGGGGTTTGCTTGCTGTATATTTCAACATCGCATTTTCCTTTATTGTTGGCTATCACCTTTGAATTAGCCGCTAACCCTCATAGATTAATGGGCGCTAGCCAACTGTAGCCTCTACCAGAGCGGCGAGTATAAGAATAATGCCCACTAGAATGAACAAGTTGGAAACGCTGTAACGCTCGGCAGTTTGTGCTTCAGTCTTTTTCATATACCTCTTTTAATCAACATCACGAACGAATGATAATGATGCCATGCTAGCGGGCACCCCATTTGATGCAAATCAACTTAAAACGTGCTTGATCACCGAAGCCCAGCTAGCATTCGTGTGAGTTCTACTTGTGCCTGGAAAGAAATAAAAGTTGGTCGAATCAATAAGTCATTGCACCCGCTGATGACATCGATAACGAAGACTATCGTTGTCGTATATCGACGCAACTGAACCACGGCGAAGGTCGGCATAGTGTTGCCAGAACAATTTGCTACGACAAACGAGGCGAAATTCGCAAGTGATATGGAGATGGTCAAGACAAGAATGGGCAACTCAGGCCGCTTAACCAAACTGGGGGAGAAAACGCCAGGTAGCAGAACGCCGCAGATAATTAGTTTAGAATGACCCAATCGATGCAGACAGGCGACAGAAAAGGCCAGCCGTGAACAAAAAATACCATAGACCCGAGGTGCCCGAACCTGCAAATCCGCAGCAGCGCAAGGAGTCGTTGCCCTGGCAAAAACCCAAACCGCCTAGAGAGGATCCCGAAGGCCCGAGCAAACTGCAGGCCATTCTCAACAGCCCGTCTTATGTGCCCGCGATCGAGGACGTCGGTTTTCTGGACGGTGATGATGCGCGCGGCATACGCCTGCAGCTGGACTATCTGAAGCCGGACAGACTGCTGCAAGCGCACGGCGTACAACATACCATTGTCGTGTTTGGCAGTACGCGTATTATCGAACCCGCTGCTGCGGAAAAAAAAGTCGAGCAATTGCGTGACGCATTGACCGTGCAGCCAGATGACAGTGAAATACAGCGGCGGCTTTTCGTCGCCGAGCGTATTTTGGCAAAGAGCCATTATTACGACACCGCGCGCGCGTTTTCCAGGCTGGTCGCCAATGCCGGCGGCGGTCCCGGTGATTCGCGTTTGGTGGTGATGACTGGTGGTGGTCCGGGCATGATGGAGGCCGCCAACCGCGGTGCGCATGAAGCCGGTGCCAAAAATGTCGGTCTGAATATTACCTTGCCGCACGAACAGTTCCCTAATCCCTATGTAACCCCCGCGCTGTGTTTCCGTTTTCATTACTTTGCGTTGCGCAAAATGCATTTCGTACTGCGCGCCAAGGCACTAGTGGCATTTCCCGGTGGTTATGGTACTTTTGATGAATTGTTTGAAACGCTGACTCTGATCCAGACGCGGAAAATCAAACCGGTACCCGTGGTGTTGGTCGGAGAGCATTATTGGCGCAAGGCGTTCGATATTGATTTTATGGTAGAGGAGGGCGTAATCGATGCCGAGGATCGGGATTTGTTCTGGTTTGCCGAAACGGCCGAGGATATCTGGGAAGGCCTGTTGTGCTGGTACGAGCGCAATAGTGAAACATTAATTTAGGGCGTCTCTATAAATTACTTGCGGCCTCTGCGTGACCTGAAGTGTGCAGCTGCAAGACGCAAGCAGTTTATAGAGATGCCGTTTGGGAAAAGCAATGAAACTATCATTTCACGGTGCCGACCGGGATGTCACTGGTTCCTGCCATCTGCTTGAATGTGCTGGCAAACAGGTATTGATTGACTGTGGTCTGTATCAGGGCGGTCGCGAGATGGCCGAAGAAAATTCACAACCTTTTGGTTTTGACCCGGCGGCAATCGATTATCTGTTGTTAACGCACGCCCACCTCGACCATTGCGGGCGCATTCCGTTGCTCGCGAAGCGCGGGTTCACCGGCCAGGTGATCACCACGGCGGCGTCGGTCGAACTGGCGCGGCTAGTCATGTTGGACTCGGCCGGTCTGCAGGAAGAGGAAGCCCGTTACCAGATGCGCAAAGCCCGGCGTCAAGGACGCAAGCCTGGTAAAAATACTGAGCCGCTCTACACCACGCTCGACGCGCTAAACAGTCTCGAATTCTTCGGCCGCCGGTCCAGCTACGGTAAACCCATCCAGTTGGCGCCGGGTATTCGCGCTACCTTCCTAGATGCCGGGCATATTCTGGGTTCGGCCAGTGTTTTACTGGAGCTTGATGAAGACGGGCGTCACCACCGCCTGCTGTTTTCCGGTGACCTTGGCTACAGCGGGCGCGCCATACTCCGCGACCCGACACCACCGCCGCCGGTTGATACCGTCGTTATGGAAACGACCTACGGTGATCGATTGCACAAGCAGCTGCAACCCTCTATCGAAGAGCTTTGCGATGTTATCAATACAACGATTGGACGCGGTGGTAACGTCATTATCCCCACTTTCGCGCTGGAACGTGCCCAGGAGATTCTTTATTATCTTCGTGAAGGGGTCGAGGATAGATACCTCAAACATTTTGCCAATGTGTTTCTCGACTCACCCATGGCGATCTCCGCCACGGAGATCTTTGCGCGTCATCCTGAATGTTTCGATCGCGAAACCTTGCAGATAGCACACGGCGGTAAAGACCCATTCAAGCTGCCGGGGCTGCGCTTCACACGGGAAACCGCCGAGTCCATGGCGATCAATCAGATTAATAGTGGTGCCGTGATCATGGCCGGTTCCGGCATGTGTACCGGTGGTAGAGTACGGCATCACCTCAAGCACAATCTGTGGCGCAAGGAATGCAGTGTTGTGTTTGTCGGCTACGCGGCACAGCACACACTGGCGCGAAAGATAATCGACGGTGCGAAAAATGTACGTATTTATGGCGAAGAGATACCGGTACGCGCCAGTGTTCACACGATTGGCGGCTTTTCGGCGCACGCCGATCAGGCCGAACTATCGGCCTGGCATGCACATACAGGCGACCCACAGACAACTTTCCTTGTACATGGCGAAGAAAAAAGTATGCGCGCCTTCGCTAAAAAACTGAAAAATACCCATGTAGAGATGCCAGCGCTGCATCAGTCGTATACTTTATAGAGACATCACGAACAACGAAAATATTTCCGTTGGCCTCGTTTTCGGGTGGCGCAGGCATCATTTCAGCGCGTAAAGGCAAAGGCGGTGTGTTTATGAAATCTTGACTACGATGTCGTGCAACACTTCGCCGGCGCGCGCCAAACGGTCGGCGGCATTCGACAGGTGACGGTAAACTTCGCGGCGTTTGAATATTTCGAGCACCATTTGCATCGCTTGCGCATGCGAATCAATAGCGTCGTCTTCCAGCTCTTTTAAGTAACTGCTTGAGCTAAATAGCTCTCCCAGTGCCCGACGATAGGCTTTTTCTGCACTGCGCTCCGACTTGCGCGCCGCCTGCGCATCGGCTTCGGCCTGGGCGGGGTCGTGCGAGAGTTTGCGATAACCTGTTTGCAGCGCGTAGGAGCCCTCTTTCAGCAGTACCGCAAGTTCCAGCATATACTTGTCAGGCTCCACCTTGAGAACCTCGATCTCCCGGGTAGTCGTCTTCGCATAGTTGACGATATGGTCGATACTGGCAATCGCGCGGTAGATATCCTCGCGGTCCATGGGCGTTGAGAACGACTTGTTCAGGATGTCGGTATTGCGTGCTTTCAGTTCGTCGCCGCGCGTTTCCAGCGCCCGCACCTTTTCGGCCAGGGCCTCGTCGCCTTTTTCCATAAACTGGACAAACACTTCCATCGCCTCGACTACCAGGTCACATTGATCGTTGAGCAGCGAATAAAAATCTGCCGTACGGGGAAACACTCTGTCTACTACTTTGGTCAATACCGAACTTTTGTTATCACTCATCGTTCTCATCTCCATACGCTAAGGATTAAACTGCAAGCAAACTACCGACGCCAGGCTATTAACTGCCAGCGATTACAAAATTATGCCAAACCGGTAAGAAAGTGCATCAGGTAATAGCTGATAATAGCGACTGTGGCGGCACCGGGGATGGTGATTATCCAGGTCTTGATAATCTCCCGCGCCTTGTTCCAACGTACCGCCTTCGGCCGCTCCGAAGAGCCGATGCCCATAATCGATGAGCTAACCACGTGCGTTGTCGATACCGGTGCACCGATCATAGAAGCGGCGAAGATTACCGATGCAGAGGTCAGTTGTGCGTCAAATGCGTGCAGGGGCCGCACCTTATAAATACCGAAACCAACGGTGCGGACGATGCGCCAACCACCGGACATGATGCCTAGCGTAATCGCGGAGGCGCAGGCAAGAATTACCCAGAACGGCACCTTGAATTCTGTAATAAAACCGCCCAGCAGCAGCACCATGGTGACGATGCCCATACTCTTCTGCGCGTCGTTGGCGCCGTGAGCAAATGCCAGACCGGCTGACGTGAACCATTGAACCTGGCGCAGATACTTGTTAGCGACCGGCGTTGCTCCGCGCAATAGGAATTTCATCATGCGGTGGATCATAAACCCGGCCCAGAAGCCTATTATCGGCGACAATACTAGGGCAATGAGCACCTTGGTCACACCGGTTAAATGCCCTTCAAACATTTCACTGAAACCCCACACCACATGATCTGCGCCGGCGGATACAACCACCGCACCGGCCAACCCCCCCACCAGCGCATGCGACGATGAAGAGGGGATGCCAAACCACCATGTGCCCAGGTTCCAGGTGATGGCGCCGATAATCCCGCAGAGAATAATCGCTACTGCGTTTATTGCCTGCAGATCGCCGACATCAATAAACTTGCCAATGGTGTTGGCGACCGCGGTACCGCCGAGCAAGGGGCCAAGAAATTCGAACGTCGCGACAATGATAACAGCCTGAATCGGCGTCATGGCGCGCGAAGCAATCACCGTCGCAATGATGTTGGACGCATCGTGAAAGCCGTTGGTGTAATCGAAAATCAGCACTACAACGACTGCCGCAATGGCGAGCATTACCAAAGCATCCATAAGTTTTCCTTACTAAAGTTGGTGTGTCAGATCGTTGTTATTGCCATGCCAACAGCGTTGCGCCTCGCTTCAGTCTGGGCGGGGGTGGCGTCAACCAGGAAGGCAATCGTTCAAATCCAATACCGCTAGGTTCACTGGTGTAGTCGCAAACCAACGCAAGCTATCTCCAGTTAGAAGCGCACGCTATCTATATTTTCACAGATTTTCACAGACTTTAAAAGTGTGAAATCCTGTAAATTTTACCAATAAATAGGGTTAGAGGGCGTTATGCTAATTTTTTTAAGCGACTTTTTATTCATAACAGAATACCCACGCGTGATGAACACAATGGACCTTATGTTTCCATACTACGTCGGTAGTTCTGCATCATTTCGTATTGGAAAACTCTACTCCTTGACAAAGACGCAAGGTGGCACATACTTCAATCAGCTTAAAAGCACGTCTTATATTTATGCCCTCCAATGCGAAGTTCCCACTGTAGTACCTCGTCCTGTTTTTCATAAGTTAAAGCGTTATAGCAACGTTTCCAGCCCAATGGTCCTGAAGGGCACCGTTAAATGGTTCAATGAGTCGAAAAGTTTTGGTTTTATCGAGCAAGAATCTGGCCCGATGTTTTTGCTCACTACAGCGCCATCTTAAGCTCGGGCTTCATAGCCCTGGCCGAAGGCCAAAAGGTCGAATTCACGGTCACTCAGAGCCAGAAAGGTCCCCAGGCAGAGAGCATCGTAGCGCTCTAATCTTAGGATTGTGATTTGGCGGGCGACCCCTGGAGGACGCTCGCAACTACACCCATACATAGTCAGATCGAGTTGCGAGCTAATACAGCATAGCGTACCCGTTAGCGTCGTACTGCCGGTGTTTCAATCGGCAGTTCAGCGGCGCGCCAGGCAAGGAATAACTCCAGGTTAACGTACTCCGCCGCGCCATAGTCGAACGGCTCGGCGCGCACGCCCGTATTGCAAAATCGCAGGCGACGATGCAATGAGCCTATGCTCTGCCATTCCAATCGATAGCCTGGGTAGCCGTTGCTATGGCCTTGACTAAGGCGGTCGCCGCGCAGCATACGCCCGGCATTATATTCGTGGCAGTGATGGCAGGCGAGATTCAATTGTCCGCGGCGGGCATAGTAATAGTCGCGGCCGGCCTCGAAGAAGGGTCGCGCCGGGCCATCAATGCTGACGGCAAATGCTAAGCCCTCAGACTGATGCACTACAAATGTGGTGAGGGCCAACAACTCATCCGCCTCATAAGGCAGCGCGTCAGCAGCTTGCTGCTCGGTGCGACACCGATTGATGCGTTGTTCAATGTTTATCAGTCGCTTAAGTGCTGAACTGTAAGCAGGGTAGCGGGTGGCGGCACCTTTTAAACTCGCAGCATCGGCGCCGTGGCAATCGGCGCAGGCTTTGTTGCTTTTGCCCGCTGGTTGTTGAAACAAGACGCGGCCCTTATCAATCCACAGAAAACCGGGGTTGGCGAAGGGGTCGTCTTGCAGCGCCTGGGTATCGGGGGATTGAAAGCTATAGCCCGATTGCGCCGCGGTGAGCGATCTTTCCGGCACCTGGTTCGGCACCGGTGGCCGACACGCCGAGAGCAGCAACAATGCTAGCAGGCCGGCACCGGGCACGCGTCTTTTACGCGGAGAGCTATGCCACCGTAATAGTTCGCGACTCACGAGTCACTTGTCCATGCTGGTCGGTCCAGCGAAATTCGAGTTCACCACTTTTCGTGGCGCTGATGAAGAAACTTAAGAAGGGGTTGGCGGCTATTGCCGGGAAGAACTCGGCGCTGAACACCTGCTCGCCGGCGTAAGTGCAGACGAATTCCTTGAGGATATTCCTGGGAATCACTTCCCCCATGGCGTTACGGCGAAAGCCGCTTTGCATCGGGTGGGAGATCAGGGTTTTAATCTCTATTAGCTCGCCGCGTGCGGCGTTCTCGGGCACGGAAATACGAGTTTTTAACGGCATGAGAATCTCCAGGGCACCTCAAGGCAGCGGGCCGATGCACGCAGCCAGCGTAACAATCGTCTTTGCCGAGCCGGACCATAATGATCCATCGCTCATTTCGGCAATCGCCGTGATGGTTTGGGAGGCCGACAGCCGGATACGAGTGGCGATACGCGCCCGCCCGGCAGCCGGGCTGAAACGGAAGGCGACGACTTGGGGTAATGGATTCTTTTCCGAAAACACGCTAATTGAGCGCACGTAATCATCGGCCGTCATCGCGCTTTCTACGTCGATCGTCATGGCTACGGAGTTGCCATTCTCCGCCAGCGCGGGGATGCTCAGCGTTAACCGGCCTTCTTGTATCGTCCTGTCGCCAAAAGCCGTACGCATGGCATCGGTCATGGATGCCGGCGTGGCCGCGAGCGGTAGCGGCAATGTGGCGATCGATACCACTGCTCCCGCTGTACCCAACACGAAACCTCGCCGCGTGGTGGCGCGTTCAGTCATCGCTTGCTCGCAACGTTCGCAGATAGGCAATCACATCTTCGACCTCCTGTGCCGTCAATACAGTTTTACCTTGATAATCTGCCCCGACTTGTTGCAGTTTGTCGGTTCGAAAGTACGCTGGCATCACCGTGTTTGGATTGAGTCGCGTGCCATCCACCAAGCGTAACCTGAGCTGCGCCTCGCTCAGCTGCTCGCCGACGTGCGACAGGTCGGGTCCAATGTTGCCTTGAAAGGTCGCATCGAGGCTCGCGGCTTGATGACACAAGAGACAATGACCACGCTCCCGATCCAGAAATACCTCAAGACCGTCCTTCGCGTTGCCCGGTTGTTCTGTCAATGCTTGCTGAATGGTGTCGTCAGTCATGGTGTAATCCATAGCCGCAGCCGTCTGAATCATGCCGCCTAGCAACGTTAGGAAAAGCCCACCTAGCCGCACTAGCCGAATACCTCGGCCGTAATTGTGCGGTACCAATCGTCGGCGTAGCCTGCTTCAAGCTTGCGCGCCTTCGCTGGTGCGTCAAGTGGACTTACGCCGCCGGCCCCTTCAACCTCCAGCCACGCCGCAGCGTCGGGTCGATACACACCGGCGATAGAAATGCCGTAGTCGGGTGCGACGTAGCTGTAACATGTATTGATCAACGTGCTGGTCAGTGGGGCTTGGTCATTCAGCATGCGCGCCACCTGAACCGCGCACAGCTTTGCTTGCGCGTTCGCCGCAAACGCCGATTTCGGCATGGCGTTGGCGATGGCCGCATCACCAAGCACGTGAATACCCGATTGCAGTCTGGACTCGAAGCTGGCAGGTTTGATCGGGCACCAACCGCTGGCATCGCTAACACCGGCACGCTCAGCGATCAAACCGGCACGTTGCGGCGGGATAACATTTGCCACATCCGCTCGAACAGTATCGAAGTCGGTATACAGTTCTTTGGTAACTGCGTCGACACGGACCACACGCGCGCCATCGGAAAGCCCGGCCCACTCAATAAGGTCGCCGTACAGCAACTTCCACGCTTGCTGAAACAAGGCCTGTTTTGAAAATCGGTCTTTAGCATCGAGAATCAGTAACTTCGAACGCGGTTTACAGGTTTTCAAATAGTGTGCGATGACGCTGGCCCGCTCGTACGGGCCGGGTGGGCAGCGATACGGATTGTCGGGTGCGACGATAGCAACGACCCCACCGTCGTGCATTGCTGCAAGTTGCTGTTTGAGCAACATGGTCTGCGCCCCTGCCTTCCACGCATGCGGCAGTTGTTCCGCTGCGGCGGCATCGTAGCCGGGTAATGCGTCCCACCGCAGGTCTACACCGGGCGCCATTATCAGTCGGTCGTAGGATAAATTGTTGCCTTCTTGCAGCGTAATCTGGCGCGCTACCGGGTCCACATCGATGGCAGCGGTAGGCACGACCTTGATGTCTTCGGCTGCCAATGTGTCATAGCGAAACTGCTGGCCGGAAAGGTCGCGCCAACCGGCAATGACCAGGTTGCTTAGGGGGCATGCGGTGTAGGTACGTGACGGTTCGACCAGGGTCACTGCAAGACTGCTGTCCAGCCGCCGCAACACACGGGCGCAGGTCGCCCCCGCAAATCCGCCACCGATTACTACCACGTTGGCGCTTGTATTGGTTTTCCGCGATGATGCGTTGCCGCAGCCTGACAACCAGATACCTGCAGCGCCGGCAGCTAACCCGGCGACTACGGTTCTACGTTTCAGCTCGGTGCTGCTCATGGCTTGCCAAAGTAACTGGCGATGGCTTCGATTTCGGCTTCCGTGTAGCCCTTGGCGATACGGTTCATCAGCGTGCCCGCGCGGCGATCAGTGCGGAACTCGACGAGGGTCGCGCGCAGTTCCGCGACAGTAAGCTCGCTCAGACGAACGATCCCGGTGTCAAGATCGGCGCGGGCGCTGTGACAACTCGAGCAGCTTGCTGCGAGCAAAGCGCCTCGGGAAACGGCGGCGCGGCTGTCCTCAGAATGCCCTTTTGTTTCCGCATGCGCGCCGCTGACAAGCCAGCATAAGGCTAGCGCAATGCTCAGCCAACAACGTGTCATGCTGCCCGCAGGTTCTGATCTTTGATCGGCAAATGCCGTACGCGCTTGCCGGTGGCGGCGAAGATCGCGTTTAACACGGCGGGTGCGGCGACGGCGATGGTGGGTTCGCCCACGCCACCCCAGAACCCACCAGAGGGCATCACGATGGTCTCAACCTCAGGCATGTCGGCGATGCGCATGGACTGATAGGTGTCGAAGTTTTTCTGTTCCACCTGGCCATCCTTGATCGTGCACTCGCCGTATAGCAGCGCCGACAAGCCATACACAAACGAGCCTGACACCTGCGCCTCAATCTGTTGCGGGTTAACCGCATAGCCGGGATCGGTCGCGGCGACGATGCGGTGTATTTTGAGCTTGCCGTCATCGCTTACCGAAACTTCCGCGCAGGCGGCGACGTAGCTGTTGAAGGCCTTACAGACAGCCAGGCCTCTATGCACACCCTTGGCAGCTGGCTTGCCCCAACCGCCGCGCTGCGCCGCTGCCTCGAGCACGGCGAGGTTTTTCGGATGGTTGTGCATCAGCGCTCGCCGAAACTCTAACGGGTCTGTGCCCGCGGCGTGCGCCAGTTCGTCCAGGAAACACTCCATATAAATCGCATTTTGATTGACGTTAACACCGCGCCAAAAACCCGGTGGCACGTGCGGGTTGCGCATAGCATGGTCAATCAACAGATTGGGAATGGTGTAGCTGATGGCGTGTTCACCCTCCGGTGCCAGGGCCTGGAATGTTGCCTTGTCGGCACCGTCGTCTAAAGCGCCGGGAATGACGGCGGCGAGTATCGATTGACCGGAGATACGCAGGTGCATGCCGACCAGCTTGCCGTCTTCATCCAAACCACCCACAATGCGCGCCTTGGTGATGGGGTGATACTTGCCTTGCGTCATATCCTCTTCGCGGCTCCAAAGCAATTTGATCGGCGTGTCTGGCAGCTGTTTTGCAATCAGCACGGCTTGTCGCAGGTAGTCGTGAAAAGCCCCGCGGCGGCCAAAGCCACCACCCAAGCTGATTTTGTGAACGTCGCAGTGCTCCAGCGGCAGTTCGGCAGCGTCTGCCGTCGCCGCCAGAGCCGCTTCGCCATTCTGAGTGGGACACCACACTTCACAGCCGTCCTTGCTCCACTTAGCGGTTGCGTTCATCGGCTCCATCGTGGCGTGGTTTTGAAAGGGATAGCTGTACTCGGCTTCGATGGTTTTTGCGGCACCCGCAAGGCCCGCTTTCACGTCGCCCGCTTTATTGCCGACAAAGGCGCGCTCGGCGGTCAGTCCTTCCTGTAACAGCGCGTCAATTGTTGCACTCGAGGCGTTGGCATTCGAGCCCTTGTCCCATTCAATCGGCAATGCATCCAACGCGGTTTTCGCCTGCCACCAGGTTGCGGCCACCACGGCTACCGCATTGTCGTCCACCTGCACGACGGCGCGCACTCCCGCCATGTCGCGTACTTTTTCGGGCGCGAACGACGCTATCTTGCCACCAAACACAGGACACGCCTTGATCGCAGCATTGAGCATCCCCGGCAGCTGCAGATCGGCGCCGTACACCTGTGCACCGTTCAGCTTGTCGTTGGTATCCAGGCGCTTGACCGGCTGGCCGATCAGTTTCCAGTCTTTGGGGTGTTTCAGGGTCACTTCACTGGGCGGGGTCAGTTGAGCAGCGGCTGCGGCGACGTTGCCGAAACGTGTCGTTCGTTCGGAACCCTGATGCGTGATCACGCTGTTGGCCGCTGTGCATTCATTGACCGGTACACCCCACTGTTTGGCTGCAGCCTCGATCAACATCATGCGGGCCGTGGCACCGCCCTCGCGCACGTATTGATGGCTGTCGCGAATACCGCGGCTGCCACCGGTGCTAAAGCTGCCCCAGACGCGGTCGCGCTTGACGTTTTCGCCGGGGCTTGGGTATTCCCAGGTCACCTTGTTCCAGTCGCATTCCAATTCCTCAGCGACCATCTGCGCCAGGCCGGTCACGGTACCTTGGCCCATCTCCGAACGGGCAATACGTACCGTAACGCTATCATCGGCTGCAATCACAACCCAGGCGTTCACCTCCGGCACGGCAGCGGTAGACTGCTCGGCGAATGCCAAACGGCTGCCGATAGGTAACGCCATGCCGAGAGAAAAGCCAGCCCCGGAGGTTGCAGCAGCGATCACAAACTTGCGACGGCTAATAGATAGGCGTTGCATTAGCTGCTCCTCTGTTTGTTGATTTCCGCTGCACGGTGAATGCCCTGCCGTACCCGCTGAAATGTGCCGCAGCGGCAAATGTTAGTGATGCTGTTATCAATTTCGGCGTCTGTCGGGTTCGGGTTGGAGTCCAGCAGCGCTGCAGCGGCCATGATCATGCCTGATTGGCAGTAACCGCACTGCGGCGTATCGAGCTCGGCCCATGCCTGTTGGATTGGATGATCAGTCGCAGCGGAGAGACCCTCGATGGTGACCACCTTTTGCGCGGGTTTGACCGAGCTTGCGGGATAAACGCAGGAGCGTACGACAGCACCATCTATGTGTACCGCACAAGCGCCACATTGGGCAATGCCGCAGGCATATTTGGTGCCGGTCATGCCAAGTTGTTCGCGTAGTACCCACAGCAGGGGTGTCGCTGGGTCGAACTCGACATCCACTGCCTTGCCGTTGATGTTCAATTTTGCCATGCTGTTCACAACTCCTATAAAATTTCACGCTAGGCGACGGATAACGGCGGGGCCAGAAGCCAGTCGAACTTAGGGATTGGCGTGCGCCTCTACGTCCGAATTGCCGAGAATATAATCGTCTGGAATATCGTCAAGCCTTGCGACCCGGCCGCTGAACTTCTTCGCGAAGCTTTGCGCCGCTGCTTCACTCGTGAACGGAATAGCTTCCGCAGCACCCATGCCGCCGCGCTTGTTACTGCCGATAATATACCAGGCTTTTTCGGCACTGATCCAGGACTGTGTTTCCAACTCTGGATGATTCCAGTCTGCGCTATCCATTGCGGTAACAAACACGGTGCGTATGTTCCTGGGCTCTTCGGGTAGCAAGGTAAAGGAGATACCGTCGCGCACCGACGTGAACCATAGCGGTTCATCTTCTCCGGCCAAAAAGATCTGACTTTTGGGTCCCAGGTGATTTTCTACGATCATGCTGCAGAAATAGCCGACATCATCGCGCGTGGGCGCCTGCGGCACAGGAGGTGGTTGCTGTTGCTGACCACAGCCCGCTAACAAACAGCCCGCTAACAATAGGCAGCAAGTAAGCCAGGTAGCATTAACGGAAGTCGTTTTCATTTCACAACTCGCGGCGTTGAAATAGGAAAATTGCGACCACCAGCGGCGTCGCTACCCACAGCAGCAGGATGGCTAACATTACACCCGGGCTCGCCGTTGTTGACTGCGCAATACTCGACGCACCCTCCAGCAAGCCGGCGGCCTCGGAGCCAGCCAGATTAAACAGGCGATAAGCATCGGTCGGGTTAAGCAGTATCACTGCTTCGACTACATTGCTTGCCAGCGCTTGCTCGCCGTCGGCCAACAGCAGGCCAAGCAGCAGCAAGTCGTAGACAACAACGATAAAGAGCCACACGCTGATTGCGAGGCCGCCGGCGGTAGCACGGTCGTTGACCAGCACGCTGAGCAAGTAGCCCAATGCGATAAACACCGCGCCAAGCAGCAGCGAACTGTACATCATGCTTGCATAGGGCAACCAATCGCTGGCCGTGTCCGTTGCGCTGAAGAGTAAGTACAGGCCGGTGCTGCCGTAACCGAATAAAATGGTGACGGCGAGAATGGCGATATGACCGATAAATTTGCCTATAATCACCTGCCAGCGCGCCACCGGATATGTCAGCAGCAGTAGCAGGGTGCCGCGTTCGCGTTCACCGACGATGGTGTCGAATGAAAGCATTAGAGCGATCAGCGGAATCAGATAAATACTCAGGCTGGAAAGACTAATGGTAGTGATATTCAGCGCGCTGACTTTCGTTTCGCCCATCGGCGCCGCGCCTAGCAAGGCCAGCGAAAAGGCCAATGTCGCCAGCAAAATAATGGCGGATAACGCCCAGCGATTGCGTAAGCTTTCCTGGAATTCTTCTATAGCGAGAGTGACGACGGCGCGCATTAGTTATGGTCGCTGTTGACGAAGTGGGTGTATAGATCATCCAGCCGCGGCGCGATCATTTGCACATCATCGATACAACGTTGTTGCTGCGTGATGGATTGCAACAGCGTCAGCTTGTTAGCCTCGGTGCAGCTGAACTCAAGCTGCTCGCCGTTGATTCTCCGGTAATTGGTGGTGGGCCCGACAGCGTGCAGCATAGCGTCTACCTGCCCGGCTTTGGTAGTCACTATAATCTGTGTGGGCAGTTTTGCCGCGCTACGCAACTCATCCAGCGTGCCGTGTATCAAGGCGCGTCCCTGCTTCATAATCACCACCCGGTCGGTTTGTGCCTCTATCTCCGTCAGCGCATGCGAGGCTAACAGAATCGTTGTGCCTGTATTTTGGCGATCGCGAATAATGCGGTAAAAATGCCGGCGCAGAAACGGGTCCATGCCCGTGGTGGGCTCGTCCAGCAGCAATAGCCTGGGCTTTCCCAGCAGAGCCTGCGCTAATCCCAAGCGCTGTCGCATACCTTTTGAATAGGTGCCGATGCGGCGTTTGGCAGCGGCTGCCAGGCCAACCAGCTCCAATAGCTCATCGCACTGGCTTGATGGTTGTGTTTTTAATCGGGCATAAAAATTTAGCACGTGTCGGGCTGTCATGCCGCCATTGAAAGCGACGGTTTCCGGTAGAAACCCCATGGGTTCGCACTGTGCGGCCGTGCGTCGTGCGCTGAGGGTGTTGCTCCACAGACGAATGCTGCCACTGCTGGGTTGCGTCAGTCCGAGAATCAACTTCATTAGCGTGGTTTTACCGGCGCCGTTGTGACCAATAATGGCCAGACTCTCACCCGCCGCAACGCTCAAATTCAACGCGCTGACCACGCAATTATCGCCGTAAGATTTGCTGATGTCGCGCAACTCTAGTGCATTCACTGCCGCTTCGGTCTGGTCCATGCCTATTCGAACGCCTGCGGTAGGTTCATTAACGGCGCACTGTCGGTTACGCCACCTGGGTAGAGGGCAGGGAACTGCGACTGCGCCCACTGCAGAATCTGCAGCACCGGACTGTTTACCAGTATTTTTGCTGCGGGGTAACGCCAAATGAGCTGGTCGACCAGATTGTTGGGGCGGTAGGGGCGGTCGGCCACCCCGTCGCCATTAACATCAAAGGCGAGATGATCACTCCAGTAATTGCCGTGGCCGTGTTGCGACCACTCGAGGTGCCGCGTACCGACGTATTTCACCTGGGTACGGTTGGCAACGAAACTATTTGCCCACAGTGTGTTGTTCTCCGAGCCGGCGGTGAAGTGCACGCCAATCTGACACGCTTCAAAGTGGTTGTGATGAACCTGGTTGTTGTTGGAATTATAAATAAACACGCATTTTTCCGCACCGCCGCGTACGCTGTTGCCGCCAATATCCGAGCGATTTGCAAAATTGAAAAAGATGCCTCTGTCGCGATCGCCGTCAGAAATATTGTTGCTCACCTTGAGCCCGGTAGAATACATCAGCGCGAAGCCAACGTGATTTCCCTGCGACACATTTCCACTGACTTCACTGTTATTAGTGTACATATAGTGGATGGCAAATCGCAGATCCCGTAAGCGGTTGTTGCGAAAGGCGTTGTCACGGCTGGTGGTAACAAAGATACCGTCGCGGCCAAAGCTGACGTCGTTGTCTTCGACGATGGAACCCGGCGTATTCCAAAGATGCACGCCGTTGCCGCGTTCGTTGACGCGCATGTCTTGCCGGCCGACGATGGTATTCGCGCGCACGACGGCATCATCCGGCCCCTTCAGGTAGACACCGATCAAGTTATGCTGCAAGTCGTTGCCAATGATGTGCGCGCGATCACCATCGGCGGTAACGAAAATACCGCTGTCTTCGGTAGACAATTGGTCCCCCGAATTGCGTACCGTGATGCCTTGAATACGCACATCTTTCGCCGCCACGGTGACAGTACGACCGGTTCCGCCGCCGTCGATAATGCTGCTTTTATCGCCAACAATATTGATGCTGCGATTAATGACAATTGGGCCGGGATAAATGCCGCTGGCAAGACGCAGGGTAGTCCCTGATTCGGCGTTGGCAATCGCGACAGGGAGTGTATTGGTGCCAGCAGCGACGTCAAGTATTTGCTCTGCGCCGCTAACCGGTGGTGTGCATAAAACGAGTCCGGCGGCCAATACGACCGCCGGAGACAGAGCTTTTAGCTGCATGCAAGAGTAACTGCTAAGCCGATTTAGGCTCCACCAACATGCGGCCGCGCATCTCCATATGCAGCGCGTGGCAAAACCATTGGCAGTAATACCAGTGTACGCCCGGCCGGTCGGCTTTGAACGTCACCGATGACGTTTGCTGTGGTGAAATCTCAAAGGCTACACCGTGATTTTCTATGGTAAAACCGTGGGTTAGGTCTTCTACCTCATCCATATTAGTAACAAAAACCGTCACTTCGTCACCCTGCTTGACGGTAAACTTATCGAGACTAAAGTTAGGCGCCATGGACGTCATGTAAACTCGCACACTGTCACCGTCGCGCACTACCTTGCTGCCAGTCTCCAGTGTAATGCCGTCTTTCTTTGCCGCTTTATGGGCGTCGGCAAACGCAGGATCGTCGCGTGCCCAGACCTTTTTAGGATTGACGATATCGGTGCGCACGATAATGCAGTCGTGGGGTTCCGCGAAACAGGGGCCATCGTGTACAACCTCCATCTTCTCCTGGAGAATATCAATCAGTTGCTCGTTCTCGGGTTTTAACGGGCCGACGTTAATAAAGCGGTCTTTGGAGAATTTGTTCATGGAAATCAACCACTGGCCGTCGGCCTCTTTAGTTTCACCCATGGAAGTATGGTTGTGGCCGGGTTGATAGTGCACATCTACTTTATCCAGCACGGGGTTAACATCCTCGCCCTGATAGGCCTGAATCGCCTTGTCGATATTCCACTTGGCAATCTGGCTGTCGAGGAACAGGGTGGTGAAGGCATTACCTTTGCCGTCGAACGCCGTGTGCAGCGGGCCAAGACCCAGTTCGGGCTCGGCCACGACCACGTCGCGCGGTTTAATCTTGTCGGCAAACAGGTCGGGGAATTTCCTTACATCCAACACCGTGCAGGTCGGTGACAACTTGCCATTGATTACCACGTAGTGGCCGTCGGGCGCGGTATTACAGCCATGCGGGCTGTTTGAAATCGGAATATAGCGCGTGTATTTCGACCCCTTGCGACCGTCCAGCACGGCGACGCCCTTGATCTGCTCAAAATCGCCGTTTTTGACGCCGGCCTCGATGGCCTTGATATCGAACACCACCGCCCAGTCCTGTTCGTTGGCGGTCAT
>RCMY010002314.1_pt1 | contig 17308 bp, 14 predicted proteins | sample 2041341 | NCBI WGS metagenome assembly RCMY01 (sample SAMN09708234, study PRJNA481090) | Marine sediment metagenome, whole genome shotgun sequencing project. | reverse complement strand
GCGTCGACCAGCCGTTTGGCCATGTTGGCGACAGAACTGAACTGTGGCCCGATCTTGACGGCCAGCGGAATGTCGATCGCCGCGCGAACGTCGGCGACCAATCGAAGGGTTTCGTCTTCGACATCGCCTCCGGACAGAGCCGGATCGGAGGCCACGCGGTACACGTTCAATTCGACCGCGTCCGCACCAGCGTCCTGCACCATGGACGCAAAGCTGGTCCAGCCACCCGGTGTCGTGCCGTTGAGGCTGGCGATCAGTGGCATCTCGAGCGCCTCGGCCGCACGCTCGACGAGTGTGAGGTAGTGGTCTGGACCATCGGTGAGGTGTGGTGTCTGCGGCATGTGACCAAAGACGGCTTCGGCGCCCACGTCGAAGCTGCCCATGGCGAGTGAGTCGTATTCGATCTGCTCCTCGAACAACGACGGCAGAACTGCAGCTCCAGCTCCGGCCTGTTCGAGCGACAGCAGGCTGTCGAGGTTTCCGGTGAGGGGGCCGGCCGAGGCGACGATCGGGCACGTGAGCGAAAGCCCGAGATACGTCGTTGCGAGGTCGAGCTTGGTAGGCAGTTGAGCGGTCATTCGTCCTCCTCGAGATCGGTGTAGGTCGCCACCCGTTCGACGTTCACCATCTGCTCGTACAGGTGCCATCGATTATCGATGTCGGCCTGCGCAGCACTGAACAACCGGCGAGCGGTATCGCTGTCGGTGCGTTCGAGCGAGGCGAATCGGCCCTCTGTTCGAGCAAAATCGGTGAACGGTCGAGACGGCGGCCTCGAGTCGAGATGCAGCGCATGTTCACCCTCCATCTCGCGCGATGGGTCGAAGCGGTACAGCGGCCAATAACCCGTCTCCGACGCCAGCTTTTGATGCTCCATCATCTTGGTCATGTCGATGCCGTGGGCGATGCACGGGCTGTAGGCGATGATGAGTGATGGACCGGGGTGTGCCGCAGCCTCGTGGAACGCCTTGATGGTCTGGGTCATGTTGGCGCCCATTGCAATTTGTGCAACAAAGACATCGCCGTATGCCATGGCGAGCGTGCCGAGGTCCTTTTTCGGGCTGGACTTGCCACCGGTGGAAAATTTGGCCACCGCAGCACGAGGCGTCGCCTTCGACGTCTGCCCGCCGGTGTTCGAGTACACCTCGGTGTCGAGCACGAGGATGTTCACGTCGAGGCCCGATGCCAACACATGGTCGACGCCTCCGAATCCGATGTCGTACGCCCATCCGTCTCCACCCACGATCCACACCTCGGTGCGAAGGAGATGGTCGGCGAGCGAAATCAGTTCACGAGACGGTGCATCGTCGCGGTCGATCAGGAGGGATCGGAGTTGTTCGATCTGCTGTCGCCGTTCGGCAATTTCGGCTTCGCCCTTCGGTGATGGAGCCGACAGGGCTGCGGCGAGTGGGCCAATCGTGTCGCCGAGTTGGTCGACCAGCGCCCGAGCCCGTTGGTGGTGGCTGTCGAGGCCGAGGCGCATCCCGAGCCCGAATTCGGCGTTGTCCTCGAAGAGCGAGTTCGCCCACGCGGGGCCACGCCCTTCGGTGTTGGTGGTCCACGGCGTGGTCGGCAGGTTGCCGCCGTAGATCGACGAACAGCCGGTCGCGTTCGCCACGAGCATCCGATCGCCGAACAACTGACTCAGAAGTTTCAGGTATGGCGTTTCGCCGCAGCCAGAGCATGCGCCGGAGAACTCGAACAACGGCTGAGCGAGTTGCGAGCCCTTGACGGAGAGAAGTTTCAGCTCGGTTCGGTTGGCCTCGGGCAGTTCCAAGAAGAAGTCGAAGTTTGTCCGTTCGTCATCGAGGTGCGGTGCGATCGGTTCCATGTTGATCGCCCGATGTTTGACCTCGGACTTGCTCTTCGCTGGACAGATGTCGACACACACACCGCAGCCGGTGCAGTCGTCCGGTGCAACCTGAATGGTCATCCGATCGCCTTCGGGGCCTTTCCACAACTTCGACCGAAACGAGTCGGGTTGGTCGGCCAACGCGCCGTCGTCCATCGCCTTCATACGAATGGCAGCATGAGGGCACACGAGCGCACACCGCCCACAATCGATGCAGATGTCCGAATCCCAGATCGGGATGTGTGAAGCGATACTGCGCTTCTCCCATTTCGACGTTCCTGTGGCGAAGGTGCCGTCGACGGGAAGCGCGCTCACCGGGAGCAGATCACCTTGTCCGGCGAGAAGGGTCTGGAGCAGGCTTCCGTCGTTCGCGGTGGCGATCTTGGGCGCCACCCATTCGACCTCGGCGGGGACGTCGACCTTCTGGAGCGCTGCGATTGCGTTGTCGATGGCGGTCGAGTTTCTCTCGACGATCACCGCGCCCTGGCGGCCATACGAACTCGAGAGCCGATCCTTCATTGCGGTCAACGCGACATCGGTGTCGATCAGATCGGTCAGCGCGAAGAAGCACGATTGCAGGACCGTGTTGACCCGACCCGGGATACCTGCAGCCGCAGCGATGGCATCGGCATCGATCGTCCAGACGGCCAGTTCCTTTTCGACGATGTCCCGTCGGACCTGGGCCGGAAGATGGGACCAGAGTTCGTCGGGTCCGTGAGGGGAATTGAGCAGCAACGTCGCACCCGTGCAACACCGTGCGATGACATCGGCCCGTTCGAGAAGCGAAAATCGGTGACAGGCGACAAAATCAGCATGGTCGATCAGATACGTGGACGTGATCGGGTCGGGGCCGAAGCGAAGGTGCGAGACCGTCATGGCGCCGGACTTCTTCGAGTCGTAGACGAAGTAGCCCTGAACATATTGGTCGGTCTTTTCGCCGACGATCTTGGCGGTTGTCTTGTTGGCTCCGACGGTGCCATCGCTACCGAGACCGAAAAACACGGCCTCGAAGCCTGCGTCATCCACGTCATCTGGATCCGTGCCGAAGTCAACCTCGTACGGAATGCTCGTGAACGAGACGTCATCGACGATGCCCACGGTGAAATGACGGCGGGGGCTCTCCGAAGCAAGTTCGGCAAAAACACCCTCGACCATCGCCGGAGTGAACTCTTTCGAACCCAGTCCGTACCGACCACCGATCACCAAGGGAAGTGGGCCATCCCAGCGCTCCACAAGCGCAGTAGTGATGTCGGTGTACAACGGTTCACCCACCGATCCCGGTTCCTTGGTGCGGTCGAGAACCGCAATGCGGCGAGTCGTTTTCGGCAAGGCGGCGAGGAGGTGCTCGGCCGAGAATGGTCGGAATAGTCGGACGGTAACGACGCCAACCTTGCGGCCGGCGGCGAGTGCTCCAGGCAACCAGTCGTGCACGGCCCCAGCGCCCGAACCCATGACCACGAGGATCTCCTCGGCGTCCTCGGCTCCGTCGTAGTCGAACACGCGGTACTGGCGACCGGTGACGTCGGCGAGCTGGTTCATCGCCGTCTCGACTGCCTGGGGTACTGCCTCGTGAAAAAGATTCGCTGCTTCACGGGCCTGGAAGAACACGTCGGGGTTCTGTGCCGTGCCGCGGATGGCGGGACGGTTCGGGTCAAGCCCGCGCAACCGATGGTCGGCGATCAGCGCGTGGTCGATCAACCTGTCGGCAGCTTCGCTCGGCAGCGCCTCGATCTTCGAGACTTCATGGCTCGTCCGAAAGCCGTCGAAGAAGTGCACGAACGGTACGCGGGTTCGAAGTGTCGCTGCGTGAGCGACGAGGGCCAGGTCTTGTGCTTCTTGGACCGACGACGAGGCGAGCATTGCAGCGCCGGTCTGGCGTACAGCCATCACATCGCTGTGGTCGCCGAAGATGCTCAGTGCGTGTGTTGCCAACGCCCTCGCGGCGACGTGGATGACGGTCGGCGTGAGCTCGCCGACCAGTTTGTAGATGTTCGGGATCATGAGAAGCAGGCCCTGTGACGCCGTGAAGGTCGTTGTCATCGCTCCGGACTGCAGCGCGCCGTGCACGGTTCCGGCCGCGCCACCTTCACTCTGCATCTCGATGACGGTGGGAACCGCACCGAACCTATTCGTCTTGCCCGCAGCGGCCCACACGTCGCAGAGCTCGCCCATGGGGGAGGCCGGCGTGATCGGATAAATCGCCACGACATCGGAAAGGTCGTAGGCGATTTTTGCCGCGGCCTCATTGCCATCGACAGTGATCGTGTCCACGACGTTCTGAGTCGTGCTCATGGCTCGCCCGACTTCTTGTGTGTCGCTCATCCCTCGGCCAGCTTCCTTCCGGTGATTTCGGACGGAACGACCCGTACCCAACCTTCACGCCATGGCTGTCGTTGCCAGGGCCGTACGTCGAGCTGCTCGAGCTGTTCTTGTTCTGCCCAGTCGGTGACCGCGTTGGCTTGCCCTTTCACCACGACACTGACACCGGTGTGTTTGATCGGGTCGATGTCGTCGACCTCGAAACCGACACGTTGTCCAAGCATTGCTGCTCGCAGCTTTTGGCCTTCGCCTGTTCTGAACACGACCGAGTTCTCGTGCCATGCGTAGTTGACCGGCAGGGCCACCGGCTGGTCGCCGTCGAGGAACACGATGCGGCCGAGTGATGCCTTGTCGAGCGCAGCGGTGCATTCGTCGGCGGTGAGGGTGAGGAGCCCCGTCCGTTCGTCGCGTTCCGCGTGGGAGTTGGGCACCTGGAGTTCGTCGGTCATGCCTACCTTCTCGTCGATCTGCCGTCAGTCAGCGGATCCCGCCAACTGAGGTTGTCATGAACAGTCTTCGAGGTGGAGTGGTCTGAGGGCAGGGTCTTCGGTCCCTACCTGCAAACGTGTTGTCCGACTTTCAGTCACCCCAATCACCAGCTGGGGTCATATCCGTAGAGTTCTCGCACGGGCCGGACGTGGTTGGCCTCGAGTCGAATTTCGATCGCTGCGGGATCGACGAGACTCGGATGATCTGCACCCATGGCATTGGACAACCGACGCAGTTCGTACCGGAGCGCGGCGACATAGTTGGCGAGCCGGACCGACTTGTCGGTCGGGTCGAGACCACGAGTGAGCCAGGCGTTTTGCGTCGCTACTCCGGTCGGGCAATGGTCGTCGTGGCATTTCTGCGCCTGAACACATCCGATGGCGATCATCGCCTCACGCGCAACGCCGACCCCGTCCACGCCCAATGCCAGCGCAACCATGGCCTCGGTGGGCAGCCCCAGACGTCCCGCTCCGAGAAAGACCGTCTTTTCGTGCATCCCACGTTCCGCGAATGCGCGATACACCTCGGCGAATCCCTGTCGGAAAGGCAACGAGACGTGGTCGCTGAAGGACAGCGGTGCAGCGCCCGTACCGCCTTCTCCTCCGTCGATCGTGATGAAATCGGGGCCGCGCCCGCTCGACTTCATCTGTGTCGCGAGCTCGACCCAAAACGCTTTCTCGCCGACCGCAGACTTGATGCCCGTGGGAATGCCGGTCTCGTTCGCGATTCGTTCGCAGAAGTCGATCATCGATGCAACATCGCCGAATGACGAGTGTCGGCTGGGGCTCTTCACCGTCACGCCGACCTCGACCCCGCGCGCCTCGGCAATCTCCCGCGTGACCTTCTTTCCGGGCAGCACACCACCGAGACCAGGTTTTGCGCCTTGGCTGAGCTTGATCTCGATTGCCTTGACATCACAGCCTTCGATCGACTCCAACATACGATCGAACGAGAACGTGCCATCGGGGTTTCGCGCACCGAAGTAACCGGTACCGATCTGGAACATGACCGGACCACCGAGGCGATGATGTGTGCTGATACCGCCCTCGCCGGTGTTGTGCAGACAGTTCGCGATCTTGCTGCCACGATTCATGGCCTCGACCGCTGGCGCAGACAACGAACCGAAGCTCATCGCAGAGATGTTCACGAGCGATGGTGGTTGGAATGCGTGTGCCCGGCCATGGGCCTCGCCCATCACTTTGCGCATCGGGAGTTGGTCGGCCTCATGATCAGGTGGTGACGGGTGAGGGAATGCCGCGTGCCGTAGAAGCACATATCCGGGCACGTCGAGGTCGTTGTCGGTGCCAAAACCGAAGTACGTGTTCTGCTTCTTGGCCGACGCATAGATGAAACGTCGCTGGTCGCGACTGAAAGGAAGCTCTTCATCGTTGTCGGCCACGACGTATTGGCGAAGCTCGGGGCCGACCTTCTCGATCAGGTACCGCAGGTGTCCAACGATAGGAAAGTTTCGCAAAATCGTGTGTCGTCGCTGACTGACGTCGTAGATCGTGACACCCACGAGGAACACAAGAATGACGACCAGGACCCACAACCACCACGGCATGGCTTTGATCGTAGGCTCATTGCAATGTCAGAGCTGCTTTCTCTCGCCGAACGTGTCGTCGAACGTGCCCAAGCCGGTGAACAGGTCGAGGCATTCGTCTCGCATGGCACGTCGACCGAGATCAAGGCGTACAACGGTGAGGTCGAATCGTTCACGAGCGCAAGTTCGGCCGGGATCGGCATCCGTGTGATCGCCGACGGCCGAGTGGGGTTCGCCCACGCAGGAAGCCTCGAGCAAGACGTCATCGACGAGACCTTGGCCGAGGCTCGTGACAATCGCGCGTTCTCCGAGCCCGATGAGTGGGTGGCGATCGCCGATCCCGATGGTGGTACGCCAATTGTTCACGACCACTGGGATGACTCGGTCGCGACCATGCCCACGGCGACCAAAGTGGAGATGGCCATCGCCTTGGAGAAACGGACACTTTCACTCGATCCGCGGGTGAGCGGAGTTCGTTCGGCCAACTACGCCGACAGCAGTGGCGAAATGGCATTGGCGACAAGTACCGGAATTCGTGCGGTCGATCGAGGCACCGGTGCACATGTCTCGGTCTCTGCGATGGCCAAGCAGGGCGAGGAGACGCAGATCGCGGGGGGCTACGACGTCGACTTCGGCCCAACCAATCTGTCGATCGAGAAGGCCGCGACCGATGCTGTGCACCGTGCGACGCGACTCCTCGGAGCACAACAGCCCAAATCGCAGCGGGTCACCATCGTGCTCGAACCCCGAATTGCGGCGAGCATCGTGGGAATCACGGTCGGAATGCTCAATGGTGAACGCACGCTGAAGGGTCGAACACCGTTCGTCGATCGCGTCGGCGAAGCCATCACATCACCGATGCTCAGCGTGCTCGATGATCCCACCGACGCACGTTCCTTCGGTGCGACGTCTGTCGACTCGGAAGGCCAGACCTGTCGTCGTCTCCCGCTGATCGATGCTGGGGTACTGCAAGGATTTCTCCACAACACGTACACGGGACGGCGAAGCGGCCAGGGCACCACTGCCAACGCGGTCCGAGGGTATCGATCGACCCCCGGCGTCGGTGCGCACGCGATCGTCATGGCGCCTGGATCTGGATCGCTCGACGAGATCATTGCCGGTGTCGAACTCGGCGTGCTCGTCACCTCGATGAGCGGTCTTCACTCAGGCGTCAATGCGATCAGCGGAGACTTTTCGGTCGGTGCAGATGGGCTCATGATTCGCAACGGCGAATTGGCCGAACCGATCCGCGAAGCAACGATCGCCTCGACCGTACAGAAGATGCTTACCGACATCGTGGCCGTCGGTGCCGATACGGAATGGCAACCGGGTGGGTCAGGCCCCGTGTCCCTCGCGATCGCCGACGTCTCGATGAGCGGTGCCTGAGGATCGGGCGATGTCCGACGGCCTCAATCGACCTCGGTTCTTGATCGAGCGGGGAACAATCCGATTGGAAACGATGCGCCCATTCTCAAAGAGGTCACTGCTGCTTGCTGCAGCCCTGGTGGGCCTACTTCTCTTCGCTGCAGTGACACCGGCTGGAGCCAGCGTTCTGCAAGACGAAGGAGTCGTCGAACTCACGATTCTGCAGGCGGTGATCCTCGGCCTCATCGAGGGGTTGACCGAATACCTCCCGGTTTCGTCGACCGGACACCTTCTGGTCACCAACGAACTGCTCGGGCTGAACGACACCGCAGCGTCCGAGGCCGCCATCGAGACCTACGCGATCTGCATTCAGGTCGGAGCGATCGTCGCGGTGTTGTTCTTGTATTGGGGTCGGATTCGTCAGATGCTCGACGGGCTTCTCGGACGAAGTGACGAGGGTCGAAAGATCCTGACGGCGGTGATCATCGCCTTTGGGATTACTGCAGTGATCGGCCTCGCAGGCGAGCAGACGGTCAAGGACAATTTGTTCGGAGTCGGTCCTATCGCGGCCGCGTGGATCGTCGGTGGCCTCGTGATCCTCGGTCTGTCTCGGACCGGCTGGTTCGACGAAGCAGGTCGTGAGCTGGGCACGTTGACCTGGCAGAACGCGGTGGTGATCGGTGTGATGCAGGCACTCGCCATGTGGCCCGGTGTCTCTCGGTCGATGATCACGATCATCGCTGCAGTCCTCGTGGGCTTGTCTCTGCGAGCGGCAGTCGAATTCAGCTTCCTTCTCGGCCTGATCACACTCTCGGCGGCAACCGCGTACGAGGGGCTGCAAGGCGGCGAAGACCTGATCGACACATTCGGCGTCGGTACACCACTGGTCGGGCTGGTCGTCGCGTTCATCTCGGCGATGGGTGCGGTCAAATGGATGGTCGCCTGGTTGAACGACAAAGGGTTCGAGATCTTCGGGTGGTATCGAGTCGTGGTGGGCATCATTGCGCTCGTTCTTCTGGGGACCGGCGCCATCGGCTGACGAGATGGGTGAGCGGTACGTTGGAGGACGAGTGTGTGGTGCGAACGGCTCGTCAAGTCGAACTCGACAGCTGTCGATCCAACGAGGATGACCACGATGGCCGAGTTTTCGGCAGCTGACGCTGGTACCTCGGAGCCGACGAGAACGCATAGACGTTTCCTCCTTATCGGCCTGGCGTCTATCTACGCGATTGCTGCAGTTCTCGCGATCCAACACCAACAGCGCGAGCCATCATGGGATCCGGCGCTCCAGCCGTACGTCGATTTCGTCGAAGACGAACGAGGTCTTACATTCGAACGACCGGTTGAGGTTCGTTGGGCCGACATTTCCGCCGAGTTGGCCGCAGACTTCGCGCGAGAACGCGCGGACGAATCGTCGGACGGATCGATAGATCCGTTCCAAGAGGTGTACGTCCTGCTCGGACTTCTCGACGTCGACCCATCGGTCTCGTTCGCCGAGAGCGTCGACGACACGGCAACGTCGCAGGCGGGCGCCTTCTACGACCCGACTCTACAGACGATCGTGCTTCCACTCGGCGCAGACCCCGAAGCGCTGGGTTTCACGATCGTTCATGAATTGACGCACGCGGTCCAGCACCAGAACGGCATGCTTAATTGGCATCAGGAAAGCCCCGATTCGGCGAGCACGCGGACCACGTTGGTCGAAGGTGACGCCGAACGCGTCGCCGTCGCGTGGTTCGACCAGCTCGATCAGGTTTCGAGAGAGAGTTTCCTCGACGCGATCGGCCATGATGGCGATCTTGGTGAGTTCGAGGATGTGGGAAACACTTTTCTCGAGACGGCGTTCAACGCGTCCTACGCACTCGGTCTGCCAGCGGTCCAGGCGCTCATCGAAGCCGGTGGACAGGACGAAATCGATCGGCTCCTTCGGACGAAAACGGCGGGAACCTCCGAACTCGTCTTTGACGTCCTTTCCGACAGCCCGACCTCGATGTTTGATGCGCGTGAACTGATCGAACTTCCTGAAGGACGCTCCGAACCCGATGGCGATATCGGCGTGGTCGTGTGGTTTCAGGCGCTCGTGCCCCACCTTGGCACCGCCGATACCCTCGACGCGCTGATTGGATACGACGATGACGCCTTCGTGATGTACGACAGCGACGATGGTCGGTGCGCCAACGTTCTCCTGACGTTCGACTCCCCGGCCGATACCGGTGAATTCGTTCGACTCGTCGCACCGATTCGGGCGATCGATGGTCTCGAGATCGCTGCGGGCACGAACCGGGGGGCCGAATTCTCCGTCTGTACTCCAATTGGTGATCCGAACGATCAACGATTCGGGACGATCATGCCGATCGTCGTCGCCAATGAGATGGCACTGGCACATCTGCAGGCTGGTGTTGCATCAGAAACGGCCAGGTGTGCTGCTTTGGCCCAGGCCGCGACGATTCCCGCAGACCGGCCGCTGAGCGGTTTTGTGGGTTGGGACGAGGTCGACCGGGACGCACCGACCTTCCTCGAACAGTGTGGATCGGCCGTCTTTTCACCACGCTGATCCCGGCGTTAGTCTCGGTTCGACGACTTCCCCTGTCTTCTTCCCCTGCCGTGTGGCCTTTCGGGATGTGTCGTGTCCGTGTCTTTCACCAGCCCTCGATTCGAGCGATCACGCCGTCGCGTGCGCCAACCATGGCGGTGGGCCCCATTTGAATTGCGACTACGGGTCGCTCGCATCCGCGCGTGGCTGGTGCGTCGTCGCCTAGCCCGCCGCGTCGCCACGACGGTTCTGCTCGTTGTGATTGGAGCGGTTGTGGTCGGTGTGGTGTCCGACGCTCGACGGACACAAGCGGTGTGGGGCGACACCGTCGAGGTCATCGCGATCGACGTCGATGTCGATGTTGGTGACACGATCGAGGCCGACGACCTGTCGGTCATACGGCGACCGACGGCGTTCGTTCCGCTGGACGCGCTGCGCAAAGCTCCGAGCGGTGCTGACGTCGCGGTACGTTCATTGCGACGCGGTGAGGTTGTCACACGGCGAGATCTCCGCTCGACACGTGATGCGCTCGCCATGCCAGCGGGACATAGAGCGGTGAGCCTTCCACTCGACGCGACGATTCCTCACCTCGAGACCGGCGACGTCGTGGATCTGTACCTGGTGAACGAACGGTTCGACGTGGATGGACCCGACGTGACCCGTCGCGTCGATGTTCCTGCCCTCGTGATCGAGGTAAGCGACGTGGCCGTCGTTCTTGCTGTTGAGTCCGAAGACGTCGGTGATGTTGCGACGACCCACACGACCGGGCGTATCGTCATCGCGCTGCGATGAGTGTGTTGTCGTCATCGCGCTGCGATGAGTGTGTTGTCGTCAGTCCGACGATGTCGACGCGGTACTCGATGAGGAGGAGTTGCTTTTGGAGGAGTCGCCCTTGGATGAGTCGCTTTTGGAGGAGTCGCTCTTGGATGACTCCGCTTTTGTCGAGGATTCGCTCTTCGATGATGCGGCTCCCGAGTCAGAACTCGATGTGCTGTCGGCGGTCTTCGCTTTCTTGGTGCGGTGATCGTTCTTGTAGAACCCAGTTCCTTTGAAACTGATGCCGACCTGTCCGAACACCTTCGAAATGTACTTCTTCGATCGAGTGCCACACGTCGGGCACTTTGGCGTCGACTCATCGGAAAACGACTGAACTTTTTCGAACTCATCGCCACATTGTTTGCAGCGGTATTGATAGGTAGGCATCGAGCTTTGGCTCTCTCCGTGATCGACGAAACAGCAGTGAAGTATCTGGGCATTCTGGGTGAACAACAACCTGGGCGCTTCTGTTCCCCCACCCGAGCTGGCCTAACATGAGCGTGTGTCTGAAATCGTCGTCGGTGTGGCATTGATGGTTGCTGCGTACTTTGCCGGTTCGTTCCCGACTGCGAGCGCCGTGGGCATGTTGTCCGGACACGATCATTCCAAGGAGGGCTCGGGGAATCCGGGGGCCTCGAACGTCTACCGAACCTCGGGCGCGGCCTACGGGGTCGTCACGGTCGTCGTCGACGTGATGAAGGGGTTCATTCCCGTCTTGGCCACCCTCGTCGTCCTCGACCGGCCGTGGGCGGCTGCTGTGTGGGCGACAGCGACGATCGGGCACGTGATCCCGTTCGCTCGTTGGAAAAACGGCGGAAAGGGCGTCGCCACCGGAGGGGGCGGTTCACTCCCGCTCTATCCCTACCTCGGGTTGCTCCTGGTGGTTGTGTTCCTTCTCGTCGTCAAGGTGACACGACGTGCATCCGTGGGTTCACTTGCGCTCACTGCGCTCCTGGTCGTCGGCGTCGTCATTCTTCACGAACACCCCGTCGAAATCGCCGCATCTGTGGTTGTTGCTGGTTTGGTCATCTACCGGCACCGATCGAACATCGGGCGTCTCCTGTCGGGTGAGGAACTCCCGGTGCGCTGATCGAGATCGAGCTCTTGTGCTGTCACTCCATATTGGGCGCTTCAGGTCCTTCGAACTCTGCCGATGAATCAGTGAATCGATTTTGATCCGATGTACGTGGATCAGGGAGGCACGCGCAATGTCTACGCGAGTTCGCAAGGCGGTCATCCCCGCCGCAGGTCTCGGGACCCGCTTTCTTCCAGCGACGAAGGCACAGCCCAAGGAAATGTTGACGATCGTCGACAAGCCAGCCATCCAATACGTGGTCGAGGAGGCAGTGGCAGCGGGGATCGAGGACATCTTGATCATCACCGGTACGGCCAAGAAGTCACTCGAAGACCACTTCGATCGGAACTTCGAGCTCGAAACGTTGCTCGAGCGCAAGGGAAAACACGCAGAGTTGCAGCAGGTTGTCGACATTGCCGAGATGGCCACGTTTCACTTCACTCGTCAAGGACAGCCGCTCGGACTCGGACACGCGGTCTTGATGGCGGAACACCATGTCGGTGATGAACCGTTTGTTGTCCTGCTTCCCGATGAAGTGATGGCTGCGCGAGGTGAAACGGTTCAATCGATGGTCGATGCATTCGCCACGTACGGCTGCTCGAATGTGGCGCTCCGTGAGGTGCCGATGGCCGATGTGAGCAGCTACGGATGCGCCGCCACCGAACACGTTGCGGAAGGCATCGTGCGGATCCCCCACATCGTGGAGAAGCCGTCGATCGAAGATGCGCCGTCGAACCGTGTCGTGATGGGTCGATATCTGTTCACCCCCGACATCTTCGAGCATCTCCACAACACCACACCTGGGGTCGGCAATGAGATTCAGCTGACCGATGCCATGGCAAAGTTGGCCTCGGGATCGGGTCTGTATGGAGTGATCGACAATCGCGGGAGCTGGGATGCAGGGCAAAAGCTCGACTTCTTGCGAGCGCAGGTCGAGTTGGGGCTCGAACATCCCGAACTCGGCGAAGACTTTCGGGCGATGCTCGAAAAGATCATCAACAGATAGTCACCCCTCGACGATCGGTCGTCAGAGCAGCAGCAGGTCGACGGGCTGACCGATTGAAATGCCCTCACCATCGGGGATCACCGCGAGCGCGTTCGCTGCGGCCATCGCCGACAACTGATGTGAACCCTGCCCGCCGCTGAACGACGCCTCGTATCTGCCGTCGGGCCCAATCGCTGCCGAGACACGCGCGAAGTGAATCTTGCCGTCGGGTCGTCGGACCATGTCGGCGCCAGCAACACCGACGATCGATCGAACGACTGGTTCTTCATGGCCCATGATCTTTCGAATTCCAGGCCGAGCGAACAGTTCGAACGAGACCATCGACGAGACCGGGTTCCCCGGCAGACCAAAGATCGGCGTGCCTGACACGGTTCCGAACGCCAATGGTTTTGCGGGCTTGATCGCCACCTGCATCCACCGCATGTCCCCGATCTCGGTCAGGACCTTTTTGACGTAGTCGAAGTCACCCATCGACACACCGCCGCTGGTGATCACCGCATCACAGGTCGCTGCGGCATCAACCATTGCTTGGCGAATCTTCTCCTCGTCATCGGGAATGAGTCCGAGATCGACGCCGATGGCGCCCATGGCTCGAACGAGGGCGAGCAACGTATGTCGGTTCGAGTCGTGTATCTGCCCGATACCGAGTGGCCGGGCCTCGTCGACGAGTTCGTCGCCGGTCGAAAACACGCCGACTCTGGGCCGAGCGTGCACCGGCACGTGATAGACCCCGATCGACGTGCAGACCCCGAGGTGCGCAGGCCTGAGGGGCGTGCCTGCCGGGAAAACGAGTTGCCCCGGCGTCACATCGTCGCCCATTGGCCGGATGTGATTTCCGACCGGTACAGACTCGGAGACGTCGACAGTCGACTCGTCATTCGACAGGGAGGTGAGTTCGACCATCACGACGGCGTCGGCCCCGGGTGGCATCGGCGCACCGGTCATGATGCGAACAGCGTCGCCTGGTCCAACCTCGATGTCGGGAACAGCTCCAGCGGCGATCGTGCCGATCATCCGCAGGGTGACCGGTGCGTCAACAACGTCGGCCGCACGGATGGCGAATCCGTCCATCGCGGTGTTGTCGAATGGTGGAATGGGACCGGCGGCGAAGAGATCAGCAGCGGTCACCAAGTCTGCGGCGTCGTCAACTGGAACCGATACCGACCTGCCCGACTCGCACTTGGAGAGGACGAACGCACGAGCTTCTTCGAGAGGGATCATCGACTGAAGACTACGCGCCTTTCCGACACTGCCCCATGCCCCGTAGTCTTGGACCATGGAACTTGTCGATACCTTCGGACGGGTGCATCGCGATCTCCGGATCGCTGTCACCGATCGGTGTAATTTTCGGTGTCAGTACTGCATGACCGAAGAGGGCATGGAGTGGATGCCGCGCGAGGGCCTGTTGTCGTTCGAGGAGATCGAGCGTCTGGCGTCGATCATGGTCAGCCGCTATGGCGTCGACAGCATTCGTCTCACGGGCGGTGAACCCACGGTTCGAGCTCATCTGCCCCGCCTCGTCAAGATGCTGGCGTCTCTCGGCGTCGATCTGGCCATGACGACCAATGGAGCAACACTTCGCCTCGTCGCCAACGACCTCCGAGCTGCCGGGCTCAAACGGGTGAACATCAGTCTCGATTCCCTCGACAGCGATCGGTTCATCGAGCTGACTCGCCGAGACGACCTCGAACGGGTGCTCGACGGAATCGACGCCGCGCTCGAGGCAGGGTTCGAACCAGTCAAGATCAATGTGGTGCTCATGCGAGGGATCAACGACGACGAGATCGTCGACTTCGCCCGATTTGGACGCGAGAAAGGTGTCGTTGTCCGGTTCATCGAATTCATGCCCCTCGATGCTGACGAGATGTGGGGACCCGAGCGGGTGGTCCCCCTGGCTGAGGTGGTCGAAACGATTCACGCCGAGTTCCCGATCGAGGCCGTGCAGCGAACATCGGCGCCGGCGACAACGTACCGGTACGTCGACGGAGGAGGCGAGGTTGGTGTGATCGCGACCATCACCGAGAAGTTCTGCGATACCTGCGACCGAATCCGACTCACCGCCGACGGTCAGTTTCGGAATTGCCTGTTCGCGGTCACCGACTACAACCTGCGCGACGCGATGCGTGCGGGTGCCACCGATGACGAACTCGCCGAGATCCTCGAAGGTGCCGTCCATGACAAGTGGGCCGGACACGGAATCGATACCGTGCACTTCATCCGTCCGAAACGCAACATGAGTCAGATCGGTGGCTGAGGGTGTCGGCACACGATGAGTTCACTCACCTCGACCCAATGGGCAGAGCTCGAATGGTCGATGTGACTCCGAAGGAACAGACTCATCGCCGAGCGATCGCCCGCGGCCGGGTCGAGATGACGCCAGACACGGCGTCGGCCGTCGCGAGAGGTTCCATTGCAAAAGGCGACGTCTTGAGCGTCGCTCGTGTCGCCGGAATTCAGGCCGCCAAACGGACAGCGGATTTGATCCCGTTGTGTCACCCGCTGTTGATCGGCGCGGTCAACGTCAATTTCGAGATCGGTGATGATCACATCGACATCGAGGCGTCGGTCGAAACCGTGGGTCGGACCGGGGTGGAGATGGAGGCCTTGACGGCCTGTTCGGTCGCTGGTTTGACCATCTATGACATGTGCAAGTCGCTCGACAAGTCGATGACGATCACCGGTGTCGCTCTCTGGGAGAAGACCGGCGGCAAAAGTGGCGCTTATCACCGCTCCGCGACCATGAAGTAAGCGCAACGCGCCGCTATCGTGGCGACGCTCGTTGCCGCTACAGAAGAAGTCCCGCCGCTCATGTTATTTCTTGTTGTGCTCGTCATCGCCCTTGGTTGGGCAGGTTGGTTCTGGTCGTGGGGGCGTGGCCGATTCGTGACGAACGCCGGGTTCGGTATGCCGCCCGATCCATTTTTGGCTCGAGCTCCGTCCGCGTTTGCTCGTCCTCGAACTGCTGCGATGGCCCGACGACGACGCCGCGAGGTGCTGGGAGTACTTGGGCTCGCCGCCCTTCTCACCTTCCTGCTGGCGCGCGCGTGGTCGCCGATGTGGTCGCTTCAGGTCGTGGTCGATGTTGCGCTCGTCGGGTACGGGTGGGCGGTATACGTGTTGGAGCGTCCGACCCGCAGCAGCGACATTCGTGACGGGCTTCGTCCGACGGTGAGCCGGGTGTCTCGCCTGCAGCCGGTTCTCGATGGCGCTGCACTGCGCAGTCAGCCGGGCCCTCGTCCTGAGGACCCCGAAACGTGGAGATGAGGGGAATTGAACCCCTGGCCTCCTCGATGCGACCGAGGCGCTCTACCAACTGAGCTACATCCCCGAAGGGGCTCCTCAGCATAACCGTGGGCCCCCGATTGAACACCCAAGCCGCGCCGCGAATACTCGAGCTGGCTGTGGGTCGACACGTCCAGCCGCAAAACGAAAGTGGCCTGCCCCACGGCGGCGGAACCCGGGGCAGGCCTCGTTGAAACGGGAGTGGCGGAACCCCCATGGTGTTTCAACGACCAGACATCGAGACGGCGGTACTCGACGCAATGATCTTGTGGGAAATGTGTTCGCCATGCTCACGCATGGTGAACGGTCATCAACGGCGAGCTTAACCAGGAAAGACTTCGACGCAGGCATTCCGATGTGGTGACCCCGGTCACTCGGTGACTTCCCGAGCGAGCGACGATACGTTCCATGCATGCTTCGCCACGTGGTCATGATGCAAATGTCCGATGACGCCACCGACGCCGACATTGCGGCGATCGTCGATGGTCTCGAAACGCTGCCAGGGCTCGTGCCCGAAATCCGGAGCTATTCGGTCGGTCGAGACGCAGGGCTGGCTGACGGAAACTTTCAGGTCGTCGTCATCGGCGAGTTCGACGATGAAGACGGATTTGCGCGATACAACAGCAATATCGATCACCAAGCGGTCATCGTCGGACGCATTCGACCGTTCATGACCGGTCGGTCTGCCGTCCAGTATTTCCTCGACTGACCGTGTCGACACGACCGCACGACACCTCCGCGATCCCCACGCCCGCGGGTTTGTTCTCGTTCGAGTCTGGCCGGTACCTGCCGACCGAATTCACCCGAGGGCCATGGCGTGCCGATGCGCAACACGGTGGACCGCCGGCTGCGCTCCTTGCTCACCTGTGTGAACCACTGGTGGACGAGCACGAGTTTCTCGCGCAACTCGATGTCGAACTCGTCCGCCCTGTGCCGCTCGCTGCGTTGGACACCCTCGTCGAGCGGCGACAGATCAGTGGTCGGGTTGCGCGAATCGACGCCGATCTCGTCGCTGATGGCACCACCGTCGC
>RCMY010002313.1_pt1 | contig 17310 bp, 18 predicted proteins | sample 2041341 | NCBI WGS metagenome assembly RCMY01 (sample SAMN09708234, study PRJNA481090) | Marine sediment metagenome, whole genome shotgun sequencing project. | reverse complement strand
TTGGTGCTAGATTTTCATAATTCGCGATATAACCGCATGCCCTAGAAATAAATGCTTCCTTGGTCGTATAGGAAAAGGTGAGCACATCAATATTCACAGGATCATCTGTTGTTGATTGTTGCGATAATATAAAGGATGTATCTATAATGTCCGACCGCAGGGGTAAGGCTATGGAGTCTAATGCAGCATTGGTAATAATTTGCAAAGTGTCCGGGGAAATAAGTCCCCTTACCACCAAATTGGTGACAGCTTTAATTTCCGTCGAGTCAGATGCGTTATAAAACCGAATCACTAAAAGAGGTGTATCGCCAGCAACGCAGATGTCATCTTTCTCACAGGCTGAGAAAAAAATGATACCTAATAAAATGAGAAATGCAATTTTTAATTTATTCATGTAGCTATAACTTTTCCAAAAGTACAACATTTTCTACGTGATGTGTTTGCGGGAACATATCAACCGCTTGTACTTTGGCTACCTTATATAAATGTTTCATCAATTCCAAATCCCGAGCCTGGGTGGCACTATTACAACTTACATAAACTACTTTTTTTGGGGCGATATTCAATATTTGTTGAACCACATTCTTATGCATGCCATCACGAGGTGGGTCAGTTATGATTATGTCGGGAGTGCCATGTGTTTCGATGAAATCTTTGTTGAACACGTTTTTCATATCGCCCACAAAAAAATCAACATTTTCAATCCTGTTGTTTGCGGCATTCGATTTAGCGTCTTCAATGGCTTCCGGCACCGATTCAATCCCGATTACCCTTTTTGCATTTTTGGATACAAATTGTGCAATGGTTCCAGTTCCTGTATAGAGGTCATAAACCAGCTCTTTTCCTGTAAGACCGGCAAAATCCCGAGCTACTTTGTAAAGTTCATAAGCTTGAGCTGAATTTGTTTGGTAAAAAGATTTGGCATTGATTTTAAATTGTAGCCCCTCCATTTCTTCAATAATATGGTCACGCCCAGCAAAACAGATTATCTCTTGGTCATAAATGGTATCGTTTTGTTTTTTATTGATAACAAATTGCAAAGATGTAATCTTCGGAAAAATTTCGGTCAGATGGTTCAACAAAAGCTCTCTTTTTTCCTTGTCATCCTCAAAAAATTGGATTAATACCATAACCTCCCCCGTAGAAGATGTTCGTATCATTAGCGTACGAAGCATCCCGTATTGGTTGCGGGGATTAAAGAAAGAAATGTTGTTTTTTACAGCAAAATCTTTGACCTCCAAACGAATGGCATTTGATGGATCTGCTTGGAGATGGCATTTTTTTATGTCCAATATCTTGTCCCACATTCCTGGAATATGAAACCCTAAGGCATTCTTTTCCTTTATTTCAATATCGGATTGTATTTCTTCCAATGTTAACCATCGGCTATCAGAAAACGAGAATTCCATTTTATTTCTATAGAAGTATTGCTCCTTGGAACCTAAGATAGGGTTTGACTCCGGTAAGTCTAGATGTCCTATACGGCGCAGGTTGTTTTCAACTTCTTTCTGTTTATAGAACAATTGATGCTCATAACCCATGTGTTGCCATTTACAGCCACCACAAACCCCAAAATGTTCACATCTTGGTTCTACGCGTTTATCTGAATACGAATGGAAATTTATGGCGCTACCTTCAAAATAAGCTTTTCGCTTTTTGGTGGTTTGTACATCTACAACATCACCGGGGACGGTGTTGGTCATAAATATCACACGACCGTCAGGGGCTTTGCCAATGGTTTTGCCTTTTGCCCCGGCATCTATCACTTCAATCTTTTCGAATACTTGCCTTCTGTTCTTTTTACGCATGGCGCAAAAATACTAATAGGTTTGCATTTATTACAGCTATCTTTAGAAGGAATAGTATAAAAAATTGCTAAAAAATTGAACCTTTTTAGAACTTAACCGTCTTTAGTATAGAACAAGCAATTAATGACCTCTAATAAAATTTTTGATTCGTTATTGGTGTTGCAATATCAAGCTGGAGATAAGAAGGCCTTGGGAATGCTGGTCAAACGGCATCATAATAGATTCTGTAGTCATGCCAATTGGTATCTACGTGATTTGGATGCATCCAAAGATGTGGTGCAGGATTGTTGGGGTATTATCATTAATAAACTCAGGACTCTAAGGGATCCCAATAGCTTTTCTAGCTGGGCTATGCGCATAGTAACAAGAAGATCAATTGATATTTTAAGGCAAAATAAAACCAAACGCGATAAATTAAGTCAATACCAATATACCAATTTGGAGGGTACTTATAATGAAGAAAATACTGAAATTGTAAAATTACGGCAAGCAATTAAAAGCTTGCCAAATGACCAACAAATTGTATTACGATTATTTTATACACAGGAATATTCTTTACTAGAAATTGGAAACATACTGGATATTTCAGTTGGGACGGTTAAATCAAGATTGTTTCATGCCAGGGAAAAATTAAAAACAGAGTTAAAATAATGAACAGATTCCCGCCTTTGCGGGAATGATACTAAAACAGTTTTATTATGAATAAAGAAAGAGAAAAAATCGATGAACTAATCAAAGAAACCTTAAATCAGGAGGAAGCAAAGTTCTATGACGACTTGGAAGAACAGAACCTAATTGGAAAATTGGGAGAAGTCTATAAAAGTAAAATGGGATGGCTTGCCATAATAATGAATGTGGTTCATTTGGTGATTTTCGGATTACTTATATATTGTATCGTCCAGTTTTTTGGCACCAATGAGACGAACGAGCTTATTAAATGGGCGTCAGCAGGCTTTTTATGTATGATTGTCATGGGCATGTTGAAACTTTATATTTGGATGCAAATGGACAAAAACGATATTTTGCGTGAAATGAAAAGATTGGAACTTCAAGTAGCGACGCTCTCCGGGAAACTTGATGTATAGATATGTGCAACTTAAACGGAATGTTTTAGCAATGTCATAACATTTTGTACTTTAGCGACTCTGCATAGGATGATTTCTCTCCCAAAGAAGGAATTGCTAAAGTATTATTTAAATTATCAAGTAACATGTCAGTTTTAGAAAAAACGAGCTCCAAAGAGGCCATTGCTTTGGAAGAAAAGTACGGAGCACAAAATTATCATCCATTACCAGTGGTTTTAAGTAAGGGGAAAGGGGTGTATGTTTGGGATGTTGAAGGAAAGAAATATTACGATTTCCTGTCTGCCTATTCAGCAGTAAACCAAGGTCATTGTCATCCAAAAATCATTAATGCCTTAAAATCACAGGCTGAAAAGTTAACATTGACTTCACGTGCCTTTTATAATGATATACTGGGTAAATATGAAAAGTATATAACGGAGTATTTTGGTTTTGATAAGGTTTTACCTATGAACACAGGTGCTGAAGCTGTTGAAACAGCTATTAAATTAGCACGAAAGTGGGGTTATGAGAAAAAAGGTATTCATGCCAACCAAGCTAAAATAGTGGTTTGTCAGAACAATTTCCATGGAAGAACAATCACAATAATCTCCGCATCCAATGACCCTATTGCAACAGAGAACTTCGGTCCCTTTACTCCAGGGATGATATCTATTCGCTATAATGACATTAACGCATTAGAAGAGGCATTGGAAGACAAAAATGTAGCTGCTTTTTTAGTTGAGCCTATTCAGGGCGAAGCTGGTGTTTATGTACCAGACGAAGGGTATTTAAAGCAAGCGTTTGATTTATGTAAGTCACAAAACGTCCTTTTTATCGCAGATGAAGTTCAAACGGGGATTGCAAGGACAGGAAGGCTGTTGGCAAGTTGTGGTAATTGTTCTTGTTCCGATAAAAGTTGTAGCGGAACCCCTGAGGTTAAACCTGATATCCTGATATTAGGAAAAGCAATTTCGGGAGGTGTTTTTCCGGTCTCTGCGGTACTTGCAAATAAGGAGATCATGGAGGTAATTCGACCAGGTAACCATGGTTCTACTTTTGGAGGAAACCCATTGGCTTGTGCAGTAGCAATGGCTGCCTTGGATGTGGTTAAGGAAGAAAAACTTGCCGAAAATGCTTTTAAATTGGGTGAACTTTTTAGAAGCGAAATGGAAAAACTAATAGATCAAACCGATTTGGTAAGATTGGTTCGTGGCAAAGGCCTATTGAATGCTATTCTGATTAATGATGCCGAAGACAGCTCTACAGCTTGGGATATTTGTATGGCTTTGAAAGAAAATGGTCTTTTAGCCAAACCAACCCATGGCAATATTATTAGGTTCGCTCCGCCTCTGGTGATGACCAAAGAAGAGTTATTGGATTGTGTTTCAATAATATCCAAAACAATAAAACAGTTTGAAAAATAAAAAAATCCCCTGAAGTACTTCAGGGGATTTTTTTTAAAGTGTGCTTAATTTATTGAAAAGCGCCTTCTGATGCCGCTCCTGCAATGATTGCTGCAATGGCGCCAAAGTAAATAATGGTGAACACCAACAATATTGCTGCCAAAGCTATGCCGATATACGATAAAATTCTACCCGTCTTTACATTTTCATAACCCGAATATCTTTCCGGCTCCGCAAGGTAAATACGTTCGGCACTTTTGGATTTTGAAAGGCCAATAATCCCAAATATACCACCAAATGGGCCACAACAAAACAAGGTGAGAGCTATTGATAAAATGCCAAAGGTCAAGGCATTGCCAGCATCTGGCAGGGTTTCTCTATTCATTTTCTATTATTAATAGGTTAATATGTTATTGCCATTGCTCCAACATCTCCTGCATTTTTTCCGTATAGGCATCCCATCCACCCATTTGTTGTACAGAGTAAATTGTCCATATCAAGGAAATGACACCTAAAACAAGTCCGATGATAGCAATAATCTTTGCTGTTTTCAATGTACTGAAGTTACTGTAACTCTCAGGATTTTGTTTATATAGGCCCTCATCCTTTTTTGTAAGGAATAAAGCTATTCCAGAAAGCAAGATTCCTCCGATTCCTGCACTAAAACAACAGCATATGAATGATATTATTGAAAGGACAATTGCTATTGTTACATTAGGTAATTTTTGTTGTTCCATAATTTAAAGTGGTTTAGTTATAAAAATTTTAAAATATAGTTTCCTAGAATCAATACAACACTAGACACCATTAAAGTAATAATGATTTTGTTGCCGTATTTAATATTGAAAAAATTATCGGCCAGTAAGAAGCCTAATAACGGAATGATTGTAAAAGTAGCTGGGTACATTTGAAAAGCTTCAACAATTTCTCCTTGGAACAAAAGTGAAATAGACCTTTGCGCCCCACAACCTGGGCACTCAATCCCAAAGAACGTTTTGTTTAAACAAGGAAGCATATAACCTTCCATAAAAAATAACAAAGTAGCCAATTGCATTTTTACTTTAATTCTAATTCTTTGGGGAAAATAACCATTATTTTTGGGGTATAAAACAATTTTATGGAGCTTTTTCAGATTGGTGATAGCGTAGAAGTACTTGATGAAAAGTTAAGTGGAGAAGTAGTTGCAGTAACCAATTCTGAAATTACTATTGAATCTGAGGATGGCTTCATGATTAAATATGCCCCGAATGAATTGGTTAAAATTTCAGAATCCAATGCCATACGAGTTACCAATTTTGAGGTTGCCCAGATAAAGGCTGAAAAAGAAAATACCAAGAGAAAGCAAAAACTGATTGTGAAACCTAAAGAGCGTAATGCTCCAAAAATGGAAGTTGATTTGCATATTAATCAGCTTGTAAAATCGCCTAAAGGGATGAGCAATCACGAAATCCTAAATATACAAATGGAGACCGCCAAACGGCAATTGGAATTTGCCATGCGAAAACGAATCCAAAAAGTTGTTTTTATTCATGGAGTGGGCGAGGGGGTCTTAAAAGAAGAATTGAACTTTCTTTTTGGTAGGTACGATAATATAAAATATTACGATGCCGACTATCAGAAATACGGAATTGGTGCTACCGAAATTTATATTTATTTAAGCAAATAATCTGGGGTCTATAAAGCTATTCAGATGTTGTTACAGAACCAAACTCACTGATTTGCAAATCGGTAATCCTTTCGTCTTGTGAGGTAATAAAGGTAATTTCACTTAATTGTATTGTATGTTCAAAGGTATCCGTAGTACCTTCTGCCAAGGTTGTGGTTATAAGAACTTCGCCATTCTCCGCTTCAATTTCTTCTATAACTGATGGTGTGGTTGTAGGTATGGCATCACAGAAATAATCACTGGTGACATTATCCGAAAAAATACGATATGTAAGTTTTGATTGGCTTGGAACCAAACTGGTTATTACCCCATCAGAAGCCTCATTTTTCAATATGCCTGATTGCAATTCGAGAATCAAGGCTTCTTTATTGTTTATTTTAAAAAAAATCGTACTCGATGTGGTTACAGTTGCTTCACAAGTACTTATTCCAAAACTATCAAAATCAAGGGTTTCTATTTGTAAATCACCGTCATTACAGGAAACAAGTAAGGCTATAACGCATAAAACAAAAAGGTTCTTCATGCTTCAAATTTAAAAGAAATAAACTACAAGTTTAACTTCTTTGGGATAGATTTTACATTTAATTCGGTTATTTTTGGCTTCGATTTGTTTTAAAATGGAGTCATGGAAAACATATATCTAGACAATGCCGCAACTACCCAAATTAGGGAAGAAGTTATTAAAAGGATGCAAGATGCATTGTCCGGTTATTATGGGAATCCATCTTCTACCCATGCTTTTGGTCGTACTGCTAAAACTGCCGTTGAAAGTGCACGTAAAACCATTGCCAGTCAATTAAAAGCACATCCCTCTGAGATAATTTTCACTTCTGGAGGTACTGAGGCCGATAACATGATTTTGCGAAGTGCCGTACGCGATTTGGGTGTTAAAACAATTATTACATCTAAAATTGAGCATCATGCGGTGCTTCATACTTCAGAAGACTTGGTCAATGAATGTGGAATAGTGTTGAAGTTTGTTGATCTAGATACTCATGGCAATCCTAACCTCTTGCATCTAGAGCAATTATTACAAACAGATGATACTAAAAAATTGGTAACCTTAATGCATGTAAATAATGAGATTGGTAATTTGCTGCCTATTGATGAGGTAGCAAAATTATGTAAGGAAAATGGTGCTCTATTTCATTCAGATACGGTTCAGTCTATCGGGCATTTTGAATGGGATGTAGAAAAAACAACAATTGATTTCATGGTCGCTTCCGCTCATAAATTCCATGGTCCAAAAGGAGTGGGTTTCGCTTTCATTAGAAAGAATTCAGGTTTAAAACCATTAATTTCAGGAGGTTCACAGGAACGGGGTTATAGGGCAGGTACTGAATCTGTGCACAATATTGTTGGTTTGGAAGAAGCCTTTAAATTGGCCTACAAAAACCTAAAAGATGAAAAGGAGCACATTATGGGCTTAAAAAAATACTTTATTGACAACATTACTAAAAATATACCAGGGGCAACTTTCAATGGACTTTCCGGTGATTTAGATAAATGTACTTACACTTTGGTAAACGTTTGTTTGCCTATAAGCCAAGAAAGAGCATTGATGTTATTATTCCATCTGGATATTAAGGGTATCGCCTGTTCCAAAGGAAGTGCCTGTCAGTCAGGGAGTGATGCAGGTTCACATGTGCTAAATGAGATCTTGAGTGAAGAGGACCTTAAAAAACCTTCATTACGATTTTCTTTTTCTCAGTATAATACAACAAAGGAGTTGGATTATGCCATTGGGGTTTTAAAGGAATTTGTGGAGAATTAAATCCTTGCCTTGTTTCTGTCTTTTTTCTTTACCCTATCATAAGGAAACTTTCGGGTAGCCAATTTCATCATTCTATCAATAAGGTCGTTGGTGTTCTTACCGGTTTTTTTATTGATTTTTTTCTCATATTTCCATAGTAATTTACCGGATGCCCCATCACTGATTTTTATACCGATTCTACCATAATTGGAATCACCTAATAAGTAGTCCAAAAAACTAAACTCGGTGGGGACCCCTTTAGAAAGAAGTATGTTGAGGTCCATATTACCACTGATGATTCCATCAACCTGTAAAATCTCGCTTAGTTGTTTAATAGTATAAACATCAATATTTTCATAAGTAATATTGTTTTGTGCGAGAATGGCATTAGTATTTTTTGTATTCTGAAATTCTACCGAAAACTTTTTCTTTCTTTTTCTCTTTGAGAAGTAGGTTTCCAGTGCATTTTGAACTGCATAACCTTCCTTCTCTTCCAATTGTTTCAATTCATTTTTTGAGATTCCATGTTTCAAATCCAGATTGGTCAAAAAAGGTATTATCCCCAGTAACTGGTGATTTTCACTTAAATCATCAAAATTCTTACTCTCGTATATATTTTTTTGGGCGCTTACAGCTATACTTATAAATAGAAGTAAGTACAATATTTTTTTTTTCATTAAATTCTATTTTGGCGGTTAAACGTTAAATTCAAAACCGCATTTTAAGCCTAAGGTTCAAAACCCGACTTGTCATAAAATTAGGGATAGCAAATTCATTTTTGCTGTCAACATCCCTGACCCAAGTATTGGTAATCGAATTTTGGTTGTTGAATAAATTAAAAACCTCAAAACCTACACTTAATTCATTGAATTTATGCAACCAATGATTTTCAGGGTAACTTTTGTCTGCATCTACAAAAATATGGGAAATTCCTAAATCTGCACGTTTATAATCCTTTAATCTGTTCTGAAAAATATAAGGGTCTGCATAACTAGGAGATCCTCCAGGCACACCAGTATTATAAACCAAGTTCAGATACATTTTTAAATTCGGAATATCTGGCACATAGTCCTGAAAAAGAATACCCAATTTTAGTCGTTGGTCTGTAGGTCGAGAAATGTACCCTCTATTGTTAATATTCTCTTCGGTCTTTAAGTATCCTAGACTTACCCAAGAATCCGTTCCCGGGACGAACGCACCGTTCAGTCGTACTTCGGTCCCATATACATAGGCTTTTGCATTGTTGTTGGCCGCATATCGAATACGTACGTCATTTAAGGTATACGGGTTTACATTGTTCAGTTTTTTATAATATACTTCACTGATTAAGGTAAAAGGTCTTTCCCAAAGTAGAAAACTGTATTCGTTGCCCAACACGTAGTGTATTGATTTTTGGGCCTTTACATTAGGCTGAATTGTTCCTATTGCATCCCTTAGTTCCCTGTAAAAAGGAGGTTGCTGGTACATGCCTATAGAGGCTCTAAAAAGCATGTCCTTCTTCCATCTGGGTTTTATCGCGAATTGTCCCCTTGGACTAAATATTAGATTTGAGGTCCTTTTAAACCCTTGGCCGCTAATACGCCAATACTGTGTTCTTATACCCAGATTGTAATATATGTCGCTACTTTTCAAAGTTTTGTGTTCACTGAATTGAGTGTAAGCCGAAAATCTATTGGTCTTTACGAAGTTTTTTGCTGAAATTCCTTGATAGGGCACAAGAGGTGTATTGAAAGGAATTTCAGGTTGATTATTTACAAATTCTGATAATGGGGGCCTTATTGAAAAACCAGCTGAATCTATAAACTCTGATTCCCTTAATTGATCGCGAATATCTTCATGGGTATATTTTACGCCCCACTCTAAATTACGGTTCGCTTTGGAATAGCTTCCTTTTTGTTCTAAATTGAAAATAAGGGCGTCCAAATCGTTTCTGGCCCTTGTGAATTGACCGCCAACACCCCTTGCCGTAGTTACCTCGCCCAAAGTCTCACTTCCTAAATCGGCATCAATTTCACCCAATTCATATCTGGCGACTACATCCGAGTATTCTTCCTCGGTAGTATGATATATTGAAGTTATCAGTTTCAAAGTTACTTCTTCATTCAAAAAGTAATTTGCCTTAATGGCCCCTAATGCCGTAGCATATTTGTTGTTTTCGTTCCCTCCATACTGTACCAAAAGTGCTTTTGGTTCTGACAATGTTCCAAAATTCGTTTGCCTATTCAGAGGTTGGTTTTGATAATCATTGATTGATAGATTACCCAATAAATTTAACTGTAGTTTGTTTGATATCCGATATGTGAAATAGCTTTGAATATCTGCAAACACTGGGTTGAAATTTGAATTTGTCTCTTGGCTGTTCACCAAAAGACTATTGTTTCGATATCGTATTCCGGTTACATTTGAGAGTTTTTTGTTTTTGGATAGGGTTTCCAGAGCCAAACTTCCACCAAGCAAACTCAAATCCAATTGGGCACCAAAGGCCGTTGGATTTTTATAAGTGATGTCTAATACCGATGAAAGCTTATCTCCGTATTTTGCTTGGAAGCCTCCTGAAGAAAATTCTACTTTTTGCACCAGGTCACTGTTCACAAAGCTCAAACCTTCCTGTTGCGCAGAACGTATTAAAAAAGGGCGATACACTTCAATTTCGTTTACATATACCAAATTCTCATCATAGTTGCCGCCACGCACTGAATACTGTGTACTTAATTCGTTATTGGATGAAACCCCAGGAAGAAGTTTCAATATATTTTCAACTCCGGCATTGGCTCCAGGAATTTGTCGAACCATTTTAGGTGAAATAGTGCTAATCCCATCAACTGTTTTTTCTCCTGTTGCCAAAACTGTAATTCCATCAATTTGGGTGATTTTGGTATTCAGTACTGGATTGAACTCGTATGTTTCATTCGTATTGAGAATCAATCCTTCCAAAATAACATCTTTATGACCAATATGGGAAAACGTTATGCGGTTTTCTTGCTCGGCAACCACTTTCAAAATATAGAATCCAGAAATATCTGTAGTAGTGCCATTCGTTGAAGAACTGATATTAACCTGTGTGAGGGGATTATTATTCTCGTCTAAGACTATTCCTGTAATTGTTGCTGTTTGTGCCTGTAGTTGTATAACAAGGCACAGAAGCAGTAAAAGGATAACGGGTTTTAAACACTTCAAAGTTTTTATTTTCGATAAAAGGAAACCTCGTAATTACTTGTGTTCCCTACATTATCTTTAACGACAACTTTGAGTTCACATTGTTTTTTGTTCAAAATCTTATCATCAAAGTTATAGGTTAAAGTTTTTGTTTTGGGCTCGTATTCCATTAAAATCCACTCTCCATTCAAGGTTGCAGTGTATGTGTCAACCCCACTAAGGTCATCTGAAATCAACAAACTCAAATATCTATAATTGGTAAGCCATTGTTTATGCTTGAAATTTTTTGTCCTTATTTTAGGGGCAATAGAATCCTTGACCAAGGTGTATGTTCCCAAATTTCGTGTTCTTGTAGTAAATGTATTTCCTCTTTTATAAGTTGATGCGTAATTGGGTTTGAGTTTTTTGTCCAAACGGGCAATAAAAAGTTGTTTTTGTTCTGCTTCGGTATATTGGGAAGTATCGAAAGTTATGGTGAAATTTCTGTGGGCAGGAACCCGATTGTTGTGAATAGTTACAGTATCACGTCCTTTTTCCAATTCAATATGAAAATTCTCGTAAAATGTGTTAGCAGGAAAATATACCTTAGCCAATCCTAAATCATAGTTATTAGGCCTTTTTGCAATCACATAATTTTCTGTTTTGGGTTTTTCTTTGGCCATTTTTACAGTTTGCCGTTTGCCTTCCACTGGAATGACCACCTTCGTCAAATTACCTTCCAAGTCGTGGATAAGCAATTCAACTTTATATGATAAACCTTCTTTCACGACAACTTTACCATCATTGACCAACTTATTATATATACTTAAGCGGTTTCCAGGAGACTTGAAAGTCTTTTGAATACGCTGTCTATATTTACCTAAGTGGTCATAATCAATGAATGTGTTAATATAGCGGGTCTCGGTAAATGAGAAAGCCTCAAAATCATAGTCAGTATATACTTTGCCGTTTACCACTTGCCTAACTGAATAAACACCGTTTTTATTTGCTGCAAGGTCTTGACGGTCAAAACCTATAAAACCAAAGCCTATGGTCCCTAAAGCAGTAACCTTATCAGCTAGGAATGTGCCGTCTTTTTGTTTCGTAAAGTTTATTTGTGACTTTGTGGTGCTCTGATTTAATTGGGCATTTTCAGAAAGTGGATAGCCATAAAGTCCGACTAAGGTTGGATTGGTGGCATCGAGAACTTCAAGGCCAAACAATAGCGGATTAGTTGGTTTTTCAGAAATACTGCTTCTGATTTCAAAATGAAGATGTGGCCCTGAAGAACCTCCAGAGTTGCCACTATATGCGATTATTTTATCCTTTTCTACCTTGACCTCCCCATATTCTGGAAAGACCTCTACTTCATAGGATTTCTTTTCGTATTGAATTTTTTTGATGTACTCTTCAATTTCGGGAGAGAATTTTTGTAAATGGCCATAGACCGAAGTGTATCCATTAGGGTGTGCCACATAAAGGGCCTTGCCATATCCCCAAAGTGAAATTTTTATTCTGGTTACAGTACCATCTCCAATAGCATAGACTGGCAGACCCTGCCGCTGTTGCGTTTTAATATCAATACCCGAATGAAAGTGGTTAGACCGCAGTTCACCAAAAGTACCGGCCAGTACCAAAGGTATATCCAAGGGCGATCTAAAAGCATCCTTAGGGTAACTATCTTGGGCAGACAGCCCTAAGGAGAAAATAAAAATAAAAATAAAAATTGTTTTGCCCATATTCTTAATGCGATGAAACTCCTTCAACCAATTATCATGCCTTGATTTTTATAATAACAGCATTGGAAAATAGCCTTTGACTTTGAAATAATTGATAAATTTAAACAGATGAATGTAATTATATGCCTCTAAATTTAAAAAACTACTATTATTTATCAGTGTCTTATCTACAATACGGCTGAGATTAAAGTATTACTTCAAGAATATTTCAAAAAAGTATTGGTCAGTCGTTAGATGTATGTTAACTTTGTGTAATTCGCATTGAGTATTGCATATGAGTGAATTGGTTAAAATTGTTGATTCCCTAGAAAACAAGTTAAGCAAGTTGTTACACAAATTAGAATTGTTACAACAAGCCAATAAAAGGTTGGAAGCGGAATTGGTGTCAACGAGAAACGATAAAGATGTAACCACAAAAACTGTTTCTGAATGGGAGCAGAAATACAATTCACTGAAACTTGCAAATTCGATGCTAGGCAGTAATACTAATAAAACAGAAGCTAAGCTTAAAATTAATACATTGATTAGGGAGTTGGATCATTGCATTACCCAACTCGCCGAATAATGTTCAAGATAATATGTCAGAAAAGCTCAAAATAAAGCTTTCAATCGCAGATAGGGTATACCCTTTGACGATTGACCCCACCCAAGAGGAAGGGTTAAGGAAAGCAGCTAAAAATATAGAGCAATTGGCAAAGAAATTTGAACAGAATTATGCCGTTAGGGACAAGCAAGATGTGCTCGCTATGTGTGCACTGCAGTTTGCCTCTAAAATTGAGCAAAGAGGCATTGATCAATCTGAAGGAACCCACGAAGCCACTGAACGATTAAGGGCATTGGACGAGTTGGTAAATTCAAAGCTTGGTATTAAATAAGTTCTTTTAAATAACAATAAGTTACTGCCCACATTGGTATTATCTTTTGACGAACTCAACACTAATTTGTTTAAAAAGGGTGAGTTTAGATTGTAAAAGCAGGCCTTACTCGCATAAGGATCCTTGATCAGTCTGGTAGCCCTAAACCTGTTTTCTGGAGTTTGTACAAAACTTCTCCAATGTGGGCTTTTTTTATATTAAATATTCAAATTATGGACAGTACCACACTTATATTAGTTGGAATCGCAGGTCTTGTTATAGGATTTGTTATTGCGAAATTCATGGAAAAAGGCAAGGCATCAAAGACCATAGCCAATGCCAAAAAAGATGCAAATTCCATTTTGAAGGAAGCGAAAATAGAAGGGGAAAGCCTTAAGAAAGATAAAATATTCCAAGCCAGAGAAAAGTTCTTGGAATTAAAGGCAGAACATGAAAAGGTCATCATAAACAAGGATAAAAAAATAGCTGAGGCCGAAAAACGTACAAGGGATAAAGAATCACAAATCAGCAACGAACTTGCCAAGGGTAAAAAGTTGAATGAGCAATTGGATACTAAGATAAAGGACGTTGCCCACAAAGAGGATTACTATAATAAGAAACATACCGAACTTGAAAAACTTCATAAAAATCAAGTACAGCAATTAGAGGTTATATCTGGACTTTCAGCTGAAGATGCTAAAAGTCAGTTGATGGAATCGCTTAAAGAAACTGCTAAATCGGATGCTATGGCGTATTTACAGAGGACCATGGAAGAAGCTAAGTTAACAGCTGAGCAAGAAGCACGTAAAATCGTAATCAATACCATTCAACGTATAGGGACAGAAGAAGCAGTGGAGAATTGTGTTTCTGTTTTTAATTTGGAATCTGATGATGTAAAAGGAAGGATCATTGGTCGTGAAGGTAGAAATATCCGTGCTATTGAAGCAGCGACAGGAGTAGAGATCATCGTTGATGACACACCAGAAGCAATCATATTATCTTGTTTTGATTCTGTACGTCGTGAAATTGCCCGTTTGTCTTTGCACAAATTAGTTACAGACGGAAGGATTCACCCAGCTCGTATTGAGGAAATAGTACGTAAAACTGAAAAACAAATTGAACAGGAAATTGTTGAAATTGGGAAGCGCACAGTTATTGATTTGGGCATACACGGATTACACCCCGAATTGATCAAAGCTGTCGGTAGAATGAAATATCGTTCTTCATATGGCCAGAACTTATTGCAGCATTCAAGGGAAGTAGCCAAACTTTGTGGTGTAATGGCAGCTGAATTAGGTTTGAATACTAAATTGGCCAAACGCGCCGGTCTTTTACATGACATTGGTAAAGTACCCAATACGGAGGCTGAGGTTGAAACACCACATGCTATTTTAGGTATGCAATGGGCGGAGAAGTTCGGTGAAAAACCAGAGGTATGTAATGCCATTGGGGCTCACCATGATGAGATTGAAATGAAAACATTGATTTCACCTATCATTCAGGTTTGTGATGCTATTAGTGGTGCTAGACCAGGGGCGAGAAGACAGGTATTGGATTCTTACATTCAACGTTTAAAAGACTTGGAAGAGATTGCTTTCGCCTTCGGCGGTGTGCAAAAAGCCTATGCCATTCAAGCAGGAAGAGAATTAAGGGTCATTGTTGAAAGTGAAAAGGTAAGTGATGATAAGGCGGCTCAATTGTCCTTTGAAATCTCCCAAAAAATACAGACGGATATGACCTATCCAGGACAGGTTAAGGTTACTGTGATTCGAGAGACTCGTTCAGTGAATGTAGCAAAATAAGTTCACCAAATGATTTATATAAAAGGGGCTATTTTGGCCCCTTTTTATTTATTAGACATATCCATTTCGTTAGCATAAAGCTCGCTCATCACCAGTTTTGGGGTTCTATCAACTTTGAATAGTCCCCAGTGTTTTTCTGGTTCATGGGCTTCCGCCGATCCTTTCCATGGCTCATCAAAAGCTTCAAAAACAAATGTAAGAATGTCCGCTTCTTCACACCAATTGATCAAATCATTGTAATAAATACGCTGATGTTCCTCACTCACATTGTCCGGGCAGATACCTTTTCCATTGGAAAAAGTTGTCCAACCTGCTTCAGTAATTACCACAGGTTTATTTGGATAGGTATCAGCTACGGCGTAATAATTTTGCTTGGTGTATTCTAGGGCCTCATGAATGTTCTTATACTCCCACACAGGGTAGGTATGGATAGATATAAAATCAACTGCTTCAACCAGGTTTTTTAGTTTATCAAGCCAAGGAAGATAATTTTCGCAAAAAGTTACAGGTTGTTTAGCTCCTTTTTTGATCATCCTTACATACTTGATAACACTATCAACAGGAACGTAGTGATCGGTCCAATCAACACAAGCTTCATTTCCTGCAGATAACGAGAAAATAATATCCGGATATTGATTTGCCAAATGAATCAATTTCTTGATCTGGGCAACATTTGTTATTTTATTTTTCTCCAGTTGTTCCTCGGAATAGGAGCCACCCCAGGGACAGCCATAATTATTGGCCTCAGCAACAATATAGGCACCAAGCATTACTTTAAAATTAAGCTTCTCTTTCTCGATAACTTCCAGGACAGTGGCAGTATGTTTATCGCAGTCATATAAGCGAAGGTACTTCCAATGGTTATGAAGCATTAAAAGATCCTCCTTTATCTCTTCATAACTTGGATAAATGCCTCCGGGACTTTGTCCTTCTCTAAAACCAGAATAGCAAATTGCCTTTCCAGATTCAATATTTAGTGCTTTTGTATAATCCATTCAATAATGTTCAATCTTAAATTGATAATTTCTTGGGCTATCTTTTTTAAAATTTAAGCTTCTCATCTTTATCCCAAAGTCCCCAGTAGGCTCCAACATCTCCTTCAGCGCCAACTTTCCATGACTCATCAAAGGATGAAAAATAGAAAATATCGATATCCTCTTTAGCCGACCATGCTTGGGTATTAATAAAATATTTTAGGGCATTTTCTGCAGATGACACCGCACCTTTCAGACTGCCCCCTTCACTTGGCCAACCTGTTTCTGTGATAATGACTCTTTTTCCTTTTCCCGCATCAGCTGCTTGACCATACATTTCTCTCATGTGGTTTAAAGAATATTCCATCGGGCAGCCTTCCCAATACGGGTAACAATTTGCTAAAATAACATCGCAAGCTTCTGTGATTCCTGGACGATGGGAAAACTCATAATATGCATCCACATAACCTACCGGTATGCCTGGCAACGCTTCCTTAACGCGATTAATGTACTCAATTAATTGATCTTCGGTTAATTCTTTACGATACATCACTTCATTACCAACAGCAGCTATGTCTACACAACCTTCTTTAGCCAGTGTAATCAAACTTTCAATTTCAGCTTCATTCATCTCAAGATCGTCTCCCAACCAAGCACCTACTAAGGTTTTAAGTCCCTTTTTATGTGCAATACGCGGGATATGTTCATTCCCTTCAACGCACGAAAAAGAGCGCACCCATTTGGTATAGGGCTTAATAATTCCCATTCGTCTTCTTACTTGGTCTTCTGTAATGATATCGCCTGGTTTTTGCCCGTCTTCGTACATACTAAAGCAAAGTCCATGCATTCCATTCTCTAGGGTTTCACGCCAAAGCTGTTCTAATTTTGCTGTTGACATTGTGCCAAAATCAACTCCAGTATAATCTGAATAGTCAGTCTCAGTTAGTGAAAATTGACGCTCTTTTCTATATGACATTGTAAAATATTTTAATTGTTAAGTTTATAATTTTCTATAAGTAAAAAAACTAATTATATTTTAATTTTTCATCCTTATCCCAAATTCCCCAACGTTGTCCAACATCTCCTTCATGATGCACTTTCCAAGATTCATC
>RCMY010002312.1_pt1 | contig 17316 bp, 14 predicted proteins | sample 2041341 | NCBI WGS metagenome assembly RCMY01 (sample SAMN09708234, study PRJNA481090) | Marine sediment metagenome, whole genome shotgun sequencing project. | reverse complement strand
GAGGGGAAAGGTGTAGTGTAGGGGCAACGGTTGGGGCGCGGCTGCCTCCCAGAGCGAAGGACCCTGACACCAACGTTCAGCACACAACCACGATCCGCACGTACGCGCGATTTATGCGGCGTTTTGACCGCGTAGAACGAGATTGTCCGGACGATTCACGCGTACGTTGAGTTTTCTCGGACAGGGCCCAGGCGGATAGTTGCATTTTCAGGGATGAATTCCCGTCTCGAGCGATTGCTATTCTTATCCCATACAACCCATTCAAAGCGTCACTGCAATGCCAGGTGAATCTGGCGCACTATGCGGGTGAGAAGTAATTATTGACAACAGTAAATAATTACTCTATCGTGGGGGAGGAGCGATGGACAGACGGAAGCTGATACAAGACCTCACGAGGGCGGGCTTTATCAATCGTGGTGGGGGGAACCACGATGTATATGTTCGTGGGAACGTTCATACCGTTGTGCCGCGGCATGGGGAGATATCAGAGAGCTTAGCAATGGCAATCTATCGTCAGGCTGGTCTCGACTATCCAGGAAGACATAGGAAAGAGGGGCAACCATGACCTGCATCTACGAGTTCGAGTTCTTTGAAGAGGACGGCGCCGTTGTCGCTCTGCCGTTCGACATGGATGGCGGAACGACGGGCGAGAATCTCAATTCTGCTGTTGCCATGGCATCGGACTGGTTGCGAGAGATGGGGAACTACGCCCTGATCGATGGAACCGCGCTCCCCACTCCCACCTTTGGAAACGTGCCCCAGCACGGTGGCACAGTCATTGCGGTCTCGGCCGTATGCTCCCTTGATACCATTCCTGCCGTTACCGCTTCGGAAGCTGCGAACATGCTCGGCGTGACGCGGCAGCGCGTCTCACAGATGTGCCGGTCAGGGCTTCTCACCTGCTGGCATAGGGGCTCACGTCTCATGGTTTCCATCGCTAGCATCGACGCGCGAAAGCGAGAGGCACCCAAGGCGGGACGCCCAAAGAAAGAGGCGGCCGGTCTGGTAGGGGCTGCGGCGAAGTAGGGCCAAGACAGACGCATCTGGAACGCTTAATCCAGCATCGACAACCTAGCGCCCGTAGAACTCGCGCATGTCGGAGCTCATCTGGACCAGGGTCGGCTCGTCCACGTAGGCCATGTGACCGCATGAGTAGAGCTTGAACTCGATGCGCTCGCGAAGCTCCTTCGGGAGGTACAGCGCCGAGATGGTATGGGAGACGTTCCACCAGGGAGTGGCCGCGTCAAAGCGCCCTCCGAGAATGGCGACCTTCAGCTGCGGATTCCGGCGCAGTGCGACGGCGATGTCGAGAGCGAGGTTCGGCGCCGCGACCGTGGTCTCGTCGACCCCCGGCTCGTCGTGGACCCAGTTCCAACCGATGCCGATCTCCTTCCACACGCCGTTCCGGTAGGCCGCGGGTCCGCGGTAGCCCAGGTCCCTGCGCAGGAAGGAGCGGAATGCCGCGTACCAGGGCGAGTCGACGGCGTGGTTCGCCGGGTCCTCGCAGGCGAAGAAGAACGAGTCCCGCTGCAGGGGGAGAAGGGCGGTCTCGGAGAACCGCATGTCCAGACGGCCGATGATGCGCCCCTCGTCCTTGAGGAGGTTCGCGCGGAAGTCCTCGAGCTCGATGCGGCCGTTGTGCGAGAGCACGAACTCGTAGGGGAGGCCGATGAGGTCAGCGACCTCCTGGCAGATCTCCTGCTTGTGCGTGTCATCGATGAGGTCACCCTCGAGAAGCGCCGCGGCGTACTGCTTGCCCGCGAACGCGGACGCCCTCTCGAACCACTCCGCCTCGTTCGCCTCCGCACCCGCTCGTCCGAAGTAATGGGCCGTCGCGGCGAAGGAGGGGAGCATCCCGATGTAGTAGAGGTCGGTCCCCGGCAGGTTCTGAGTCCAGTCGTAGTAGGCGGAGAGCATCACCACGCCCGTGAGGGGGACGCACGCCTCGCCGAGGTAGCGCATGAGGACGGCGCTTCTCATCGTCCCGTACGACTCGCCGAAGATGTAGACGGGGGAGTCCCACCTGTCGTTCTCCTCGAGCCACTGCGTGATGGCGCGGCAGAAGGTTCGGGCGTCCTCCTCGAGGCCGTAGACGCGCTTCTTGTCATAGCCGGCGGCGACGAACGACCAGCCGGTGCCGAGGGCGTCGAGAAAGACGAGGTCGCTCTCGCGGAGAAGCGTGCCGGGGTTGTCCTCGACGTCGGGCGTGAGGGCGACGGGCGAGACGCCCCTCGTCTTCACGCGGCGAGGTCCGATGCCGCCGAAGTTGATGGGCACGGACGCGGAGCCTGGTCCTCCGTTGTACGCGAAGGTGACGGGGCGCTTCCCTGGGTCCACGGGGGCGCCGTCGATGTCGGTCGCGACGTAGGAGACGTTGAACATCCTTCCCTCGAGCACGCCCTGTCCGTCGATGACGTCGAGGTGGCCGGCGGATGCGACGTATCCGATGCCCTCGCTCCCCACCTGCCAGGTGAGAGACGCGCTCCGCGCCTCCGGGACGGCGTTCTCGTCCTTGGCGCAGCCTGCCGCTACCTCGTTCTCGACGTCCATCTGTCGGCCCCTCTCTCCGCTGGCGCGTGTCCTAGTCGATGCCGAGCATGTCGCAGAGCGAGAGCACGTAGATCTCTCCCGCATGCACGACGTCCTCGAGGTCGACGTCCTCGTTGTATCCGTGGATTCCCTCGTTGTTCGCGGGGCCATACTGAATGGTCGGGCATCCCAGCTCGCGATAGTGCTTCGCGTCGCTCGACGCCCACTGGTAGGCGGGAAGGACCTCGTCGCCCCAGATCGCCTCGGCGTTCCTCTTCACGACGGTCACGAGCGTGGACGTGTCGTCGGTGTAGTTCGCCTCTGCGATCCACTCGTAGCTTGCGGTGACGCCCTCGACGCCCGACCTGGCGATGAGCTCCTCGACCGAAGCCACGACCTCGTCGTGGTCGCAGCCGCAGGGGAGGCGCATGTCGATTTTCGCGCACGCGTGGTCGGGCACCATGTTGATCTTGCCGCCGCCCTCGATGATGCCGACGTTCGCGGCGACGTGGTCGATGACGTTCCCGACGTCGGGGTTGTCGATCGTGCGCTCGGCGATGATCTTCGAATACCTCACGGCCCTCGCCTGCTCGGGAAGGAAGTGACCCTCGACCCTGGTGAGGTCGTCGACGTTCACGAGGACGCGGCAGAGCTTGGTGATCGCGTTGTCGCCCTTGTAGTTGCCCGTGCTGCCGTGCCCGGGCGTGCCCTTGGCGGTCAGGGTCGTGTGGAGGATGCCCTTCTGGCCGATCTCGATCGTGTCGTGGCCCGTCGGCTCCCCGACGAGCACGGCATCGGCGCCGTCCGCATAGCCGTTCTCGCAGAACCACCGCGTGCCCTTGCCGGCGATCTCCTCGTCGGTGACGATGTGGAGGCGGATGTCGCCGGCGAGCTGAGCTCCAGACCGCTTGAGAAGGCCCATGGTGAACAGGAGAATCGCGGCGCCCGCCTTCATGTCAGAGGCACCGCGGCCGAGGAGCTTCGTGTCGGTAATTTCCCCGCCGAAGGGGTCGAACTTCCAGCCAGCGAGGTCACCGACGGGGACGACGTCCACGTGCCCGTTGAGAACCACGCGGAAGCCGCCATCGCTCGCGTCGCCGATGCTGGCATAGACGCAGGGGTAGTCCGGGTCGGGGCCGAGCAGCTCCGAGGCGATGCCGCAACTGGAGAGATAGCCACGCACGAAGTCGACGACCTCGCGCTGGCTGTCGATCGGGCTCTGGCTCTTGATCCTGATGAGGTCCGAGGCAAGCTTGAGCAGGTCGTCCTTGTGCTCGAGCACCTGGTCGTGCAGATAGGCCCTTGTCGGTGGCATGAGGGGCGTCACTTCTCTTCCTTGTCGCTATTCTGCCGTTTCGTCGTGATAGAGGAAGCAGGCAACCTGATGGTGGCTCTCGACCTCGGCGAGCACCGGGCGCTCGTTGTGACAGCGCTCCGTCGCCTTCGGACACCTGTTCGCGAGCGGACAGCCGACCTGCTTGCCGATGGGACTCGGAATCTCGCCCGTGAGACGGTGCTCCCGCGTCTTCTCGAAGGGGGTCTCGGGCGGAATCGCCGAGAGAAGCGCCTGGGTGTAGGGGTGGAGCGGGTTCGCATAGATGGTCTCGGAGGGGCAGAGCTCCACGACGCGCCCGAGGTACATGATCGCGACACGGTCGCTCACGTGCTTGATGACGGACAGGTCGTGCGAGATGAAGAGGTACGTGAGGCCGCGCTCGCGCTGCAGCTTGCGGAACAGGTTCAGGACCTGCGCCTGGATCGAGACGTCGAGCGCCGAGACGGGCTCGTCGCAGACGATGATCCTGGGGTCGAGCACGAGGGCGCGGGCGACGTTGATGCGCTGCCGCTGACCGCCCGAGAACTCGTGCGGGTAGCGCTGCAGGTGCTGGACGTCGAGGCCGACCTCCTTCATGAGGTTGAGGACCGTCTCCTCGCGCTTGGACTTGTCCGCCTCCATCCCATAGATGAGCATGGGCTCCTCGATGGCGGCCGCGGCGGTGAAGCGCGGGTCGAGGGAGGAGTAGGAGTCCTGGAAGATCATCTGGATGTCCTTGTGGATACCCTTGAGCTCGGATCCGTCGAGCTTGGTGATGTCCTTGTCGCCATAGAGAATCTTGCCCGAGGTGGCGCGGTGAAGCTGGACGATGCAACGGCCGAGCGTGGACTTTCCGCAGCCCGACTCGCCGATGACGCCGAGGGTCTCTCCCTCGTACACGTCGAGCGAGACGTCCGACAGGGCGTGGAGGATCTCCGGCTTCCCAAAGAGCTTGCTGCTCCTCAGGGAGAACTCCTTGTCGAGGTGCTGGATGCTGAGGATGACGCTTTTCTCGGTGCTACTCATGGGCATTCACCTCGCCGCGCGTGAGCTTGTTGACGCCGTCCTGCCGGTGGCATGCCACGAAGTGGCCGGGCAGGACCTCCTTGAGCTCGGGGACCTCCCTGCGGCAGCGCTCCGTCGCGTAGGGGCAGCGGTTGTAGAAGTTGCAGCAGGCACCCGTGAGCCGGAGGTCAGGCGGGACGCCGGGGATGGTCTTGAGGTCGGTCTTCCCCGTGTCGGAGAGCTTGGGCATCGAGTCGAGAAGTCCCCAGGTGTAGGGGTGCAGGGGGTGCGCGTAGAGGTCCTCCATGGGCGCGTACTCGCAGGTGCGTCCCGCGTACATGACCATGACCGTGTCGGCCATCTGCCAGATGATCCCCAGGTTGTGCGTGATGAGGAGAATGGCCGTGTCGAGCCGCTGCTGGAGGTCCTTGAGAAGCTCGAGGACCTGTGCCTGCACCGTCACGTCGAGGGCGGTGGTGGGCTCGTCGGCGATGACGAACTTGGGATGGCAGCTCACGGCCATGGCGATCATGACCCTCTGGCACATGCCACCCGAGAGCTCGTAGGGGTAGGAGTCGAGGCGGCTCTCGGGATTGGGGATGCCCACGAGCTTGAGCATCTCGATGGAGCGCTCGCGGGCCTCGTCCTTGCTCACGTGGTCGTGGATGCGGATCTGCTCGATCATCTGGCTGCCGATCTTGAACACCGGGTCGAGCGCCGTCATGGGGTCCTGGAAGATCATCGCCATGTCGTTGCCGCGGAGGTCGAGCAGCTTGTCCTTCTCGATGGTGACCATGTCGGTGCCGTCGAAGACGATCTCGCCGCTCTCGATCCTCCCGTTCTTGGGGAGAAGGCGCATGACCGACGCGGCGGTGACGCTCTTGCCGGAGCCGGACTCGCCGACGATGCCGAGCGTCTTGCCTCGGTCGAGGGTGAAGCTCACCCCGTCGACCGCCTTCGCGATGCCGCTGGCCGTGTGAAAGTAGGTGTGGAGGTCGCGAACCGTGAGGATCCGGTCGCTCTCTGGGGTCTCCTCGAGGACGTCCTGTGCGTCTTGAGCCATGGTCCGCCTCCCTACCGCTTCTGCTTGGGGTCGAGTACGTCGCGAATGCCGTCACCCAGGAGGTTGAACCCGAGGACGGTCAGGAGGATGAAGATGCCCGAGATGGTTGCGATGTGCGGCGCGAGCTGCAGGCTGTTCTTGCCGTCCGAGAGGATGTTGCCCCAGGACGCGGTCGGGGGCGTGATGCCCAGGCCGAGAAACGACAGGGCCGCCTCGGAGATGATGGCGCTCGCGATGTTGAGCGTGAAGTACACGATGATGGGGGAGAGGGCGTTCGCGAAGATGTGGCGGAAGAGGATTCGCGCGTTGCTCGCGCCGAGGACCCGCTCCGCGTTGCAGTACTCCTCGTTCTTCACGACGTGCACCTGACCTCGGACGACGCGAGCGAAGTTGGGCACGTTCGCGATGCCGATGGCGAGAATGACGTTGAGCGTCCCCGTCCCGAGGATGGTCATGAGGATGAGGGAGAGCAGGATGAACGGGAAGGCCATCATACCGTCCATGATGCGCATGATGATCGAGTCGGCGATTCCCCCGAAGAAGCCTGCGACGAGGCCGAGAAGGACGCCGATGACGGCACCGACGATCGTGCCGCCGATGGCGACGAAGATGGAGATGCGCGCCCCGTAGACGATGCGGCTGAAGAGGTCACGACCGTAGGAGTCGGTCCCGAAGATGTGTCCCGCCGCGCCCGGCTTGAGATAGGTGTGGGCGATGTCGATCGCGTTGGGGTCCTGCGGAGCGATGAGCGGGGCGAAGACCGCGAGGATGACCATGATGACCACGATGACGAGGCCGATGACCGCGGTCTTGTTGCGACTCAGCTTGTGCCAGGCGTTGTTGGCGCGACGCTCCCGCTTGAGCATCTCGAGGGTCGAGGCCTCGCTCAGGGCGTCTGCGGAGGTGGCTTGTGCGTTCTTGTCGGCCATTAGCTCTGCCCTCCGCTCTCGTAGCTGACCCTCGGGTTGATGAGCATGTACGCGATGTCGACCACCAGGTTCACGAAGACGAAGATGACCGCCGAGAAGAGAACGACGCCCTGTATGAGGGCATAGTCACGGCTGTTGACCGCGTTGACGATCAGCGTGCCGAGACCCGGCCACGAGAAGATGGTCTCGGTCAGGATGGCGCCCGCGAAGGCGGAGGCCAGCTGGAGGCCGAGCACCGTGAGGATCGGGGGCAACGCGTTCTTGAACGCGTGCTTCCAGATGACGGCCGACTCCTTGAGGCCGCGCGCCCGGAGCGCCTTGACGTAGTCGGCGTTGATCGTCTCGAGCATGCTCGAGCGGGTGATGCGGGCGAAGGTCGCGCCGGGGATGGTGGCAAGGCAGCTGCAGGGGAGGATCATGTGGCTGATGACGTCCCACGCCCCCTTGGCGGCCGATCCCATGCCCATGGCGGGCAACCACCCGAGCTGCACGCTGAAGAACAGGACAAGCATGAGGCCGAGCCAGAAGATGGGCATCGAGACGCCGACGAGGGCAAGCACCATGAAGACGTAGTCAAAGGCGGTGTTCTGCTTCACGGCGGACTCGACGCCGATGGGGATGCCGATGAGAATCGCGATGACCAGTCCCGTGAGGGTGATCATGAGCGTCGCCGGAAGCCTGCCGAGGATGATGGGCAGGACGGGACCGCTGTACGAGTAGGCGTAGCCGAAGTCTCCCTGCAGAACGCCGAGCAGGTAGTTGACGTACTGCTCCCACATGGGCTTGTCGAGACCGAGACGCTCCTTCATCTGGGCGATGGCGTCAGGGGACGCCTGAGGCCCGAGCATCACCGTCGCGGGGTCGCCGGGGATCATGCGCGTCAGTACGAACGTGATGGTGACGACGACGAACAGGACGGGAATGATCTGAAGTATGCGTTTCAGAATGGTCTTGAGCACCTGCGAATCACCTTCCCTGCACGAGAACATGGCCTTTGGTGCGGGTCCTGCCCGTGGCACAGCGGGAAAGCGGTGGTGTCGGGAACAGGAGGGGGTACAGAGCCGTCCGCCGCGCCTGCAGGGGGCAGGCGCGGCGGATGAGCGCGAACGAGGAAGGCTAGGCCTTCTTCCAGACGTTGACCTCGGCGTTGACGATCTTGACCTCGCCGTCGGAGCGGTCCGTGTAACCCTGGACGGAGGGCGTCATGCCCGTGTTCACGTACTCGGTGGCATAGACGAACATCGGGTCGTAGGTGACGATGAGCTTGAGCGCCTCCTTGTAGTACTTCGCGCGCTCGTCCTGGTCGGTGACGGCGAGTGCCTTGTTGAGAAGGTCGTCGACGTCAGCGTGGTTGAAGCCCGCGCCGTTGCCGAGCGCCCCGACCTCGGAGCTGGAGAACAGCTTGTTGAGGAAGAAGTAGGGATCGGGATACCAGGTCCAGGACATGCCGTACATGTCGGCGATGCCCGAGGCGGCGTTGGCGCTGAAGGTGCCCCAGTCGGCCGGGTGGACGTCGAGGTCGATGTTGAGGTTCTCCTTGAGCTGCTGCTGGAGGATCGTCGCCATCGTGACGCGGGCCGTGGTGTTGGAGATGTACAGGGTCAGGGTCATGCCATCGCCATACCCGGCGCTGGTGAGAAGGGCCTTGGCTGCGGTCGGGTCATACTCGGGAACCTCGGACTCGGCCTCGTCGGTGTAGCCCCAGCTGCCCTTGGGCAGCGGCGCGCAGGCGGACTCCGCCTCGCCGTACTGGTAGACGCCCTTCACGACGTCGTCGCGGTTGATGGCCATGAGGATGGCCTTGCGGACGTCCTGGTTGGCGGTCGGGCCGTTGACCTGGTTGAAGTAGACGTAGGCGATGTGCAGCCCAGGCGTCTGGTTCAGGGTCAGCTCGCTGTTCTGGCGGATGAGCTGGACGGCCTCGCCGGTCAGCGAGGTGGCCATGTCGAGCTCGCCGGTCTGCAGGCCGCTGTTGGCCTGCGTCATGTCGGTGACGACCTTCCAGTTGACACCGTCGAGATAGGGCTTGTCGCCATAGTACGTGTCGTTGCGGACGAGCGTCGACTGCTGGTCCTGGGCGAACGACTCGAGGGTGAAGGGGCCGGTGCCGACGAGATGGTCTCCGAAGGCGTCACCCCAGCCCTCGACCTCCTCCTGCGGCACGATGACGTTGCCGGCGTCCGTGAGCGCGGTGAGGAACGAGGCCGCTGCGCTCTTGAGGACGCACTTGACCTGGGTGTCGCTCACGACGTCGACGTGGTCGAGCATCGAGAGGCGGTTCATCGAGGACTGCGTCGCGGAACGCTCGAGCGCGTACTTGACGTCGTCGGCGACGAAGGCACGACCGTCCTGGTACTGGCCCTTCTGGAACTTGACGTCGCTGCGGAGGTTGAACGTGTACGTGATGCCGTCGTCGCTGATCGTCCAGTCGGTGGCGAGCTCGGGCACGATCTTGGAGAGGTCCATGGAGTACTGAACCAAGTTGTTGCAGACGCAGAAGATGACCTGGCCCTCATAGGTGCCGGTGTACTTGATGGGATCGAGGTACTTGGGCGAGGAGGGGAGCGAGACGTTGAGCGTGCCGCCCGTGACCGCCCCTCCCGACGTCGACGCCGACGATGAAGTCGTCTCCGTCGACGAGGAGCTTCCGCAGGCGGCAAGGCTCATGCCAACCGCGGCAAGGCCGCCGAGACCGACCCCGCGAAGAAATCCGCGCCTCGAGAGACAGCGCTCCGCGACAGATCCGTACAGATTGAGATCCATTTCTTTCGTCTCCTTTCGGGCAACGCCCCCCATTTGTCCCCTCCTATGTGCAGACGATCCCCGTGGCCGACATACCGGGTCAGAAGACCGTGAGTACCTTGGTGCCCCCCGAGCAAGAACTCACACAGGCGAAAAAGTAATCGCTATAGAGAAAAAGAAACCCCAACTAATCTACTCATCTGGAATCTACTTGAAATGCCAAATGAGAGCTAGAGTGGAGTCGTAGTATTCACGCTCACGAAACAACGTGGACAAGCCCGTCTTCTGGACGTCAACAGATTACGTTCCAGGGGGTGCGCGGGTTGATCGCGTGTTGTCGTGAAGTGATGGGGGGGACGGAATCGATCGGCCATGCGTGGCCGGCTTTCCGCCGAATGCTGGAGAGAACGGAGACGCTCATGGTGTTCAAGCAGATGCTCGAGGTCTACGACCTTATCGACAAGCCCCAGGCGAGCGGCCAGGAGGTGTGCGACGTGCTTCTGTCGCGCGGCGCCGCCGAGGCCACCTCGACGCGCGTCGAGGGAGACCGGGGCGGGACCGACTGCGTGAAGGTCCTCATCCCGGGGCGCAACGGCAAGTCGGCCGGCGGCGATGCCCCCACGCTGGGCGTCGTTGGCAGGCTCGGCGGGCTGGGCGCGCGTCCCGAGATGATCGGTGCCGTGTCTGACGGAGACGGCGCGCTCGCGGCGCTCACCGTGGCGCTCAAGCTCTCTGACATGCACCGCCTCGGGGACGTCCTCGACGGCGACGTCGTCATCGGCACGCACGTCTGCCCCGACGCGCCGACCGAGCCGCACGAGCCGGTGCCGTTCATGGGCTCTCCCATCGACATGCAGCAGATGAACCGCATGGAGGTCGACGAGCGCATGGACGCCATCATCTCCATCGACACGACCAAGGGGAACCGGATCATCAACTGCAACGGGTTCGCCATCTCGCCGACCGTGCTGCGGGGCTGCATCCTGCCCGTCTCGCCGGACCTCATGGACGTCATGATGCGCACCACGGGCAAGATGCCCCAGGTCTTCGCCCTCTCGCAGCAGGACATCACGCCCTACGGCAACGACCTCTACCACCTGAACAGCATCCTCCAGCCCGCCATCGCGACGGACGCGCCGGTGGTCGGCGTCGCCATCACGACCGAGCAGATGGTCGCCGGCTGCGCGACGGGCGCCACGCACGGCGTCGACGTCGAGGAGGCGGCGCGCTTCACGATCGAGGTCGCCAAGGCCTTCGGCACCAAGAAGTGCTCGTTCTACGACGCCGAGCAGTTCCATCACCTGGTCGAGCTCTACGGTGCGATGGCTCAGTTCCAGACCATGGGCGCGGGAAAGTAGCGACTCATGGCAGACGTGGATTCGTCGCAGCGTCAGGGTGGGGGAGACCCACTCACGAGGGTCGCGGCAGTCACGATCGGGCAGTCCCCGCGCGTGGACATGACGGACGACCTCAAGAGCAGGCTCACCCCGCCGCTAGAGCTGGTCGAGTACGGTGCCCTTGATGACTTCGCGTCCCTGGACCAGGTGGAGCGCGAGCTCGCGCCTGCGCCCGGGGACGAGGTCCTCGTGTCTCGTATGAGGGACGGGGGTCAGGCGACCCTGTCCGGGCGCCTGATCGTGCCACTCGTCCAGGAGCGCATCGCTCAGGCCGAGAGGGACGGGGCTCGTGCGGTGGTCCTCCTCTGCACGGGGGAGTTCCCCGAGCTCGAGCACCAGGTACCTCTCGTCATGCCGCTTCCCCTGCTCCACGCCGTCGCGAGGTCGCTGGCAGGCGGTCGAAGAATCGCCATCATGGTGCCCGAGGAGGCCCAGGCCGAGCAGACCGCGGCGCGGTGGGAGGCGGACGGCGTGCGGGTGGATGTCGTCTGCGCGTCCCCCTACAAGGATCCGGCGCACATCGCCCGGGCCGCGTCCTCGCTTCGCGGCCGGGACTACCCGTTCGTGTGCCTGGATTGCATGGGCTTCTCGCTGGCGATGCGCGAGCTTGTTCGTAGTGAGTCCGGTCTGCCGGTGCTCCTTCCGAGGACGCTCGTGGCGTCGGTCGTGTCGGAGCTTCTTGGATAGGTTCGCGTCCCGTCGCCCGGCGGCGGATGAGAGGAAGGCCCTTCATGGGTTCGTATGACAACGCGTGCGACATGATTCTCGACCAGTGCATGGGCGTGAGGCCTGGCGAGAAGGTCCTCGTCGTCACCGACGACGAGCGTCTTGACATGGGAACGGCCATCTACGAGGCCGCGTCGAGGAAGGGTGCCGTGGCGACGCTCTTGCGGATGCAGGTGAGCGACGTGGCCGGCGAGGAGCCGCCCGCGCCGGTCGCGGCTGCCATGGCGGCCGCCGACGTGATTGTGTGCCCGACGACGATGTCGGTCACGCACACGCATGCGCGCGTCGAGGCCTGCCGGGCGGGGGCGAGAATCGCCACCATGCCCGGCATCACCGAGGGCATGTTCTCTGAGGGTCCCATCGCCGCCGACTACGCCGAGGTGGAGCGGGTCACGCGGCGCTACGCGGATTTGCTCACGGCGTGCCACGTGGCGCGCATCGTGAGCGGCGGCTCGCACGAGCTGACGATTTCCCTCGAGGGTCGCGCGGGCGTGGCGAGCACGGGTGTGTATCGCCATCCCGGAGAGGGAGGCAACCTCCCCTCGGGAGAGGCGTTCGTGGCGCCGATCGAGGACGGGGCATCGGGGGAGTACCTGGTCAACGGCAGCGTCGTCGGCGTCGGGCTCCTTGGCGCACCGGTGCTCCTCACGCTTGACCATGGCCGGCTCGTCGGCATCGAGGGTCCTGACGCCGAGGCCGTGTCTCGGTCCATTCCCGACAACCCCGCCTCGCGCACGATCGGCGAGCTGGGCATTGGCACCAACCCCCTCGCGCGTCTCACGGGCGTCATCCTGGAGGACGAGAAGATCTACGGCTCCACGCACATCGCCTTTGGGACGAACGACGACTTTGGCGGCGTCACGAAGGCGATTTCGCACATCGACTGCGTGACGCTTGCGCCGGAGGTCTACCTGGATGACGTGCTCGTCGCGAAGGACGGCAAGCTGCTGGGGTGAGGGAGAGGGGAGCGAGCGAATCTCCCGCAACTGAGGATGTAACCTTCGCTCCGCGCTCTGAGGGTGGGGCTTCGGCTTTCGCTTGCGCAACCCTTGCGCAATCCTCGCAACATTCTTCCTTGATCAGGCGCAACATTTTCGCTATTCTACGGCAACTACTTCCTTGGAAAACGCTCCCCTGGAAAGCCAAACTTCAATCTTTATTGACATCAAATAGGAACTAAAAAGTATTAAAACGAGGGCACTTACTCTGACATTTCCCTACGTCCTTATCGTTCAAGCAGCGATGCACCTTAGACCAATTGGGTCCATGACGCATCGCTGCTTTGGCAGTTTGGTTGACAATTACTTACGTCGATCCCGAATACCCTTTATCCACTTGGCTAAAGTATTGATATCATCTTCTAACTCTTTTATTGTTGGTGATTCATCGGGCGCTATCATTGCATCATCATGGGCTGCGGTCATCGTTGAGCATCTACTCATCTGTGCATCAAGAATCTCGTAATCATCAAGGCTAATATCGCATAGTTTCTTAACTCTTTTGGTTTGGATGGGTGGCTCAAACCGCTGCACGGTCTCATTGAGGAGTACCTCTTCAACCGCTCTTTCCCATGCAGCTCTAAGTAAGTCGTATTCACTGCGCAAGCGGATAGTGAGTGCGTCATCGGTGACAATGGTCCCGTTTTTATATTCTTTTCGAATTGAATTAACATCTTTATGAAGTGCTTTGATCCGATCGCTGGTATTACTCGCATCCCAGGAAAGATCGTTCAGGACTTTGCCCGCTTCATCTCCTTTGCAAGTAACAGTTCTAAAGGCAACGCTGACACTGTTCTTGTCGGCAAATGAACTCAGATACCCACAAAACCTCGGCTCATGAGTGAAGATAATCACGGGCCTGCGCTCGGCCTCTTGTACAATACGTTCCGCCGCAGATTTTCGCCATTTGTGATCAAGCGACGTAACGGGGTCATCCAAAACTACAGTCGAATTGCCTGGTGAGACATCCAATACCGCAAAAAAGTCGGCTAAGGCAGCAATCTTCTGCTCCCCCTCGCTAAGAACCTGGCTCGTCCTAATGCTCGAGCTGGTACCCTCAAGAGACAGCTCTTGGATGCTCCTCCCCGCTTTCGTCCGAGAGCTGTAATTTAGTTTCTGGTTTCCTGCTTTGAGGAGAGAAAGTTCACTTTCAAACGAATTCCGCATCTTCTCTACGATTTCGGTGCGAGAGAGCTCTCCGGCAAAGGCGGAGATATTCCTAGTACTACATTGCTTTCTGACTTCACCGATAGTTTTTTGCGACTCTCGAATGGCAATGTCATCCAGTAAGCCTTTTTTGTTGTTTGTAATCCACTCTCGTGACTTAAGTTCATCGAGCTCATTTTTTAGTGCAGTAACGGTATCTGGATTCAATTTGCCTTGCATGATAACAAGTCTATTCGTTATGGCATCAAGTTCCCGCCTAACCTCGGTTGATTGCCATTTCAAGTGCAAAGGAGCGGGCATTAGGTCTGGCACGGCCCCCCAGACCAGGCATCTCCGCTGTCGCAACCCCCGCCGCCGAGGAAAGGAAATACCATGTGGGCATGGCCCTCTCCCATCGGGGAAAGGAGCGCGCGATATGGAAAGAGGACCGTTCAAGCACCTGGACCTGAGCCAGAGGAGGCAGATAGAGAGCGGACTCAACCAGCAGGAGACGCTTACCGAGATAGCCCGCACCATCGGCGCCGACGTGTCCACCGTGCGCCGCGAGATACTGCGCAACCGACGAGACGACGGCATGTCGTACTCCAAGGGCAAGGACAAGAACGACTGCGCTCACCTGAAGAGCTGCGAGGTCCGGGGGCTGTGCGAGGACGGCTGCGGGAGCAGGCTGTGCAGGAGGTGCCACCTGCCGTGCGAGTCACTCTGCCCGGAATACGCCAGGCGCACCTGCAAGACCGTCGAGAGGGCCCCGTTCGTGTGCAACGCGTGCCCCCGATACGCGCACTGCACCGTGACGCGGTTCAGGTACAGCGCGGAGTCCGCCGACGCCGCCAGCAGGCGCCGGGCCAGGGACTCCCGCGACGGCATAGACCTCACCGAGGGGGAGATGGGGCTGCTGATCGAGAACGTGAGGGAGGGGCTCGCCAAGGGACAGTCCGTGCACCACGTCTTCGAGACGTACGAGATGCCCTGCTCAGAGCGCAGCTTCTACCGCTACGTGGAGAGCGAGTCCGTCCCCATCCTGTCGATCGAGCTGGCCAAGAAGGTGAGGTACAAGAAGCGCAGGAAGAGGAAGGCCGTGCACGAGGGCGGGTTCTACGCCGGGCACGAGTACGACGACTTCATGGAGCTCCCCGACGAGGAGCGCGCCGCCGTCACCGAGGTCGACACCGTGCTCGGCTGCAAGCGCGACAGCAGGTGCATCCTGAGCCTTCACCGGGTCGACCTGCACTTCCAGATCTACATGCTGCTCGGCGGCAGGACGAAGGAGGCCGTCGTGGACGCCTTCGACTGGCTCGCCGTCTGCTGCGGGGGCGCGGGACGCTTCAGGGAGCTGTTCGGGCTGATGCTGCTCGACCGCGGGAGCGAGTTCGACGACATCGACGGCATGGAGAGGGACAAGGCCACGCTCGAGAGGCGCTGCGCCTGCTACTTCGCCGACCCGTCCCGGCCTGACCAGAAGGGCGCGTGCGAGAAGAACCACGTCGAGCTGCGCAAGATCCTGCCCAAGGGCACGTCGCTGGAGGGCATGGACGCCTACGCGCTGGCCGAGATATGCAGCCACGTCAACTCCACCGTGCGGAGGGGCTGCGGCGACGCCACGCCGTTCGACCTGGCCAAGCTCGTGTTTCCCCAGGAGCTGTTCGACAACCTGGGACTGCGGCCCATCCCCGCCAGAGACGTGGTCGCGGCTCCGAACATCCTCTACGTGCCGTAAGGCGCGCGGCCGGCAGACGTATTATTCGACGATTCGCCCGATGGGCCGAGCCTGACAGAGCGATTGCCCAGCCGCCTGCGGTATGTCTGACACAGCGACGCCGACGGCCTGGGAGAGCGCGCGCCGAGGCTCCCGGGGTGCGCCGTTCTCGGCATTTCCCACGGCGCAACTCGGCAAAAGAAAGCCTTGCCGAACGGCGAACGCCGGCTCGGGACGGCAGTCTCTCTGTCACTTTGCATTACGGATGGCAGCGTTGCACTTGCCCTGACAATCAACCCCCGCCTAACCTCCCTGTCAACAACAAGTGCTTTCTCCTCCAAGTCTTTGGCGGTTTCCTCATCAGGTATTGAAGATCCATCAGCAATTAGTTCCATCAGAGCATCGAAATCACTGCGAGCTTCAGCATTTTCAATGATGGCAATGCCGGCCTTTTCAGCAATCATACATTGCATTGCTTGTTTGGCTTCGGTCTCGAGCTTTTCCAGCTCGGCTTTCTTGGCCTTCAGTGCTGATTCGGCTGCACCAGTAACATATTGTTCGAAAGATCGAATGCGCTTTCCCGCTTCATCTGACAACGGCTGCTGGCAAAGTGGGCACCTTGCCCCGTCCCCAGTGTATGGAAAGTCAACGCCTTTGTATGCTTGTCCCTCCGAATAATTTCTGGCTGCGTTCCAGAGAGCTTTCCAAGTTTCCGATCCGACGCCATCAAGATTCGATGAATTCACGATGAGTCGCTGTGCTACTTTGGCGGCTTCAGACGCAATTTCTATTTCGTTTGCAGCATTCTTCCGCTGTTTCACGGGCTGTGGTCCGAAAGCCATGTATAGCGAGAGGAGTGTGCTGCGCATTTGCTTAAGTTGAGTTAACTTTCTATTGAGCCTGGGAATCTCTGTGGCTGGGTCTGCCTCAATAAGTTTTGGAATTGATACAATCCGTTTATTATCCTCTGCTGTAAGAGCGGCAGCCTTTATAAGCCTATCGCCTTCAATGGAATCACAACAATCCAAGAGACTAAGAACAGTCTTGTTGTTGCGTGCTGACAAGGGGACGAGATTTGACCGATAAGAGATCACCATCCTATCCAAATAGTCATTTAGCCGTTGAGAGACGGCGCTCAATAGCTCCGACATTCTCACAAATGCTTGCACTAATGGAGGGGCGTATAGCACCTCGTTGTCTCTACCTTGAAGTTCAGCTGCGGCGCAAGCAGAGTCGAAGAAGAAGATCTCGGGGAAGCTGGGCACTGCCGTCTTGCCATCAACCCATTTCTGAACCGTGTCAGAACCGTCGATGACAGCCCTATAGGTAACGCCCGTTGTTCCTCCCGGAACGAAAGCGTTGGAAAGGATCGGAACCGATCCCGTGCGTGATGTGCAGGTGTTTCTTATTAGGCGACTATAGCTTGACTTGCCAGAACCGTTTTCTCCGTAGATGACCGTAAGCCCGACTTGGGCGAATGTTATAGCGGACCCGCTTGCAATTGCGTTGACGTTCTCAACATTCTCTATTGAGTAAAGAATGACATTTCTTCCAGATACTCCGAAAGCCGAAAAGTCTTGCTTGTTGAAGTCTATTGGAGATGATGGGTTGCCAAAAGGGAAGCTAAGTCCGGATTCCGCGCATGCTGCAGCCGTCAGGTTGGTTGTGTGCCGATTGTTGGTGTCAGGCCACGCCTGAACCGCTGACAGCATAGTCCTACGCCGCCTCCCTCATTGCCTCGGTCACGAG
>RCMY010002311.1_pt1 | contig 17318 bp, 15 predicted proteins | sample 2041341 | NCBI WGS metagenome assembly RCMY01 (sample SAMN09708234, study PRJNA481090) | Marine sediment metagenome, whole genome shotgun sequencing project. | reverse complement strand
ACCTGGTGCCGATTGGCGCACTAGAACGAGAGTTGCGAAGACGTTTAGGTGACCCGGCTTTCGTCTACCGTGCATTACGGTCCGCGGTAGCTGCCGCGGCTGTGGAGGCATGAGATGACGGAAAACCAAAGCGGAGACCTTGCTGCGGACAATGGAGTGGGTCGGGTTCTGGGGACCGAACACACTTCGACAAGCGCCTTTCGGGTGGTGCTCGACGACACGGAGTACCTCCAACTCGATGACCTAGTCGTCGTACGCACCCAAGTCCCCAAACAAGGCGAAGTCCGCACGTACGGGATCGTCACCGAAGTTGCGGCAATCTATGAGGGTGCCAACTTCGAGAGTGACACGCATCGTATTGCCGTCGACGGGACTCTTCCCGGAGCAAAGGTGCGATCCGCTGAGGTCGCCATCACCAGGGTTGATCCAGAACTGTGGGTTGCTCCAGACCCAGGGGAGAAGGTGGAGCGGGCTACCGGCGTCGAGAGAGAAAAGGCGCTCTACGTCGACGAGATGGGGCGGCCGCTTCCGATTGGTCTGGGTCGTGACGGTGAGCCGGTCTTTGTGGACCTGGACTTCTTCGATGGCCGTAAGGGCGGCCACATGTCCATCTCAGGGATCAGCGGTGTCGCCACCAAGACCTCATTTGCGCTGTTCTTCCTCCGCTTGCTTGCGGCACGCCCCGACGTTCTTGGCGAGGGTGCCGCCAACCTGCGGATACTTGTCTTCAATGTCAAGGGCGAGGACCTGCTGTGGCTGGACAAGAACAATCGTTACTTCGATCAGGCTGCGGTGGATTCTTGGCAACGTCTTGGCGTCGAGCCAGGGCCATTCACGTCGGTGTCGTTTTGGGCACCCCCGCGAGCACAGAGTGGTGATGTTGTCATCCCCGATACCGGAGGCCGGCAGGAGGGGGTGGCGGCGTTCACTTGGACTCCACGCGAGTTCATCGAGGACGGGCTCCTCCGGTTCTTGTTTACCGATGCGACGGACAGCCGCAACCAAATCCCGTTCATCGAAGAGAGGGTCAGGGCACAGCTGCAGCGCTTTGCGGTGGATGTGGAGGGCCGACCAGGGGCGGTAGTGCTCCGCGATCCTATCGAGGGTCACGTCCCCGGGAGCCGAGTCACACCGAATCCGGGGGAGAGGATCATCAACGATCTGAAGATGCAGGCGCGTCGAGACGGGGTCGATGTCATCGACTTCGGCTTCGGCAACCCGGACCTTCCATCGCCCGATGTCGCGGTCGACAAGCTCATCGAGGCCACCCAGAACACCCGGAATCACCGGTACTCGGCGAGCAAGGGCATCCCGAAGCTGCGTGAGGCTGCAGCCGACATGTACCAGCGTCGATTCGGCGTCACGCTCGACCCCGGAACCGAGGTCTTGAATGTCATCGGCGCCAAGGAAGGCTTCACCCACCTGATGTGGGTACTGCTCTCGCCGGGCGATGCCGCCCTGGTTCCCGCCCCGTCGTACCCGATCCACATCTGGGGCCCGATCTTCGCCGGAGCGGCCATCCGCGAGGTTCCGCTCGCCGAGGGCGACGAGTTCATCGCCAACCTCGAACGGGCGTGGGAGTACTCCTGGCCCAAGCCCCGCACCCTCGTGATCTCGTTCCCGCACAACCCGACCGGTGTCTGTGTCGATCTTCCGTTCTTCGAAAAGGTCGTCGAGTTCGCCAAGCGTCGCAACCTCATCGTGGTACACGACAACGCCTACGCCGACCTGGGCTTCGATGGCTACAGCCCGCCGTCGATCCTCGAGGTCGACGGGGCCAAGGACTGCTGTGTCGAGCTGTACTCGATGACCAAGAGCTATTCGATGGCCGGCTGGCGCGTCGCCTTCTTGGTCGGTAACCCCGAGGTCGTGGCCGCGCTGGCCAAGCTCAAGAGCTACCTCGACTACGGCACGTTCCAGCCGATCCAGATTGCGGCCACGGTGACCCTCAACGAGGCACCCGAGCATCCGGCGTTGGTACGCGAGATCTACCAGGCCCGACGCGATGTGCTCTGCGACGGCCTCGACCGCATCGGGTGGTCGGTGCCCAAGCCACGAGGAACCATGTTCGTCTGGGCGCCGATTCCCGACGCCTACAAGCACATGGGATCGGTCGAATTCGCCTCGAAGCTCGTCCGTGAGGCCGGCGTGGCCACTTCACCGGGCGAGGGGTTCGGTCCAGGCGGCGAAGGACACGTTCGGTTTGCCTTGATCGAGAATCAGCAGCGCACCCAACAGGCACTGCGGAACCTGCGCCGGGTACTCACCGACCTGGAGTCCACGTCGGTCTGATCCCGGCGATGCCGAAGAGGCACATGCGCACGGCGGTGTCGACCACCGTCTCGTCGAGATCGTCGGCATCGATGAGGAACTGTCGCCCCAGTTCGTCGGTGACGCCTCGGATGGCGGTGGCAAGCACCGTGACATCGCCCTCGGGAATCAGGCCCTGTTCCATCGCCGCGGTCAGGTGCCGGGCGGTGTCGGCGATCGTGACTTCGCGACCCCGACGGAGGGCGACGGAGAAGGTCTCCTCGGTCCAGCCGAACATGATCAACCTGACGATGTCGGCGTTGTCGAAAATCCAGCTGAGCGAACTGCGAATGCCGTTCTCGAGCCGGGCCAGCGGATCGCCGGTCTCGACGATCGCCGATTGCTGTGTGCGGCGCAGGTCGTAGAGCGCCTCTCGCAGGATCTCGAGGAGGAGCTCGTCCTTCGACGGAAAGTACCAATAGAACACGCCCTTGCCGACGCCGACGCCGTCGACGATGTCCGCCACCGAGGTGGGGTGGAATCCGTTGGCCGCGAACTGTTCGGTTGCGTAGGCGAGAAGCTTGTCTCGACGCTCCTTGCCCCGAGGCGTGAGCTTGCGTCCTGCCGACGACGAGCCCGGGGCGCGTGCCGTGCGAGGAGCTGGATCTCCAGACACAGCATCTCCAGAAACCGTTCCACCGGTCACGGGTCCGTCATGGGCAGAGGGAGAAGCGGCGGAGGGCATCGACGACCAGAGTAAGAAAAACTTGACCAAGTGGTCAAGACGCGCTCGCGGTACTGGAGATTCTCGGAGCCGTCGCATGGGTCAGACTGCCGACAGCAATGGGTAACGAAGTGACCACACAGCCGAAGCGCACTCGATTGGAGTGAGCCCTACAGTCGTGGCATGCCCGCTCACGTTTTCCGCTGTCGAATGTCCGACCGTCCGGGCGCGCTCGGCCAGGTCGCCTCACGAATCGGCGCCCTTCGAGCCGACATCGTCTCGGTCGAGGTGCATCGTCGAGCCGATGGCCAGGTCGTCGACGAGTTCCTGCTGAGGCTGCCAGACGAGCCGAGCGGTCTCGAAGAGATGCTGGTGAGCGAAATCGAGCAGGTCGACGGGGTCAAGGTCGAGAGCCACCACGTCGTCGACGACGGCCGGATCAATCTCACGCTGACCAACGTCGTGTGGTTCGAGCTCCTGGCCGACGACTGTGATGCCGCTGCGGCGTTCTACGCAGACGCGCTCGGCTGGCGAACCGAACCCATCGGACCATTTGGCGAAGGGGTCTACCACATGGTGTTCCCCGGCAACGGCATGACCCCGACGGGTGGCATCGTTCAGAGTGATCGAGCAACACGGGGAAGCGAGGCTGCGGGGTCGGTCGTCTATGTCGAGACTCCCGACCTCGAATCGGCGCTCGAGTCGGTCACCGCAGCCGGCGGCGACGTCCGGTCGGTCACCTTGGACGACCCCCACAGCTCGGCCGTGATCGCCGATCCCTGGGGGAACCGACTCGGCCTCTGGCAGACCTGACCGACACCGACACCGACACCGACACCGGAGCGAGGCTCAGTCGTCGTGTGGCGCCCAGCCCTTCGCGTGCTCGACGGCCTGGAGCCAGCGGGCGTGCAGCCGATCGGCGTTCGTTCGATCGGGATTCGGCGTGACAGAGCGGTCGACCGACCACGCTGCGACCACATCGTCGATCGAGCGCCACACACCTTCGGCCAAACCGGCCAGGTAGGCGGCGCCGAGCGCGGTGGTCTCCTGAGCCGACGGCCGGGTGACGGTGACGCCGAGCTGGTCGGCCTGGATGTCGAGCAGGACGTCCATCACCGAGGCGCCGCCATCGACACGAAGCTCGGCCGGTGGCTGGCCTGATGCCTGGCTCATCGCATCGAGGACGTCTCGCACCTGATAGGCCATGGACTCGACCACGGCTCGGGCCAGCTCGGCGCGACCGGTGCCACGTGTGATCCCGACGATCGCACCGCGGGCGTAGGGGTCCCACCAGGGGCTGCCGAGGCCGGCGAAGGCGGGGACGACGAAGACGTCTCCGGTGTCGGGAACCGACTCGGCCAGGGGGCCGATCTCGGATGCGTCGTCGATCAGTTCGAGCCCATCTCGTAACCATTGGATCGCGGCGCCGGTGACGAAGATCGACCCCTCGTAGGCGTAGGTCGCCTGCTGATGGTCGCCCAGGGACCAGGCCACGGTCGTGAGCAGGCCGTCGACGGGCTCGGGGCAGGACGATCCCACGTTCATCAGGAGGAAGCTGCCGGTGCCGTAGGTGTTCTTCGCCATTCCCGGTTCGAAGCAGGCCTGACCGAAGAGCGCGGCCTGCTGATCGCCGGCGACGCCGCTGATCGGGACCCCGGCTCCGAGCTTGGTGGTGTTGCCCGTCAGGCCGAAGCGGCCGCTGGTCGGCCGGATCTCCGGAAGCGCCGACCGGGGGATACCGAACAGGGCGCACAGGTCGTCGGACCAATCGAGGTGGCGGATGTCGAAGAGCATCGTTCGGGAGGCGTTCGACGGCTCGGTGGCGAAGACGGCGCCGTCGGTGAGCTTCCACATGAGCCAGGTGTCGATCGTGCCGAGCGCAAGGTGCTCGTCGGCCTCGACCCCGCCTTCGGTCAGCAACCATTCCATCTTCGATGCGGAGAAGTAGGGGTCGAGAACCAGCCCGGTGCGATTGCGGACCAGTGGCAGGTGGCCCTCGTCCTCGAGTCGTCGGCAGCGGTCAGCGGTTCGACGGTCCTGCCACACGATCGCTCGGTGTCGTGGCTCGCCGGTTCGACGATCCCAGGCCACGACGGTCTCACGCTGGTTGGTGATGCCGATGGCGGCGACCGGCTCGGTCAGGGTCTCGGCCAGTTCGTCGATGCAGCCGGACATCGCCTCCCAGATCTCGTCTGCGTCGTGCTCGACCCAGCCCGGTTGGGGGAAGTGCTGGGTGAACTCGCGGTACTTCATCGCAACGATCTGACCGCCGTGGTCGACAGCCATCGCCCGGACGCCAGTGGTGCCGGCATCGAGTGAGATCACGAGAGACATCGGGTTCCTTTCGAGAACATTGGCAGAGGCGCCAGTGTGCCACGACGAGGCTCGTGGAGGGATCCTCGGCCTTCGGTGGCGTTGCCAATAGGCTGTCGATGGACTCGATCCTCTCGCCCCACGACAGCGTGGTCATGCCGGGCACCATCAACCGACAGTCCACGACCATCTGTTACCCCCTTTGCGGAGGCACGCGAGACATGCGAGTTGGAATCTTGACCGGCGGAGGCGACTGCCCCGGCCTGAATGCAGTGATCCGCGGCATCGTTCGCAAAGGCGAACAGGTCTACGGCGACGAGCTCATCGGCTTCCGCGATGGTTATCGCGGCGTCATGGACCGTGAGTACGACGTCCTCGACATCAATGCGCTCCGGGGCACGCTACCTCGCGGTGGCACGATCATCGGCACCAGCCGAGTGAATCCGTTCAAGGCCGAGAACGGTGTCGAGCGGGTCCTCAGCTGTCTCAAGGACCTCGAGATCGACGCCCTCATCGCCATCGGTGGCGAAGGCACGCTGTCGTGCTCGAATGAGTTCTTCAAGCTGGGCGTCCCGATCGTCGGGGTGCCGAAGACCATCGACAACGACATCGACATCACCGAGCGCACCTTCGGTTTCGACACCGCCGTCTCGATCGCCACCGAAGCGATCGACCGGCTCCACACCACTGCCGAAAGCCACAACCGAGTCATGGTGGTCGAGGTCATGGGTCGCCATGTCGGGCACATCGCAACCTGGGCCGGCATCGCCGGCGGCGCGACACTCACCCTGATTCCCGAAGAGCCATTCGATATCGCCGAGGTCTGCGCCTCGCTGGCACGTCGGCACGAGAACGGGCGGTACGCCTCGATCGTCGTCGTCGCCGAGGGAGCAAAGCCGATCCCCGGCACCTTCGACATTCCGGCCGACGAGTTCGACGACTACGGGCACATCCGGCTCGGCGGCATCGCCAACCGGATCGCGGTCGAGATCGAGGGCCGAACCGGCTTCGAAACCCGGGTCACCATTCTCGGCCATGTCCAGCGTGGAGGCTCGCCGACCGCCATGGACCGGGTGCTCTCGAGTCGGTTCGGCATCGCCGCCATCGAAGCGGTGCACGACGAGGCGTTCGGGCAGATGGTCGCCATCCAGTCCGACACGATCGTTCGTGTACCTCTGGCCGACGCCATTCGAGACCTCAAGCCGGTGAGCGCCCAGATGTGGGCGACAGCCCAGGAGTTCTTCGCCTGAGCGATGGTCAGATCGACAATCGATGCCGACCTGGCTCAGCCGGTCGTGGAAGGAGTCGGCCCGTCGTCGGCGACCTCGAACGGCTCGCAGTCACCGAAGTTCGCCCGGGTTGCCGGGCCGACGATGGGCTCGGCATTGTTGCCGACGAGGGTGATCGGCTCCGGTTGGTCATCGACGACGGTGACGCCGTCGATCCCGTCGAATTCGGTGAGTGTGCAGACCAGTTCGGCCGCAGCGTTTGCCTTGTTCGGGAGCTCCCTGAATTCGGCACCGCTCACTCGGATGGTGAGCGTTCCGTCGACCGGACCTTCGAGCTCAGGTGCCAGCTCGTCGGGTGTGAGCCGGAGCCCGGCGCTCGGGCCGAAGGTCAGCACGCCGGCGGTGTCGGCGATCTCTTGATTGGTCGGGCCTTCTCTGAGCTGTTGAAGCGCTTCGAGCGGTGTGGGTTGGGTGTCCGACGGCCGACTGACCTGGATGAGTCGGCCCTGCTCGCTTTCGTGCCAGAACAGGTTCAGCGTGAATGGTGAATCGTCTTCCTCGACGGCGACGGCGGTGGACGTGGTCGATACCGCCGCCAGCACGTCGTCGGGGACATCGTCGATCACCTGAGCCTGATCTTGCTCGGGAAGGCCGCAGGAGGAGGCGAGCGCAGCGAGCACGCCACACGCGGCTGCGGCACCAGACACCGCCACCCCACCGAATCGAGCGTTCGAACGAATCACGTGGCCATCTCCTCGTCGCCCATGTCGGTGTCGTCGATCGGCATCTCGATCACGAATCTGGCCCCGGGCTGCCTGTCGGGCCGATCGATGACCCAGACCGTGCCGTCATGCAGCCGGATGTGCTCGCTCACGAGCGACAGCCCGAGGCCGACGCCTTTGGCGATGTCGCGTCGTCCGGCGTCGGAACCGGCGCGGGTGAAGCGATCGAAGATCCGGAGACGATCGGCGGGCCGGACACCGGGCCCTTCGTCATCGACGTAGATCCGGACCCGCCCTTCGTACTGTTCGAACGAGATGGCCGTCGCCCCACCGGCGTACTTGTCGGCGTTGTCGATCAGATTGGTGATCACCTGCGCCATGCGCCGCTTGTCGACATTGATCATGAGGTCGGCGTCTGCACCGGAACAGGTGACGTTGATGCCTGCGGCACGCGACTGGGCGATGACGAATCGGAGGAACTCGCGAACGAAGACGGGGGAGCGGTCGAGTTGGACCGCACCGACGTCCATCCGTGAGATCTCGAGCAGGTCTTCGACCAGTCGCTGGAATCGTCGCAGGTCTTTGCCGAGCAGGTCGACCGCCTGCTGTGCCGGAGCGGGGAGGTCGCTCCGCCGTCCCTCGAGCACCCCGACCGATGCCGTGAGCGTCATGAGCGGCGATCGAAGTTCATGGCTGACGTCGGACGCGAACTGCTCGTCTCGTTCGATCCGTACGCGCAGCGCCTCGACCATGTGGTTGAACGAGGTGGTGAGCTTGCTGAGGTCGGGGTCGAACTGATCGTCGAGGCGGGTCTCGAAGTCGCCCTCGGCGATCGCCTGGGCCGCCGCCGACACTCGGTTGAGGGGCTGGACCGCTCGATAGACCGAGTAGTAGCCGAGTAGCGCTCCCCCGGCGCTGGCGGCAAGGGCCACGCCGAACAGGATGTTCCGGAGTGAATTGAGGGTTCCCTGGAGATCGCCGAGCGGAACGAGTTCGTAGTACTCCGCCCCGTACTCGGGAATCTCGATTCCGAACGCCAGTCGGGGTTCGCCGCTCGGGTCGTTGAAGCGGCGAGACGAGGGGAAGCCGGCCTCGGTGAGCGCCTGGAGATCGGTCGGGATGTCACTCTGCTGGAGGCCGAACGGAGAGAAGACGCGTGTCCCGACCGTCTGGTCGTCGGTCGGAGGGAGAACGAGCAACGGTCGAGCGCCGTTGGGTCGCAGGAGACCGTTCAGGATGACGCTGATCGGGTCTTGCGGCAGCGGAGGATTCTCGGGTGGCGCGTCGTCGATCGTGGTCGTGGGAGTACCGAAGGAACCGCCGAAGCCGACTCCTGGATCAGTCGCCCCGGGGATGGTCGACGACGGCGGAAGGCGATCGGCCTCGGGCAGGTTCGAAGGAAGCGACACCGTGGTCAGCACCGGCGAAGGCCGGGTCGTCGGAAAGATTCGCGTCGTGGTCGTCGTCGTGGTGGACGGCAAGGCGTCGATGGCGCCTTCGAGATCGATGCCCTGGATCACCGATTCCTGATCGTCGGGGATGACCGCCACCTGGAGCCCGCGTCGGAGGTCGCGGGTGTTTCGCAGGAACTGCGACTTCGCCGTCAGCTCCGTCTCCTGGAGAAGTCGTCGTTGGGCAAGGAGGAAACTCGATGCGGCGACGGTCGAGGAGAGCAGGAGGGCGCCGAGCGCGTAGATGAGGGTGACTCGGGCTCGAAGGCCGAGCCGTCGTCGGGTGATCATCGGGTGCTCGCCTCAGTGTTTCGCGGCCGGGGTCGTCACGGCTGGAGCTTGTAGCCCAACCCGCGCGACGTGACGACGTAGCGAGGGCTGGCCGGGTCGGTCTCGACCTTGGTGCGCAGGCGACGGACGTGGACGTCGACCAACCGGCCGTCGCCGAAGTAGTCGTAGCCCCAGACACGCTCGAGCAGGACCTCTCGGCTGAAGACCTTGCCGGGCTGGCTCGCCAACTCGACCAGCAGTTTGAACTCGGTCTTGGTCAGGTGGAGCTCCTCGCCTGCCTTCAGCACCATGCCTTCTTCGGGACTGATCTCGAGGTCGCCGACCTTGATGCGATCGAGCCCTCCCGAATCCGAGGAACGAACCCGCCGGAGCAAGGCTCGGATCCGGGCTGACAGTTCTTTCGGTGCGAACGGCTTCGTGAGGTAGTCGTCGGCGCCGGCTTCGAGACCGGCCACGACATCGTGGGTGTCGTCTCGAGCGGTGACCATGATGATCGGCACGTCGCTGGTGCGGCGAATCGATCGACACACCTCGAAACCATCCATGCCCGGAAGCATGATGTCGATGAGCACGACATCTGCGGCGTTGGCCGCAAACACCTCGAGCGCCCGCTCGCCGGTGTCGGCCTCGTCGACGTCCCAACCCTCGTCTTGGAGGGCCAAAATGACAGCCTGACGAATGCGATCGTCGTCTTCTACGGTCAGGATTCGAGTGCCCACGCTGCAAATGGTGCCCGAAAACAGGTGCCGATGGCTGTCATCCCACCAGATTGCCCAACGAAGGCGCTCGGATCAGTCGTCCCGACCCTGGCCGGAGACCGTGGTATAGGCCGCCTTCAGGACCGATTGCAGCGTGGGGTGTATCGATGGGGGAGCGGCGATGACCATGTCCTGCGAGGGAGCGCCATGGTCGAGATCGGTGACGATGGCCCCGGCCTCGGCGGCGATCAAGGCGCCGGCCGCCGCGTCCCAGGCATTGAGACCGGTCTCCCAGTAGCCGTCGGTCCGGCCGGCTGCGACATAGGCGAGGTCGAGCGCTGCGGATCCGAGACGACGGATGTTGCCGACGAGGGGAAGGACGCTGACCAGCACCTCGGCCTGGACTCGGCGTTGCTCGGGCTGATACCCGAAGCCGGTGGCGATGATGCACTGCTCGAGGACCGATCGTTCCGAGCAGCGAAGCGGCGACCCGTTCATGGTCGCTCCCGCTCCTTGGCTGGCCGCGAACAATTCGTCGGCCTTCGGATCGAAGACGACCCCGGCAACGGTCGTGCCCTCCCACTCGGCGGCGATCGAAATGGTGTAACCGGGCAGGTCATAGACGTAATTGGAGGTGCCGTCGATCGGGTCGATCACCCACCGAACCCCACTCGTTCCTTCGGTGTCTGCGCCTTCTTCGCCCAGGATCGAGTCGTCGGGCCGCTGGGCGAGGATGCCGTCGACGATCAGCGATTCGGCCGCACGATCGGCGGCCGTCACGAGATCGCTCACGGAGCTCTTGAGATCGGGAACGAGCCTGGCGGTGGCCCTCATCTCGAGGGTGAGGGCACCGGCTGAGCGAGCGAGTTCGGTGGCCAACGACAGGAGCGTCGTCGGGTCGGGTGCGGTCATGGCTCAGGCCTGTTCGTCGGTGGGGGTGTCGTGCTGATCGGTCGATGCCTGGCTGCGAGTTGTTGCGGCCCGGCGCTCGGGGTGCTGCACCTCTTTCCATTCGTTCATCGCCCGAAGGGTCAGCGAGGTGACGATGCCGAGTCCCACGGCGCCGCCGACCCCGAACCCCAGGGCACCGATTGCCGCCCAGTTCGACGAACCGGTGAAGAGATCGAGCACGCCGTACCCGATGAGCGCGCCCAGCAGGCCGCCCAACAGGATCGACCCGAAGGCCAGCCATCGAGCAGCCACCGGAGGGTCGGCTCGAAGTGGGGTGGGGGCGACCAGATCTCGGTAGGGCAGGAGGTCGTTGTCGCCTGGCGACGTCGGTGACAGCGAGGTCTCGCCGTCGTTTGGTTCGGGCTCACGAGTGCCGTTCATCAGCCACGAGCGTAGAGGCCCATCTGCATCGGGAGTACCACCCGTGCGACCAGATCTGGAATGCTTGGCTCGGTGAACCGCGACAGCAGTGACGAAGTCGACGCCCTCGGGCTACGCGAATGGCAGGTCGCCGGAGGGCTGATCGTCAATCGGCGCAACGAACTCCTGCTCGTCGAGAATCGACGGCGCAACGCAACCACCGACTGGTCGACTCCTGGTGGCGTCGTCGACCCCGGCGAGCAGATCGTCGAGGGGCTCACCCGAGAGGTCGTCGAGGAAACCGGCCTGATCGTCAGTCGGTGGCGCGGCCCGGCGTACCGAATCGAAGTCACGGCACCGGGATTCGGCTTCCACCTGCTGGTCGAAGCCCATGTGGCCATCGACTTCGACGGTGCGCTCGCGATCGACGACCCCGACGGCATCGTGATCGGCGCCGAATTCGCCGACCTCGATCGGGCCCGTGCCCGTCTCGAATCTGCTCCCCAGTGGGTGTCCGAGCCCTTGCTCGACCATCTCGAATTCGGCCACGACGACGGCCGGCTCTACGGATACCGGCTCGAAGGCAGCACCGCAGACGATCGACGCGTGGTCCGCTTGTAACCTCACCAGGGTGGCGGGCCGGAGCATTCTTCATGTCGACATGAATGCCTTCTTCGCCGCGGTCGAGGTGCGCGACGACCCGTCACTACGCAACAAGCCGGTCGTGGTCGGCGGCACGGGCAACCGTGGTGTGGTCGCCGCGGCGAGCTACGAGGCTCGCGTGTTCGGGATCCACTCGGCGATGCCGAGTTCTCGGGCCAGAGCCCTCTGCCCCCACGCCGTGTTCGTGCCGGGCAGACACGACCGATATGCCGAGGTCTCGACGTCGATCATGGCGATCTTCGGCGACGTCACGCCGCTGGTCGAGCCCCTGTCACTCGACGAGGCCTTCCTCGATGTCACCGGATCGCTTCGTCTCCTCGGCCCGGCAGCCGAGATCGCCCAGCACCTGCGCCGACGTGTCTGGGAGGTCGAGCGGCTCCATTGCTCGGTCGGGGTCGCCTCATCCAAGCTCGTCGCCAAACTGGCGACCGAGGAAGCCAAGCCACGGGTCGTCGGGCGACGTATCGAGGCCGGACTCGGGGTGAAAGAGGTCGATCCCGGGACCGAAGCCGCCTTCATGGCGCCATTGCCACTGCGAGCACTCTGGGGCATCGGACCGCGAACCTACGAGAAACTCGCACGGTTCGGTATCTCGACCGTCGGCGAACTGTCGGCCCTGCCGCTCGAGGTCGTGATCTCGGCAGTCGGCGAAGCGAATGGCCGCCATCTGCATGCGATCGCCAACGCCATCGACGAGCGGCCCGTCGTCGCCGACCGAGGTGTGAAGTCGGTGTCTCACGAGGAGACCTTTCCCGGCGACCTGGTCGATCGTGACGACCTTCGGCGAGAACTCGTGCGATTGAGCGATGCGGTCGCCTCACGGCTGCGCAAGGCGGGTCTGCGAGGGCGGACCGTGAGCATCAAGGTCAGAAATCCGTCGTTCGTGACCCTGACCAGATCACACACCCTCGGCCAGGCCACCGATCGCTCCAGCATCATCCTGGAAACCTCGTCGGAACTTCTCGACAGCGTCGACGTCCATGAGGGTGTGCGCTTGCTCGGGGTCGGAGTCGCCGGTCTCACGACCGAGCTCGTCGAACAGTTGACCCTCGATGATCTGGTCTCCGACCAGGGAACTCCCGGCGCCACCGACCAGGCCGTCGACGAGATCCGAGAACGATTCGGGGCCAAGGCGATCGGACCGGCGACGCTTCTCGACCGATCCGGCCTGAAGCCGATGATGCCTGGCGGGCAGCAGTGGGGACCAAACGTCGACAAGCCGATCGGAGACGTCGACCACGGGGATGGGTCAAGTGACTCCCGACCCCCGAGTTGACTTCCTTGCCCGCGTTGTGTCGTCGCCGAGAATGCGCGACACTAAGCGGCACGTTGTGGTGCTCTCTAGACGTGGGCACACCCGCAAAGGGTCGAGGACAAGCGATGCCGCTATCTGAAAACGAGCAAAACATTCTCGCCGAGATCGAACGGCATCTCGAGGAGACCGACCCCGGTCTCGCTCGACATGTCGGCAAGCGATCGGTCTACCGACACGCCGTCGGTTCGCTGAAATGGTCGATCCTCGGATTCGTCGTGGGCCTCGGCCTCATGGTCGCGACCCTGCGAGTCCACTACCTGGTGGCCTTTGCCGGTTTCTTGGTCATGTTGGTGAGCGCGCTCGGCTTCGAACGCAATCTCCGCATGATGGGTCGAGCAGGCATCGCCCAGGTGTCGAGCGCCTTCCGCGCTGCCAATCCGCCGACCGCCGGTCGACGATCCGGCAACGTCGACGAAGACTGACCCTCAGCTCGGCGAGACCACGACCGCCCGGCGAGTGTTCGCTCCGAACAGCCAGCGCGGATCGAGGAGTCGAAGCCACCGCTTGAAGGCCGGGACCCGCTGGTGGATGATCTCGGTGATCGCCGCGACATCGTGTTCGGCGGCCTCGACGACCGTGGCATCGAGGGCCCCGGCGGGCGCGAAGCGTGCACCGGTGGCCAGATGGCCGAGATGGCGGAGGGGCTCCTCCGGCAGTCGACGATCACGTATCAGGTGCTCGGCCCATTCGCTGCGGGTCTGTGACGGAGGACGGCTCACGCCCAGATAGCGATCGAGATCGTCGGTGAGATTCGACCAGATGGCCTCGACCTGCTCAGACGGGTCCGAGGCCGCGGCCCAGCGCCGGGCTCGCTGGAGGCGAGCAAGCAGGGGCATCCCGATGCCATAGGCGACGAGTGCCGCAGCGAAGGCGACCAGCCGCCAGGGAATCGAGAAGCCGGGTTCGGCAGGAACGATGTCTTCGGCGCCGGTCTCGAATCCCGGGTCGGCCAGGAAGTCGTCGGGGAACGTGGTCGGTGGAGCGATCACGCTCGGATCGATGGTGGTCGGCGTCGTCGGCGTCTCGGACTGGACGGGGGAGTCCTGCTGAGCCCCGACACCCGTGTAGTCGGCGCCCGGTGCGCCACGGCCCGGCGTCGGTTCGAATGCGACCCATCCGAGACCTTCGAAGTAGACCTCGGGCCAGGCATGTGCGTGACGCCCGGTCACCCGATAGGTGTTCGGCTCGCCCTCGACCGGATCACCCCAGGTGAATCCGACCGCCACCCGTGCCGGAAGGCCGAGTGAGCGAGCCATGGCCGCGAATGTGCCCGAGAACTGCTGGCAGAAGCCGATGCGTTCGGCCAGGAACTGCTCGATCGGATCACCCAGGGGTGCCGAGAGCTCGAGTGAATACGTGTAGGTCCGGAACTCGTTCTGGAGTGCGATGAGCTTGTCGTAGTCGGTGGCGATGCCGGCAGTGAGACGCTCGGCTTCGGCGGCGAGCGCGGGTGTGAGGTCGTCGGGAAGTGCGGTGTAGCGTTCGAGCAGGTCGTCGTCATCGACCGCAGGTGCAGCGCGGAGCTCGTCGGGCGTGAAGAGAGGAAGCACCGATTCGAGCTCATAGGTGAGACCGTCGGAACTCGGGAGATCGTCGTCGACGGTGAGCGAACTGATCTCGGAGTTCCAGGTGATGGTGGCATCGCCGGTGTCGAGGAGCTCGTTGGGTGCGAACGCGGCAGGCAACCAGATCTCGCTGAGGCCGGTGATGGTGAAGGTCTGGACGAGTGGAGCGGTGGTCCCCGACGTGGTGTTCGTCCCGGGGAGTTCGCCGGTTTGTTCTTCGAAATTGCCGCGTACCGTCCATGAGTTGTTCTGGAAACTGTCGAGCCCGGCCAGCCGCCAATAGGCGGGTCGTTCGGCGACGACGTTGAACATCTCGACGCTCTGCTGCGATGCCAGCCGATTCTCGATGCTGACGAAGGGGCTGATGACCTGCCGGGTCGGGTCGTCTCGGTTTCGCCACTCGTACAGTTCGTCGGTCCCGGCGCCGGGGAGGCGAGGTCCCGAGATCACACCACCGGCGATGGCGATGACGGCGACGATGCTCGCAGCTCGAAAGATCGACGAAGGTCCTCGCTGACGATCGACCGTGAGCCAGATTCCCTCGCTGAGCGTCTGGGTGCGCTGCACGACGGCCCACAGGCCGACTGCTGCGGCGAAGATGATGGTCGAACTCAGCTGCCTGGCCCCCGAGCCGAGGATCGAGGCGAAGATGAAGAGCAGGGCGGCAGGTAACACGGGTTCGAACGCCAATCGAAGGCGGAGCGCCGCCCAATCGGTGAGAAATGCGAGCAGCCACGCGCCGATGATGGCAGCTGCCACGAAGGGTGGAAGCGCCTCGACCGGCGCTCGGAGTGTCCGGAACTGATCGGCGCCGTCATCGAGAACCAGCTGGAGAACCTCTCGGGTCTCGCCGGTCGGGATCAGTCCGTAGCGAGCGGTGCCCGGTGCATAGCGGGCGATGATGAGCTCGGCGAGTCCGAGCAGCGACACGACGGCTGCGATGACGAGCGGCACCCGAGCTCGGCGCAAGAGCGCGGCGAGGGCCGAGGACAGCAGCGCGGCCACGACGATCGGGGCGACGTCGCTCCATTCGACGAAGACGCGACCGAACCCGACCACCGCGGCCGGAACGAGCAGGGCGGCAACGATCTCGAGGGCGGGGGCGAAGGGGCGAGGAGCGGTCATCGGCGGACCTGCGCTTTGCCTGGTGCGGTTGCTCCGGTGGGCATGCTCCTCCAGAGCTGTTGCAGGGGAACCTCGCCGTCGTAGACGATACTTCCCGCCGGTGGATCGGTCGTCGGCTGGCAGATGACGGTGGTGACCACGCCGAACGTTCTGCGGGCACGGTCGAGCGCCAGCGGAAGCTCGGACGTCGGTGTGCCGGTGACGACGACCAGCGTGCCGCCACGACCCATGCGACTGAGGTTCTCGATCGATCGAACCAGCGAGGCGGCGTCGGTGGTGGTGACCGTGGCCAGCTGCTCGTCGATGGCGTCGAGCTCGTGGCGAGATCGGATGTCGGTGACCGCCGACGTGCCCGTGGTGAGGAAACGCAACGCATCATCTCCTCGCCAGCCGGCGTAGAGGGCGCTGAGGGCCGCGGAGACGGCCCGTTCGAAACCTGCGTCGTCGTAGCTCGCACGACGCAGGTCGAGCATGACGGTGACTCGGCCGGTTCGAGGGCGCTCGTCTTGGCGAACGACGAGCTCACCCGTTCGGGCGCTCGCTCGCCAGTGCACCCGTCGGAGTTCGTCGCCGATGACATAGGGCCGGAGGGCGAAGAACTCGTCACCGCCGGTGGCCAGGGCGCGAATGGGTTGTTGATCGGCTGTGGGGTCGTGTCCGGCGATGGCGTGGAGCGCACCGAGGTCGACGAGCTCGGGATGGACGACCAAGGTGATCATGTCGGACGCCCTGACCGAGCCCCGGGTGAGGCCCAGTGGGTCGCCGAATCGGAGATCGAGCGGGCCGATCTCGACGAGCCCCCGGCGAGCGGTGGGCAGGCGATAGGCGATCGGGGCGCTGGAGCCCGGCTTGATCGGTGCCAGATGGAGCGAGGCGCCGGGCGTGCCGCTGATGTGATCGATCGCCAGAAGCACCGGAGACGATCGGCGAGCCCGATTGGTGATCTCCACATCGATCCGGGCCGGGGTTCCGGCGCGAAGCCGAGCGGGGTTCGCGGTGCGACTGATCGCGAGGTCGAGCCGGGTCGTGGTCGCGGCGAGGACGGCGACGACCAGTGCGACGAGTTGGATCGCTGCGAGAATCAGCAGCTCGTCGGCGCCGAACAATCGGCCGATCATGAACGAGATGGCCGCGGAGAGCGCGATCCCGATGCCGGCCCGTGTGAGACGCATCAGACCCGGTCGTGAGGAACCGGCACCGCCGCAAGAATGTCGGCGACGACGGAGTCGGGGGTCGTTCCCTGAAGTTGGGCTTCGGGTCGGAGGATGAGTCGATGTGAGATCACTTCCCGAGCAACGGCCTTGATGTCGTCGTCGGTGACGAAGATCTGGCCGCCCGCCAAGGCCCGGGCACGCGACACACGCTGAAGACTCAGCGTGGCTCTCGGTGACATGCCGAGAGCGATCGCCGGGTGGCGGCGCGTCGCATCGGCGATGTCGATGAGATAGGCCCGGAGTTCGTTGGCGATGTGCACGCCCTGGACCAGTCGGCTCATCGTGACGATGTCACGCAGTGTCGCCACCGGCTGAAGTCGCCTGACGAGCCCGTCGTTCTCATGGGTGTGGAGGATGGCGAGCTCGTCGGCTCGGTCGGGATATCCGACCGAGAGCCGCATGAGGAACCGGTCGAGCTGGCTCTCGGGCAGGGGATAGGTGCCCTCT
>RCMY010002310.1_pt1 | contig 17322 bp, 22 predicted proteins | sample 2041341 | NCBI WGS metagenome assembly RCMY01 (sample SAMN09708234, study PRJNA481090) | Marine sediment metagenome, whole genome shotgun sequencing project. | reverse complement strand
CGGCGACCCGGACCTGGGCCGTGCCGGACACCACCACCCAGTGTTCGGCGCGATGGTGGTGCATCTGCAGGGAAAGCGTTCCCCCGGGTGGTAACTCGATTCGCTTTATTTTATAGCCTGTTCCTGCTTCAAGAACGGTATAGCTGCCCCAGGGCCGACGCACCGTGAGATGTGTTTCGGCAAGCGGGCTCCCCTCTTTTTTGAGCTCCGCCACCAGCTCCTTGACACCTTGGCAGGCCGTGCGCGGGCACACCAGGGTGGCGTCACGCGTCTGGAGACATGCCTGAATACTTGCAGGCAGCCAGGGATTTGCGTGCACGAGATATTCGCTGCCGGATTGCGGCAGGGGTGGCGTCGAGTTTTTCGGCGATCTCGTTCGCGGTGAGACCGTCGACAACGCTCAATAGCAGTGGGTCTCTCACGGTCGCTGGCATCTCATGAATGGCTTTGAGCGCACCGTCGAGGATCTGCCGCATGACAGTTTCGTCGGCCACGTCGGCGGAATCCGGGACCTCCTCATCCAACTCGTCGACCGGACGACGTGCGCTTTGACGCGCGAGGTCGGTGGCGGCATTGCGCGCGATCACATCCAGCCAGGAGCACATTTGCCCGGGCTCCGGAGATTCGAGTTGCTCAATGGATCGCCACGCGCGAAGCAAAGAATTTTGTGCAACGTCATCCGCGTCGCTGAACGGCACCCCCAGTGAGAGTGATCTCCGCCGCAAGCGTTGCGGGTCGGACTCGATCATCTGTTGGAGTCTGGCGCGCCGACCGTCGCCCACGTCCCGTGAGCCAGCCCCTCCACTCGCCATGTCTCTCGCTCCTCGCTCGCGTCAGAATTCGCACTGCTTGAGCAAACTCGGTGAAACACTAATTCATTCCTTTGTGCGCGGGCCGACAACGTAAGGCGGATGTCTCGGGCCAGCAATCGATGCGCCGCCGCTTCCGCTCAGAGGGAGCGGCTAGCGTGGGGTCATGACCACGAACCTTCTCGCCCCCGATCCCACTCACTTGTCCGAAGAGCCTGACGTGCTCGCGTCAATCGCGAACCCTGATCTCGACCACACTGACGTTGTGATCGCGCACCCGACATCACCGTTGGCGTGGGCACTTCTCTCAGACCACGCATTCGATGAAGGCAAGACCGTGGAGTCTTACGCGTTCGCACGGGTCGGTTACCACCGTGGCCTCGACGCGCTGCGTGGTGCCGGCTGGAAGGGGCATGGCCCGGTTCCGTGGTTGCACAAGCCCAACAGGGGAGTGCTGCGGGCGCTCTATGCGCTGCATCGTGCCGCGGACGCGATCGGTGAAGAGAGTGAGGTTGAGCGCTTGGCCGACTTCCTCCACATGTCTGACCCGACCGCCGTCGCGAGCATCGAATCCGAACTCGACTGAACCCAGGGCAATACGCTAACCACATGGAAACGGTCGACACTGTCGTCATCGGTGCAGGTGTTTCGGGGCTCACCGCTGCACGCTTTTTAGTGCTGGCTGGTCAGCGCGTAGTGGTGCTTGAAGCGCGCGATCGCATCGGCGGACGCACCCACACGGTTCACGTAGATGGTGTCAGCACCGACCTCGGTGCGTCGTGGATTCACGGCGTCGACGACAATCCTCTGGCCGACGTGGCGCAAGCCTTTGGGATGCGCATGAGGGAGTTTACGGTGGGCAGCTACCAGCCCGATGGCCGCCCCATTGCGTACTACGGTCCGACCGGCGAGCGGCTGAGCGACGAGTCCGTGCAAAAGTTCGCCGACGACATCCGCGAGTTCGATCGACACCTCGAGGCCACGATCGACGCCTCGGAGTTGGGAAGCACGTACCTTGACGCCGTTGAGACGACCTTGGCACATTTGGACTGGCGCCCAGAGCGATCTCAGCGCGTGCGCGAGTTCTTGCTCCACAGATCCGAAGAACAGTACGGGGTGTGGGCGGGCGACCTAGACGCTCACGGGTTGGATGATGACACAGTGGAGGGCGACGAGGTCGTGTTCCCTGACGGGTTTGACCAACTTGCTGCACACTTGGCCAAGGGCCTCGACGTCAGGCTTCAGCATGTGGTGACGAGCGTCACGTGGAGTGGTGATGGTGTGACTATCAGCACCGATCGAGGGGAGTTCGCCAGCGCGCGAGCTGTCGTTACGGTGCCCGTTGGTGTTCTCAAGTCGGGTGATCTTGAGTTCGAACCGGATCTACCCGAATGGATTGCTGGCGTGATCAGCGGCTTCGAAATGAACAATTTCGAGAAGATCATTCTGAGCTTCCCCACCAAGTTCTGGGACGACGGCGTGTACGCGATCCGACAGCAAGGCGCGGCGGGCGAATGGTGGCACTCTTGGTACGACCTGACCGCGCTGCACGGAGTGCCGACGCTGCTCACGTTTGCTGCGGGCCCGAGCGCCATCGAGACGCGGGAGTGGGGCAGAACCCGTATCGTCGAATCAGTACTTGATGCTCTGAGAGGCCTTTACGGGGAGCGGGTCGAGAATCCCCACAGCGTGCACATCACCGAGTGGCAGGATGACCCATTCTCGCGAGGCTCGTATGCATATATGACGCCCGGCTCGACGCCGGAAGACCACGATCTGATGGCCACCCCAATCGCCAATGTGTTGCACTTTGCGGGCGAGGCCACGTGGACCGAAGATCCTGCGACGGTCACGGCGGCGCTTCGCTCCGGGCACCGTGCAGCAGAGAATATTCTTGAGCGTGCGTTGGCGTTCAAAGAACTTTCATATTGACGTGGAACAGTGGCCTCCAACTCCGTGAAAGAACACAAGAAAAGGTCAACGCTTATGAAGTCTGTTCTCGTCACCGGCGCTACTGGGTACATTGGCGGACGGCTCGTACCCCGTTTGCTAGAAGCTGGGTACGACGTGGCCGTGTTTGTGCGCTCGCCTCACAAACTCACGGATGTGCCGTGGACGGAGGGCGTGACGATCATCGAGGGCGACCTAGAGGATGCCCAGGCCGTTTCCGCTGCGTGCGCAGGAAAAGATGTCGTCTACTACCTCGTGCATTCGATGGGCTCACCCGGCGACTTTGAAGACAAGGAAAGCCGCATAGCGACGTCGGTGGCGCAGGCCGCGGCCAATGCGGGCGTTGGTCGAATCGTGTACCTGGGCGGGCTGCATCCGCGCGGGCAGGAGCTTTCGGCGCACCTCGCATCTCGCAAGAATGTCGGCGAGATCCTTCACGATTCAGGCGTACCCACCGTGACGTTTCAGGCTGGCGTCGTCATCGGTGCAGGCTCGACGTCATTCGAAATGATTCGACACTTGACCGACGTCTTGCCGTACATGCCAGCGCCCAAGTGGGTGCGCAACTTTATCCAGCCAATTGCGGTGCGCGACGTGCTGCACTACCTCGTCGCAGCCGCAGAATTACCGAAAAGCGTCAATCGCGCGTTTGACATCGGAGGACCGGATGTTTTGCGCTACGGCCAAATGATGAACGGCTATGCCGTGGAGAGAGGCTTGCCTCAGCGTGCCATCGCGGCGCTGCCCGTGCTCACACCCTGGTTGGCATCGCAATGGGTAAACCTCGTCACGCCGATTCCCCGCCGGCTTGCAATGCCCATCATTGCTTCGCTGCAGCACGATTGCGTCATGACCGAGCACGATATCGACGCGGTCATCCCGCCGCCTCCGGGAGGGCTCACTACCTACCGCCGGGCGGTTCAGCTCGCGCTGGCGAAATCGGATGCCGGCGAAGTCGAGACCACGTGGCAGAACTCCTCGGTGCTGGGCGCGCCAAGCGATCCGCTGCCAAGCGACCCCGACTGGGCTGGGCAAACGGTCTTCACCGATGACAGGGAGCGAAAAACCGAAGCAACTCCAGAGAAACTCTGGGAGGTCGTCGAAGGCATCGGGGGAGAAAACGGCTGGTATTCGTTCCCCTTAGCGTGGGCTTTGCGTGGGTGGCTGGACAAAGCTGTGGGTGGCGTAGGGCTTCGACGGGGTCGCCGACATCCGGAGCGGTTGCAGACCGGTGAAGCACTGGACTTTTGGCGGGTAGAGAAGCTGGAGCGCGGAAAACTCTTGTTGCTGCGCGCAGAGATGAGACTGCCGGGTCGAGCGTGGCTGGAGATGAAGGTTTCTCCGGACGGCGGCGGATGCGTCTATCGGCAACGAGCCATTTTCTTCCCGAACGGGTTGACGGGCAGGCTCTACTGGTTTGCGATTCTGCCGTTTCACGGGATCATTTTCAACGGGATGGCTAACCGCATCACTGCGGCCGCGAGTGCTCACCCGTCGCGGCGAGCAGCTACCGTGGAGTCATGACCGAGAATGAGTTTGCCCCGCGCAGCGTTCTTGCTGAACTGCGCACGTGGCAGCCTCGACGCTGGTGGTTTGCCCTGGCAACCGCGGTCGCCACTATCGTCTTCGCCGGGATCCCCACCGTGCTCATCCCGAACCCTTGGTTTACCCGAGAGCTTCCGGTCACGGCGTGGGCCTGGCCCGTGCTTATTGTCACCGCAATTCTTGCCGGACTTGTCGCGGCAACGTACGTCGCCCGCAAAGACACCACCGGTAATAATCGTGGCGGTGTTCTCGGCACAACGGGCGCGATCCTGAGCTTTTTCGCGGTTGGTTGCGCGGTCTGCAACAAGCTCGTGCTGCTTGCCCTCGGCTACGCAGGCGCGTTGCAATTTTTCGAGCCGCTCCAGCCCTACCTCGCGGGAGGGTCAATTATCTTGCTCGCCGTCGCCCTCGTCATGCGCATTCGACGAGAACGCAGTTGCCCGCTTCCCTCGTCCACGAGCTCGAGCATCCCCGCCGACACGGAAGCTGTTCACGAGCCTGTCTGAGCGCGGGCCCGGAAGTCGATCACATGCATCCGGTTTCCGCAGCGCGCGCCGCAGAAACGTTTAGAGCCGTTGCGGGAAAAGTCCACAAAGATTCCTTCGCAGTCGTGGGCTTCGCACACGCGCAGGCGTCCCCACTCGTTTGATCGGATGACGTCGATGAGAGCCAGCGCGACTTCCACACGAATGCGTTCCGCGAGCGGGGCAGTCGCCTCCGTGGCGTGGAGGTGCCAGTCTCTGCCATCGTGACGTGTCAAATAGGGGAGTGCGGATGCGTCGCTCAGCATGTGGTTCACGACCGGCACGGCGTCATCGCGACTGTGCACCCACACTTCCCTCAGTAGTGACCGCGTTGTGACGACGTCGGCCAGTTCCCGCTCGTCGCGATCGAACCTGCCGGCGTAGCCGTGCGCTTCGAGCAACTCGGTCAACGCCTCGGGCGTGCCGAGCTCGTCGGTGCCGCTTCGAGAGGCGCTCGGGCTCGTGTTGACGAGCTCAACTGCGAACACGAGAGCCTCGTTTGTGTCAGGGGCAAACTGCAAATTGACTCCTTACTGAAACTGACACTAACGTGGTGATTGTTACCAGTCAATTCTTGCCGAGAAGGCCGCCCATGTTCCGCTCACCAACCTTTTCCGGCCTGGCGATTGCCGTGATTGCTGCACTCGCTTTCGGCATGTCCGGCCCCTTCGTCAAACCGCTTTTGGAAGCAGGCTGGAGTCCCGCGGCAGCAGTGACGGTGCGGGCTCTGGTGGGTGGCCTGGTTCTCGCGCCGATGGCGCTCATCGCGTTGAAAGGGCGTTGGGCCCAGTTGTGGCGAGCGAGAAATCACATCCTCATCATTGGCCTCATCGGAGTCGCCGCCACCCAGCTCGCGTACTTCGCGGCGATCGAGCGCATCCCGGTTGGCATGGGAATTCTCATCGAATTCATGGCTCCTCTTCTGCTGGTTGCCTTCGTGTGGGCGCGCAGCCGCAAGGTGCCTAAGGTCGTCGTTTTGGCGGGATCGGGTTTCGCAGTCGTCGGACTTGTCATGGTGGTATCGCCGTCAGGCAGCGGCGGAGTCGATGCCCTTGGAGTGGCATTCGCGGCGATGGCCGCTGTCGGCTGTGCCATCTACTTCGCTGTTGCCGCCAAAGTGGACAGCGGATTGCCAACGGTTGCCGTCGCCTCGGTCAGCTTGATTCTCGGAGGAGTGGTTCTTGGCATTGTGGGGCTCACGGGAGTGATACCGCTCACTGCGACGGTCGGCGCCGTGAACCTCTTCGGTGGTGTAGTTCCGTGGTGGGTTCCCATGCTCATCGTCGCTGTCATTGCCACCGGCATTGCATACGCCGTCAGCATCAAGGCCAGCCAGATGCTCGGCTCACGACTGGCGTCCTTCCTCGGGTTGCTGGAGGTTGTTGCCGCTACCGGATATGCGTGGCTTCTCCTCGGCGAACAAATGACGCCCCCGCAGCTTCTTGGCGGGGTTCTCATTCTCGTGGGAATTGCCTTCGTTCGATCGGAGAGGACCGGCGGAATACTTCCACCGGTAGCACCGGCAACACTGGGGCATGCGGTCTAGAAGAGCTCGCGGCCGCTGGGCTTGAATCAGAACCCAGCTGATGTCGGGTGCGGCTACGGTGGAAGCCATGAGTGAGATCCTTCCGCCCTGCCCAGAATGCTCAAGCGTGTACACCTATGAGTTGGGGGCTCTCCTTGTCTGCCCCGAGTGTGCGCACGAGTGGGCTCAGGGTGAATCCGATGAAGCCGAAGAGTCCGAAGGTGATGGCACTGTCGATATCAAGGATGCTTTCGGCAACGTTCTCAGCGACGGCGACACCGTCACCGTCATCAAAGATCTCAAAGTGAAAGGCGCTTCCGGGCCGATCAAAGTCGGCACGAGGGTGCGAAATATTCGCCTCGTCGACGGAGTGGGGGACCACGACATCGACTGCAGGATCGAGGGCATCGGCCAAATCCAGTTGAAGTCGAGTGTCGTCAAGAAAGTATGACCGCACCGGGAGGTGCGTCAATGAATGCCCATGAGAATTCGTTCAACCGCGAGTTTTGGGAAGAGCGCTACGGTGCCCCAGGCCTCGCCTGGAGCGGCAACCCGAACCCCGTGCTCGTCACAGAAGCGAGAACGCTCGCGCCGGGCCTCGCCCTGGACGTCGGTTGTGGTGAAGGCGCAGACACTCTGTGGCTTGCGCAGCACGGCTGGCGCGTAACCGGTGTTGACTTCGCCGCCAACGCGCTTCAGAAAGCGCGCGCCCACGCGGAGTCGATTGACCAGGATTCCGCCGCTCGCATCGACTGGGAGCGGCGCGATCTCACTGAATGGTCTCCTGAACCACGATCGTTCGATCTTGTTTTGGCGCAGTTTATGCACTTGCCGGAGCCAGCCATGAGTACGTTGCTTGGCTCCCTCGCGGCGGCGGTTGCCCCGGGCGGCACGCTGCTCGTCGTCGGCCATGACGCATCCGATTTCGACGCGAACTCCGAGCATCGGGCACACTTGCGCGAAAAGATGTTCAGTGTGGACGACGTGCTCGCTGCGATCAAAAACGAGGATCTGCAGGTTGAGATCGCTGAGTCCCGTCGGCGGCACGACGCTCCTGGCAAAGAGGGCGAGTTCGTCCACGACATCGTGGTGAAGGCGAGCCGCGCCAACCACTGACGGGTGACAGGACGCGGTCACAAGAGCGCGCGCAATTCCACCTTTCTGTTGCAGGCATTCGATCCTTCCGTGGCGAGATTAAGCGCTGAGTCACCGTCTGGGGCAGTGATAATCCAGAAGCCGCTCATGTGCTCCGTCGAGTCAATAAGGGGGCCGGCAGTCAGAATGCCCGCTCCTTTTCGATTGTCAATGACAGTGGATGCGGCGGGATCCGCAAGCCCGCAAGCGAAGACCCAGTGGCCGTCTGCCAGAAGCCGATCATTGAAGGTGTCGATGGCGGTCATCTCATCGCGAGTGGCCAAGCCAGCGGTGTCGTCAATTACTGAAATGAGATATTTCATACGACTATTATCGATCATCGGGTTTCTACCAACTGGATTGGGTCCACCGGATGACAGCCAGCGATGAACGTTCCAACGCGTCAACGGCATCGCCCGTAAGTGAGACCCCGCCTGGCGGCTTCCACACGTTCATGCAGGTGATCGTCAACACGGCGATAGCAAACGTCACGACAAGTTATTTGTGGTTCGCCCTCACGTTCTGGGTGTATATCGAGACTCGTTCTGTGCTGGCCACGGGCATCATCGGTGGAGCGTACATGCTGCTCATCGCCGTGTTTTCGATGGTTTTCGGTACGATTGTCGACCGCCACCGCAAGTACCATGTGATGCTCTTCGCTGGGATGGTGACGTTGGCAGCATTCGGGGTCTCCGGCGCGCTCTACCTGGTCTTTCCAGAGTCCGTTCTCCTCAACCTGGGTGGCCCCATGTTCTGGGTCTTCGCCGGCGTTATTCTGTTCGGCGCCGTCGTCGAGAACATGCGGAACATTGCGCTTTCGACGACCGTCACGCTACTTGTTCCGGTGGAGCGTCACGCCAACGCCAACGGGATGGTGGGCACGGTTCAGGGTCTCGCGTTCCTCGTCACGAGCGTGTTCAGCGGCCTCTCGATTGGCTTGCTCGGGATGGGGTGGACTCTCGTTATCGCGATCGTGATGTCGGCCGCGGCCCTCGTGCATCTGATGTTCCTGAGCATTCCAGAGGACAAGCCGGAGCCGGAGCCCGGGCGCGCGCCGTTCATCGACTTGCGTGGCAGCATCACGGCAGTTCGCGCCGCGACCGGCCTGTTTGCTCTGATCATCTTCTCCACTTTCAACAATTTCATCGGCGGCGTCTACATCGCGCTCATGGACCCGTACGGGCTCGAATTGTTCCCGGTCGAGCTGTGGGGGATTGTGCTCGGTGTGACATCGAGCGGCTTCATCATTGGCGGGCTGATCGTCGCCAAGTTTGGGCTTGGTCGCAACCCCATCCGCACCATGTTGCTGCTCGTCATGGTCATGGGTCTTCTTGGCGCGATGTTCACAATCCGCGACTGGTGGTGGCTGTACGCGGGAGGAATTCTTCTCTACATGACGCTCATTCCGGCGGTCGAGGCGGCCGAGCAGACGGTCATCCAGAAAATCGTGCCGTTCCGCACGCAAGGTCGCGTTTTCGGTTTCGCGCAAGCGTTCGAGGCGGCGGCCGCACCAGTCACGGCGTTTTTGATCGCGCCGATCGCCCAGTTCCTCATCATCCCGTACATGGATTCCCGGGCTGGCCAAGATGCGTTCGCCTGGCTCCTAGGCGAAGGCCAGGCGCGTGGCATCGCTCTCGTGTTCCTCGTTGCGGGACTTGTGATGGTGCTCGTGGCTATTGGAGCATTCTTTACGCGGTCGTACCGGCGAATTTCTGCGCAGTATCTCGCTGAAGACGAGTCGGTACCGGCAGAGTCGGCTGCCATTTGAAGGGCGGGCACGCGTTCGTGGTTTTGCACTATAGCGCGAGCGCTTAGCGAAGAGGATGCTGGTGAACATGAGCGAAAAAGTGACGCGCGAATTGCTGAAAGATTTTCTGGCCGCGTTTAACAACCACGATTTGGATGCCATCATGGGTTTCTTCGCGGACGATTGCGTCTTCTACATGCCGCGGGGCGAAAAGCCCAGGGGTGACAAATACGAGGGCAAGGCGGACGTTCGGGCCGGACTCGCGAAGCGCTTCGAGGGAGTGCCGGATGTGCACTACGGGAACGACGAGCACTGGGCGTGTGGCGACGGCTTCGGCGTATCCGAGTGGACTTTGACGGGCACGTCGGTCGCGGGCGAACAACTCGAAGTGCGCGGACTAGACCTTCTCGAGTTCGATGGAGCAGGCAAGATCACGCGCAAGGATTCCTTCTGGAAGATCCTCTGATATTCCTCTTGCGCCCGGCCGCTTGACAGGACTAATTTTGTCCCGTTATTCGACGCGGCACAAATGTGAATGGAGGAACGCGCATGCCAGCAAACCCACTGCCCTCGAGCGGTGAGCGCCCCGAGATGACGGGCATCAAGACGTGTGACGCGAGCGGGATGATCGACATCCACCGGATGTACCGCGCCGGATTCGCTGAGGGTCCTGACCTTGTTAGTCGAGTTCGCTCTGGAGACGTTGCGCACGCGCGGGTAGTCGCCGACAATCTCGCGCTGCTCTCGATTTCCTTGCACGCCCACCACGAAGGGGAAGATCTTCAATTGTGGAGTGCACTCACGGATCGCGCTCCCGCTTGCTCGGCTCACGTCGGGCGCATGAAGGAGCAGCACGGGCGGATGCTCGTGCACTTGAATGCCCTGGATTCTGCCGTAGCAACGTGGCGCAAGACCGCATCCGCAGCTGATGCCGCTCCGATTCTGGCGGCGCTGAACGGGATCAACGACGCACTTCAAGAACACTTGAGTGACGAAGAAGGCAACATTGTGCCCGTGATGGAAGAAACGCTCACAAAAACCGAGATGGCCTGGTTTGGGGAGCATGGTCGAGCGGCGATACCCAAAGGTCAGAGTTGGTTCAACCTTGGCGCGATTTTGGCTGCGCAACCCGACGGTGGGGCTGAATGGTCGCACAAAAACCTTCCAGCTCCGGTGCGGTTTTTGTGGCGGATTTCCGGCAAACGGAAGTACGACGCGCGCCGAAAAGCACTTCTGGGTGGTTAGGCGTTTGCCGCACACGGGAGCGCGGGAAAAATTGCACGGTGCTGTGGCAACAAATTGTGAACTTTCGTGCTTAGAATGTGCTTGACATCGTTGATGCCCTCGCCACATGCCGCCCGAACTGGAATATCCTGCGGGCCGTAAGAAAGAACAGAACAACCGGTATGGTCATCAGCAGTGTTCTCGTGAATGCGCTCGGATTCGTCGCAACGGGTTTCTCCATTCTCATGTGGCTCCCGCAAGCAAAGACCACGTGGCAAAACCGCAATGACCCGGTGCGATTGACAGGCATCTCAGAGGTCACGCAGTGGCTCTTGGTTGCCTGCTACGTGCTGTGGGGCGCATACGGAATCGTCAGCCAATCTCTGTGGGTGAGCGCACCAAGCGTGCTCGCCGTCCCGCTTGCCATCGCCACGATCGTAATTGTTCGGCGCGGCAGAAATCTCCCATTGACGACCAGATCGATTCCGATCATCACGGCCGAAGAACCCATGTCTGCGGCACTGTCGGCGTCAGAGTTTGTGGTGGAGACGACGCCGATCATGTACAGCGGCCAACCCGTCGAAGCAGAGCTCCCGCGATCCGAGTCTCCGCACCCCCCAACCGGATCGATGCCCGTCTTCGCGTAGCTCAAACACTCGCACGTGATCTGCGATGCTTGACCCGTGACTATCGACGCGAGCCTAAGCCACCAAAAGCAGGCGGTGCACCCCGGAAAGCTGGTCGCCGCGGCCCTTGTATCGGCATCCGCCGTCCTCATGTTCGGGTTCGGGAACAATCTCGCCGGGTATGGGGCCCTCGCCGCAGCCCTCGTAATTTCGGCGTTCATCGACCGCACGCTGCTGCGGCACCTCGCGTTGATCGTGACGGGACTGTTTATCATCAGCCTCGTACCGCTCAACGCGGACCTCAGCCTCGGCCACATGGCGGCGATGGGAACGGCACTCGCCCTTGCGGTTGCCGTGCCGTGGCTCATCGGGCGATTCGTGTATCGGGAGCGCATCATCCGCTTTCCGATGATGACCGGCAAACCGTGGTCGTTGGCGGCGAAGCTGTATTTGCCCGGAGTCGTGGTCCTCGGCTATTTCATTCTGCCGGTGTACCTGATCGGCTCAGGTGCGTACCTGAACTGGCCGGATGCCTCGGGCGACCCGTCCGTCTTTTGGCGACTGTTCATCGGCGTGAACTCGGTAGGCATTTGGGACGAACTGTTCTTCATTTGCACCGCGTACACGCTTTTGCGCCAGCACTTCCCGAACTGGCTCGCCAACCTTTTGCAAGCCGTGATCTTCTCCTCCTTCCTGTGGGAGATCGGATACACGGGATGGGGGCCTCTTCTGACCTTCCCGTTCGCGCTGCTGCAGGGCTACACGTTCACTCTCACGAAATCGTTCAGCTACGTCGTGAGCGTGCATTTGCTCTTCGACCTCGTGCTGTTTCTCGTCCTCGTGCACGCGCACAATCGAGAGTGGCTGGCAATCTTCATCTACTGAGGGCCAGCAAGGAAGGTTCTGTTGAATTACTGGTAGTTATAGTATCGATATTACTACTATCAGTTATGAAGATTTCGGAGGCCAGTGAAGCAAGCGGCGTGACGCCGTCCACGTTCAAGTACTACATCCGGGAGAAACTCGTCCCGGAAGGGGTGCGGGTTGGCAGCAATCAGACCGAATACGACGATGCCCATGTGAGGAGGGTTCGGCTGGCTCGAGTCCTCATCGAAACCGGGGGACTCTCGATAGCGGCCAGCCGCGAAGTTCTCCGTGTCATGGATGACAATCTCGGGGTGCCCGCATTCTTCCTTTCGGCCGCACAGCAGGCGCTTGCTGGCGAGACCCCACAAGGCCAGAAGCCTGCCTCGGATGGCTCCCGCCAACGGATCGCCGATCTGTTCGAGCCGGGTGCGAAGATTTCCGACACCAACGTCGGGATTGAACAGGCTGCTCTGGCGCTCGACGGATTCTCCGCCATCGGTTTTGAGCCCTCTCCCGACTATTTGCGTGCCTACCTTGAAGCGGCGAATGCCATTGCTCGAGTCGACCTTGCCGCTCTGACCACAAGGGCGACACCGGAGGCGATCGCTGAATTGATGGTCGTCGGCACAGTGATGGGCGACGTGTTAATTGCCGGGCTGCGTCGACTCGCCCATGAAGCAGAAACAACAGTGGTCTTTCCGACCGCCGAAACCGAAGAGAGCGAGGGCGCACGATGAGCAAGCACGTAGTTTTGGGTGGCACCGGTGTTGTCGGCAAGGAAACGATCTCGGCGTTGGCGGGCCGGGGCCTTTCCGTGGCGTCGGTGAGCCGACAGGGTGACGAGAGCCCCCACGCACAAGCCATTAAGGCCGACCTCACACAGAGAGGCGATTCCATCCGCGCTCTTGAACGTGCGGAGGTTGCCTACCTTGTCCTGGGTCTCCCATACTCGCTCGCTGTCTGGCGGCGGGACTGGCCGGTGATCGTCGACAACGTGATCGATGCGTGCCTCGAGAATGACACGTCGCTGGTATTCCTTGACAACGTGTATTCCTATGGAGCGGTCTCTGGCCCCATGACGGAGGAGACGCCTATCCGTCCCACCAGCCGAAAGGGCCAGGTGCGTGCTGACCTGCTTGCCAGACTCGCCGCCGCGCGGGCCAAAGGGCTTGACGTGACCTTTGCCCGAAGCGCCGACTTCTACGGACCGGGTGCCGGCACGAGTGTCTTCAACAACATGGTCATCGATGCGGTCGTCGCGGGGAAGGCCCCGACGTGGTTGCTGGATGCAACGCTTCCGCATTCGATGACGTACACCCCGGATATCGGCACAGCACTTGCCATTCTGGGTACCGATCCGCGTGGCCGAAATGGTGTTTGGCACGTGCCGACGGCACCCGCGCTCACCGGCGAGGAGTACCTCACGATGGCGACTGGCGAGGGTCAGACACACAAAGTCATGTCGAAGCTCATGCTGCGCATCGGAGGCATTTTCGTGCCCGCTGCTCGAGAATCGCTTGAGCTCAGCTACCAGAACACGAATCCCTATATGTTTGATTCATCCAAGTTTGAGTCGACATTTGGAGTCGACCCCACACCATACGAAGACGGCATCGCTCGGTCACTTCTCCATGCGCGCGCGAGTGCGAAGTAGTAAGACGGGCAAACCGAAACACTGCGACGGGAACAGTTGCGAACTCTCAGGTGTTCTCTTTAGTGTCAATGACAAACCTGCCTGCGTGAGCAGAGCAGCGCATCTAGCACGCAAGGAGAAAGCACATGACATCAACAACAGAAACCGCGATCCTGGCCGGCGGATGCTTCTGGGGTGCTCAGGATCTCCTGCGAGTGCGACCAGGAGTTATCTCCACTCGCGTCGGATACTCGGGCGGGGAAGTTCCAAACGCTACGTATCGCAACCACGGTAACCACGCCGAAGCCGTCGAAATCGTGTTCGATCCGTCGACGATCTCGTTCCGCGACATCCTCGAGTTTTTCTTCCAGATCCACGACCCGTCCACGAGGGACCGTCAAGGAAACGACATTGGGGCGAGCTACCGTTCCGCCATCTTCTACACGAGCGATGAGCAAAAGCGCGTCGCACTGGAGACCATCGCCGATGTTGACGCATCGGGAATCTGGCCAGGCAAAGTCGTCACGGAAGTCACCGCTGCGAGAGATTTCTGGGAAGCCGAAGAGGAGCACCAGGACTACCTGTTGAAGAACCCGAACGGGTACACCTGCCACTACGTGCGCCCAAACTGGAAGCTTCCGCAGCGCGAAAGTCAGTCCGCATCTAGCTGAACCCCGCGCTAGTTAGGGCGACGATGGTGCTGGGTGTCGTGTTGGCTTTCACCGCGACGAGCTCGTTGATTGGGCACTAGCCCGGCTTGCGGGAGAGTCGCCAACTCCAAACTGTTGAGTGCCTAGCGGCGCTTCAAGAGATACAGCGAACCGTCGCGCTCGTTCGTCCACACCATCGTGTCGTTGCTCCAGGTCATGACCTGATACCCGGTAGGCAATGGCAGCACAATCTTCGTTCCGTCGAGTTCGATATCGACAGCATTTTCCGCTTGCGAAGTGGCTCCCTGTACGTCCTGGCAGTAGAGCATTCTGGTCGTCGACGGGAACACGTAGCGGATGTCCCGTGTCGGCTTCAACTCCTCGTATCCTGACCCCGTGTCGATGTGGGTGTGCTGCCACGAGCCGATGATCGTGGTGGCAAGATTACTGCCGGCAGAACTTGGCGGATTCGCGGAGCCAGAATTCAATCGTGCGGCATCCCAATCGCACGTCTCCTCTTGCGTCACCGGCTCTGCTTCCGGCGCGTCAGGTGTACTGGGTTCGGCCGCGACGTTGGGGGAATCTGGTTGATCAACCGGGCCAGAAGGGTCTTCCGCTGCGCACCCTGTGAGTGCCAGAACGCAGACTAACAACGCGCCAGTAACGGTGGTCTTCGTGCGTGACATAAAGATCTCTTCCTCGAGCAAGCGGTCAGCCATCACCGTAGCATTGCGCGTCACATTCCGGGATCGTGGAATCTTGCCGGTCGATTGCTCAGAATGCAAGAATTGCTCCACAGAAATCGCGCGTCATGAACTGGCGGAGAGAGGGGAGCACGCTGCACATGTCATTTCAGGCATATCTCGATGCGATTGAGGTCAAAACTGGGCTTACTCCGCGGGAGTTCATCGACATCGCGCACGAAAACGGTTTCGACGATCCGACTGCGAAAGTGGGGGTGATTCTCGACTGGCTTAAATTGGATTACGGGCTTGGTCGGGGTCACGGTATGGCGCTCGTTCACGTCATCAGGAACGGTCCGCAAATTTCCACGAAACACGTGGGGACGGGTGGAGTGCACAGTGACGAATCGGAAACACTGTGGCTGGAGGGAAAAGCGACGAAACCCTGAGCAACTCTTTCTGACCGTCGTTAGTCTTGATGCATGGCAATTCTTCATCAGGCCCAAATCAAGCCGTCAAAGTTGGAACTTCTCACCGACTGGCTCCCCACGCAGTCATGGTTTGCAGGCGAAGCGGATGCCGAGTTCATCAACGTCGCCTCATACCGGTTCGATGACCCGGAAGGCGAAGTCGGGGTAGAAACGATTCTTGTCCGTGCCGGTACTGGCCCGGTAATGCAGGCACCTCTGACCTACCGCGGGGCGCCGCTTGACGAAGCAGAAGGCTCCCTGATCTGCACGATGGAGCACTCAGTTCTCGGCAAGCGATGGGTTTATGACGGAGTCGGGGACCCGGTCTATCTCCAAACGCTCGCCACGGCTGCCCTCAACGGTGGTCACCAGGTTGGACTCACCGTGGAGATGGCGGACGGCAGCCGAGTGGAACGCGAACCTAACGCCCTCGTGTCAGGAACTGGGTCCGGCAACGAGACAGTTCTGTTGCCCCGAGCGGCGGACATCGTCGTGACTGGCAACGGTGACGAGACCGTTTCCACCGTTGGCCCGCTGACCGTGAGCGTGCGCCGAGTGCTCGGCGGAGATGCGGCATTCGGCGCCGAATCCGCATCCGGCTCTGGTGGGTCAACGGGTGAGCTGGTGGGCTCGTGGGCGGAATCCGACGGAGATCAGAAGTTGGCTTTCGTAACCTTGGGAGTGTGAGCGATGCTCTCCATTGCCCATGTTTTCAGCGGATTTAGTGTTGACGATCTCGATGCCGCGAAAGATTTTTACGGCCGAATTCTTGGCCTCAAAGTTAATGATGGTGCCATGGGGAACCTGCAATTGACTCTGCCTGGCGGACACGAAGTGTTCGTCTACCCGAAGCCGAATCACGTGGCGGCCGAGTTCACTATCCTCAACTTTGTCGTCGACGACATCGATTCCGCCGTCGCGTCGTTGAACGAGAAAGGTGTCGTCACGAAAATCTATGACGACCCCAACTTGCACACCGATGACAAAGGGATTGCGCGAGGTAAAGCATCGGGGTTCGGGCCTGACATTGCTTGGTTTCGTGACCCGGCGGGTAATGTACTTTCCGTGTTGTGCAGCTGACCGGCACATTGTCAGCGCTTCCGCTTCACGCCGCCCCGCCAGCAGAAACTCTATTCTTGAATGTCTGACAGTCCAGCCGCGCCGACACCGTATGAGGTGCTCGGCGTTGACCCGCGAGCCAGCGACGCCGAACTGAAGCGAGCGTATCGGCGGCTTCTGCGGAAGACTCATCCGGACACGGGGGGAGACCCGGTCCGCTTTCACTCCGTGCAGCAGGCGTGGGAACGCATAGGAGACAAAGCGGCTCGCCAGCGCTGGGATACCGGCAACGTCGCACCTGACCGAACGTCGCCTCCACGCACTGCGGGGTCGGCCGCGTCAGCCAAACGCACCTCTGGACCTTCTGTTCGAGCGCGCGCGTACGGTCACCCTGGCGGGTTTGCGCGTGAAAGGTTCCTCGTTCTCATGCGAGAGTGGGCCGGTCGCGGCAATGAACCCGACGACCCGTATGACCCCGCGCTCGTGAGAACTGCGCCGCGCGGCCTGCGGCACTTGCTCGCGAAAGCACTCGCGGAGGAGGCGACCGCCCGCGCCGTGTCAGGCCTCGGCATCGGATACACGATCTGGAGCGGAGTGGCGACCAGCCACGGCACTCTTGACCACGTCGTCCTCGGGCCGGCAGGGCTCTTCGCTGTCATGTCGGAGGACTGGGGGAGCCGCGTGCGCCTCGTGCGGGGCGAACTCGTTGGCGACGGCATCCCTGCGGGCGAGACGCCAGTTCGCGCGCTCACGCGACGGGCGCGGGCATTTGGCCGAGCATCCCGTGTTCGCACTACGGGCTCGATCGTGGTTGTTCCCGATGACGATCTCGATGAGCCCATCGTGCGGATCGGACGAAAGAACGACGTTGCTCTC
>RCMY010002309.1_pt1 | contig 17323 bp, 19 predicted proteins | sample 2041341 | NCBI WGS metagenome assembly RCMY01 (sample SAMN09708234, study PRJNA481090) | Marine sediment metagenome, whole genome shotgun sequencing project. | reverse complement strand
ACCACCATGACCTCGATCAGGGTGAATCCCTGTTCGCCGTCATGGCGGGCCTGACGAGCTTTTCGATACGCAGAAAGCATGGAAGATCCTTCGTGAGAGCGGACGGCAGAAGCTTCGGTTCACCAGGCACTCACGTGAGGGCCAGGACCGAAAAGGGTCATTGGACGAGATCGATGATGCGGAACATCGGGAGGTACAACGAGATGACCATGCCTCCGACCACCAGGCCGATCAGTGCCATCAGTAGTGGCTCGATGAGCGCAGCGAACCCGGCGACAGCGCTCTCGACTTCCCCCTCATACGTGCGACCCACCACTTCGAGCATCTCTTCGAGCGAGCCCGTCTCCTCACCAACCGTCACCAACTGAATCACCATTGGCGGGAACACACGGTGACGAGCGAGGTTGGCGGCAATGCTCTCGCCATTGCGAACCCCATCGATGGCCTCGAGGAGCCCTGCCGTCACCACCCGGTTGCCCGTGGTGTCAGCGGCAATCCGCAATGACTCCAACACTGGTACCCCCGCTCGTGTCAGCACCGAAAGCGTGCGGCCGGTGCGCGCCAGGGACCCCTTGTGCACGAGCGGCCCGACCAGCGGCAAGGCCAATTTGATGCCATCCCAGCGCAAAGCTCCCGCCGGGGTCTGCCGCCAATGCCGAATGGCGAAGCTGAGCGCGGCGATACCCAGAACGACAAACGGTAGGTGCGTGGTCAAGAGGTCAGAAAACAAGACGAGCATTCGCGTTGGGAGCGGAAGCGTGCCCCCGAGGTCCTCGTAGATTCCGGTGAACACCGGCACGACGAAGATGAGCATCCCGGCAATCACAAATACGACCATCACCAGAACTGCAACTGGGTATGACATGGCCGATCGGATCTTGTTCGACACCGCAACCGATCGCTCGAGAGTCGCCGCCAGCTGTTGCAGAACCACATCGAGCGCTCCGGCCGCCTCGCCGGCTCGAACCATCGACACGAACAGTTCGTCGAACACGCGTCCGTGTCGACCCATGGCCTGGCTCAGCGAGTCGCCGCCTGAGACTCGAGCCTCCATATCCGTCAGCGTGGACCTCAACAAGGGGTTCGAAGCCTGATCGGCGAGAACCGACAGGCTTCGGATCAGTGGAATACCGGCGTTCACCATTGTGGCGAACTGCCGCGCAACCACAGCCAACTCAGCCTTCTTGACACGCGGTCCGAGGCCGGGAACAGAGAGCTCGCGGGAGAGAATCGACGATCGAGCCCGTGTGACCGCAATCGGTCGAAGACCGACTCGGCGCAATCGCTCGAGCACCTCTTCCTCGGATACCGACGCCATCTCACCGACTTCGACCGCACCCTGCTGGTTGACGCCCTCGTAGACGAACCGGACGAGCCCTCCGCCAGTGCGACGAGGCACCGACTCAGTGACCGTTGGCTTTTTCACAGAGCGCTTCGTGACCGAGTCGGCGCGTCGCTCCTCCACCGACATCACCATGACGGCACCGTCGCCCGACTCTGTTCCATCGTGTGCATGCCCTCGTCGGCACCGGTCTCGATCACCGACTTGAGCTGATGCACCTTGTCATCGCGGATGAGATTACGCACCGCCCCGGTGGCAACCAGCGCCTCGGTGACTGGGACCAAACGATCGCCGACCCGCTCGAGGTCCTGGCACATGATTCCTTGTAAGGACAACGCCAACTGCGATCGGATCTGCGACTGCTGATCGGCCGGGAACACATCTATCAGGCGGTGGATGGCCCCCGCTGTGTCTCCGCTGTGCAGCGTGGCCAGCACCAGGTGTCCGGTCTCTGCAGCAGTCAGAGCCGTCCGAATCGTTTCCAAATCACGGAGCTCACCGAGCAGAATCACGTCCGGATCCTGACGAAGCGCATGGCGAAGGGCGATCGAGAACGATTTCGTGTCGATGCCGACTTCGCGCTGTTGGATCAGGGAATGGACCGGTTCGTACTGGTACTCGATCGGGTCTTCTACCGTCACGATGTGCGCGGCACGAGTCCGATTGATCGTTTCGATCATGGCAGCCAGGGTGGTCGACTTGCCGGAGCCAGTGCGTCCCGCCACGAGCACAAGACCATGGCTGAGGTCGGCGAACCGACGCACGAGCGGCGGAAGGCCCAACTCCTCGATGGACGGAATGCGCGAGGGAACCAGGCGAAACGCTGCCGCCAAGGTGCCAGCCTGACGAAACATGCTTGCCCGAATCCGAAGTGGCCCGGCACTGCCCGAGATGTGCAGGGCTGCATCGAGGTCGCCCGAGGCTTCGAGAATCTCTCGTTGCCCTGTGGTGAGCAAGGCAAGGAGGAACACCTCGACTTCGGCTGGTGTCAGACGTTCGACTTCGCGAACAGGCCGAAGCTCTCCCCGCACTCGCAGATGAGGCCGGCTTCCAGCCGACAGATGAATGTCCGAGGCGCCGAGCGAGACGGCCAGATCGAACAACACCATCAGCCGATGGGGTGATCCTGCAGCCGGTCGTCCAGATGCAACCAGAGGCGAGCTTGAACCTGAGACCTGATTGCCGCACGCATCACCACCTTCATTCTCGACGGCAGCGTCGGGCCCAAGCGCCGCTGAGAGCCAGGCCCGGCCATCGTCGTCCAGACCATCCCATTCTCTTTCAGCCATACGCTTCGCTCCTGTTGCTGGTCCGCGTTCATCGTCAACGCGAATACTCACTAGGTTCGGTGAAGCACACCGGAGTGTGAGCGTCGTGCGGCCGCGCAATCCCTCACACGAGGGTCCCCCCGACCGACCCTTTCGCCATGTCCGCTCCCAGTGTCTTGCAGACGCGCCGCAGAATCGGTGAGGTTCTCGTCGATCTCGGTTTCATCAGCGTCGAGGACATCGAACGCTCGCTCGATCTTCAGCGCACATCCGGGCGGCGACTCGGCGAGGTTCTGACGGGCGAAGGCCTCGTCACCTCTCGACAGTTGCTCCAAGCGCTCGCCGAACAGTTCGGGTTCGAGTTCCTCGACCTCGATACGATCTCGATCGACACTGACCTCGCTCAGCGAGTCCCGGCTTCTATGGCTCGGCGCCACCGGGCGCTTCCGGTGACGAGGCGCGAGGGTCTCATCGTCGTCGCGATGATGAACGCCGCCGACGTCCTCGCCGTTGACGATCTCAGGAGCGCCGTTGGCCAGCAGGTCTTCCCTGTCATGGCGGAAGGCGCTCAGATTCTCGCTGCGATCGACGACCTGGAGCACAGCGACTCCAGGATGCAGGAGGCAATTCAGGCCGCCATTGGTGACACCCGGCCCGAGTTGATCGTGGGAGATGAGTCTGCGCCAGCGGTGAGCCGCGATGAGTCACCGATCGTGCAGTTCGTCGACATTCTGATCGCCAAGGCGATCCAGGAACGCGCCTCGGACATCCACGTGGAACCTGCTCGCGATGACCTGCGGATCCGATTCCGCGTCGACGGCGTGCTGACAGACGCCATGTCACCGCCGAAGTCACTTCAGTCGGGAATCATCAGCCGGATCAAGGTGATGGCCGGTATCGACATTGCTGAGCGACGGCTCCCCCAGGACGGACGACTGACGGTCGAATCAGCGGAGAGCAGAACCGACGTTCGCGTCGTCACGATCCCGACGGTTCACGGCGAGGCAGCGGTTCTCCGAATTCTGCAGAACGATGCCAGCGGTCATGGCCTCGCTGAGCTCGGCTTCCTCCCTGCCCCCTTGCGGCAATACCGAGAGGCGTACACCCGACCCTGGGGCGCAATCCTCGTGACCGGGCCGACGGGGTCGGGCAAATCGACGACCCTTTACGGCACCCTCGAGGAGCTGCAGGACCCAACCAAGAACATCATCACGATCGAGGACCCGGTCGAGTACCGAATGGATGGCGTCAAGCAAGTGCAGGTGAACGCTCGCGCCGGCATGACCTTCCCGACGGCGCTTCGATCATTCCTTCGCGCCGACCCGGACATCATCCTCGTCGGCGAGATTCGCGACACCGAAACGGCCACGATCGCCGTGGAGGCGTCCCTGACCGGTCACCTCGTGCTCTCGACACTCCACACCAACAACGCAGCCGCCACCCCGGTGAGGCTCATCGAGATGGGCGTGCAGCCGTTCCTCGTGACCTCGGCTCTGAACGCCGTGCTGGCTCAGCGTCTGGCCAGGAGATTGTGCGACCTGTGCAAGGTCGCTCGAGAAATGACCGCAGGGCCGATGGACGTCGGAACCCTTCCCCCTGAACTGATCGGCGAGAACGGAACGTTCAAGGTCTGGAGCGCCGTCGGTTGTCCGGCATGCAGCAACACCGGTTATCGAGGTCGGTTCGCCATCCACGAGGTGATGACGATGACCGATGAGATGCGCGAGCTGATCCTCGCCGGCGGTAGCACCGATGAGATCGGACGGCTTGCTGTGAGCCAAGGCATGGTGACTCTGCGTACCGACGGTCTTCACAAAGCCCTCAGCGGCCAGACCAGTCTCGAAGAGATCATTCGAATCGTCAGCTGAGCACGACAATCGCCAACACCGTGGCGAACGAGAGCGATGGACCGAACGCGATCGAACGACGTCCCCACAGCCCGGCGGCAAGAAGCCCGACCGCCGACGCAATCGCAACCGTCCATCCAACGGCGATCACGACTTCTGCATGGTCGGCACGAACCCAGCCAATGGCGAATCCGAGCGGGAAGGCGAGCTTCACATCGCCAAGCCCCATGGCATCCGGGCGCGCCAGATGTGGCACGAGGAGAATGAGCGTGAACGCCACGGCTCCGACAAGCGCCGACGATGCTGCCGACGATGCTGCCGACGACGCGGAAAGGGAGATCCCGGCGATACCGAGGCAGACGACGATCGACGGATAGGTCAGACGGTTCGGAATCCGCCGCTCACGGAGGTCGACGATCGAGACCACCATGAGCAATGCGACGCCTGACGAGACAGCGATGAACGAGGCAAGCGTCGGTGAGCGAACAGCGGCCACCGCCAGACCGACGACCATGCCTGCACTGGCCATCCGCTCAACGCGATGCGGCGCCGCAACCGGAAATTGCTCGAGACACAGACGATCAGCGGCCGCGACAACGATCGGACCAGCAAACAAGCCGACGAACACGACGATGAGGGCAAGCAGTAGAGGCGTAGCACTCACCGCGGAACGACCTGCTCCCAGGCCGACATCTGCCACCCTGACACCTCGAAACCATCGAGTTCGGCCGAGGGTCGGATCGACAACGACGAACCGCTGCCGACATGCAGCTCACCGAGCGTCAGCGAACCCACCACCTCGACCTGATCGACCGTCGAATTCCGGCCCGGAGCGTAGATCACACCGTCGACTCGAGTGTTGAACAGCGAAAACAGGTTTGCGGTGTCCGAACCACCGAGAAGAAGCTGAAAGTCACTCGGAGTCCCCTCGGCATTGATCGTCGCGTCGTAGATCTCGACATCGAGACCCTGCACAACGTGAATGATCAACGGACCATCGACGACCACCAGACTTCCGGTGAAAACAACCTGGCTTGCGGTTATCCCCGAAGGTTCGCACAACACGGGGATCCCGCTGCGACCGCTGATGGGTCCTGAGAAGATTCCGTCCGCTGGGCAGGCCTGGAACGTGTTGGCTGTTGGATTCGGACTCGGCACATCCCTCGCCGCGTCGAAGACCGTCGTGGTTGGGCACCCGGTGCATGAAGCCGAGGCTCCGTAGAGGTCAACCGAGTCCCCGGGCGCGGCCCCTGTGACCTGCAGCGGACCATTGCTTCCGACGCGACCGGTCACGGTGCCGAGGTTTCCTTCAAGCGTCGCGGCTGTGTCGATGAACAGTGTGTAGGGATAGAGCGCACGGCCACCGACAACGGCCTCGACGGCGCGCACCACTCCGTCGACGTCGGCCTCTGCGTACACCTCGAACGACCGAGCAGTTGTTGCCGTGGCCTCGTAGCGGTAGGCGCCGCCGGCAAGATCACCACTGCCGCTGAAGTCCGCCCGCTGGCCACCGCCAACCAACGCGAGTGCTTCTGCCAGTCCTTGTTCGGCGCCGGCCTGGGCTGCGGCTGCATCACTGCCGCGGGCGGCCGTCTCGAGATGCCCCTGGCTGCGGCCGATGACGATGAGGCCAAGCATTGTCATCAGCATCAGCACCATCATTGCCAAGGCGACGCTGCCTCGTTCGGTCTGATCTGAGGCTGTCAACACGAGGCCGCCTGTCGAGGATTGATCCGATGAGCCACGTCGATCATCCGTTGCGAATCTGCGTCTCCGGCGCGACTTCGTAGATCGAGCGTCACTCGCACAGAACAGCCAACGATCTGATCCACGAACGACGGAGCGATCTCCCGGCCGCTTGCTGCCCAGTACCGGAACACCGCATCGGTCGCCGGCACCTCATCGACGAGTACGACATCTGACGACACGGCGCCAGTGGCCAGATCGGAGGCTGTACGCCGTAGCGAACCGTTGTCGACCGACCAAACGACCAATTCTTCCGATCCATCATCGTTGAGCCGTGAGACTGCGAGATGTTCCGACAAGGCACCACCAGCTCGGTCGGCAGCAGGCGAACCGGAGCGAACATCGGTCTCGAAACGATTGGTCACAAACGCAAGCTGGCGATCGAGATCGATCGTTTGGCTCTGTGTCCGTTCAGACCGAAACGCGCTTTGAAGGGCGACAAACAAAGGGGTCGCGATGATGGCGGTCAGTGTGAGGATCACAAGGACCTCGGTGAGAGTCGTTCCCCGCTCCGCTGCCAGACCACCGTCAGAGCCATGGTCGGAGCGGAATCGACGTCGGACGCTCATGGTTCAGCCGATTCTTCGTACCGGCCGGTCTGGACCGTCACCGTTCGCTCGAGGCCTGCTGATTCCCAGCGCACGTCGACGACGATCACCTTGTAGCCATGCGGCTCATCACCGACTCGGGCCCAGGTGACCGACCGCCCGATCCTGAAATCGATTCCCTGTCGGCTCTCGCTCCCGACCGCTTCCACGCGATTCTGACCAGCTTCGGTAACGGTGGGTCGACCATCGACCATCGAGACATAGCCGTCGGCCGAGACAGCAATCCCCACTTCGGGATATGCCAACGCTCGAATTTGTTCGAGTTCACCCGCTGCGAGGTCAGTCGCGTCTGCCTGACCACGCGCCACGACGATCGATTCGTTGCTGGCGACGAAGAGCGTGGCGGCGCCAGCGACGCCGACGGCCAAGATCAGCGATGCAACGAGCATCTCGACGACGGTGACACCGTGCTCGGACTGCAGGGCAGCTCGAAACGGTAGAGAGCGCGCCCGTCGAGGGCGTCGGCGTACCGCGTTGCAGCGATCGGAGTGTCGAATCAGTCGGGTGGCGAACATGGGTGTACTGAGAGCTTCGACCGGCCCACCGATTCCGTGACCTCACGCTCATCCTGAACCGCGGCTCGCCGACACTCCACCGTGCCTCTGAACGATGTGACGCCGAAGGCTGCGGTCTGCAACACCGAGCCGGCCAGAGTTGACGACCGTGCCTGACATCGTCGGCGTCGCGGTGCAGGGTCGCGCCATCCGTGGCGTCGAGGCTCGGATCGGCCGGGGTGGACGATGTACGGTGCTGCGCACGGGCGTCGTGCAGCTGCCGGACGGCACGTTCGACGCCGGACGACTCCAAGATCCGGCTGCCATGGTCGCCAGCCTGGTCGAACTGTGGGAGACCGCTGGATTTCGATCCAAGCGGGTCCGTATCGGTATCGACGGCAGGATCGCCGTGGTGCGCCGTACCGAACTGCCATCACTCAAGCCTGACAAACTTCGCCAGGCAGCTCGCTACGACATCGCAGAGTTGCTGAATTTTCCGATCAGCGAGGCGGTCTTCGACGTCGACGAGATCGAACACTTCGAACGCAACGGCATCACTTGGGCCAGAGCCCTGGTGGTCGCCGTTCAGGAAGCGGCACTGGACGAGTTGGCGAGCGTCGCAAAGGATGCCGGGCTGCGCCTCGCTGGCACAGATCTGGTCGCCGAAGCCTTAGCCAGAAGCGTGCAGGTCGAGTCGCCGGGAGACCCGGTCGCCATCGTCGACTGCGAGGACTCGCACACGAACATCGTGGTTCGCGACGACTCGGGTGTGTTGTTCGCCCGCACGCTCAACGTCGGCGTAGGTGAGACTTCGATCTCGATCGCGGACGAACTCGAATCGGCGCTCGCCCAACTCAGTGGTGAGTCCCAAGGCTCCACCCACAACGTGTCCGCCGCTGCCGCCGGGGTCGCCACCATCGTCGAGGGCGTGCGGCGCACCCTCGGCTACTACACGACGGAGCTGGATTCACGCCCGATAGCCGAGACTGTCGTGGTCGGCGCTCGAGGGCACTTCGCTGGCCTCCTCACCTCGCTGGAAGAGACTCTCGCAATGCCGGCACGGACGGCATCGCCAACCGTTCAATGGCCAGACGAAGAGGTGTTTCTCGGTTTCGAACTACCCCTCGGCGTCGCCCTGGGTGCGACCACGAGCACAGCGCGCCACCTGGTCCTGACGTCTGATCACCAGCGCAAACAGCGGCGCCGACGCACCGATCGACTTGTCAGCGCCGCCGTGTCGCTCCCGTTGGCTGCGGTTCTGGCTGTGAGCGGGGCGGACCTGCGATCACAAGCCGCCGATGCCAGGAACAGCGCCGACCAAGTCGAAGCCGCAGCGGAGCTCCTCGCCGCTCGGCTGGGTGAGTTCGAGCCGACGCGACTGCGCGTGAGCGAATGGCAAACAGTCGCTACCGATATCGCGTCGATCGACGCCCAACGGCTCCGTTTCGGAGTGGTGATCGAGGAACTGGCCGAAGCCATGCCCGATGACAGCAGGCTCGTGAGCGCGCAACTCCGACGTGGCGGCGAAGAAGAAGCGCCGACCGGTTACGTGGGGCCAGCACCGGTAGGGCTGATCTCGATCACGGGCATCGCCGACGATCTCGACGGAGTTGGCCGTTGGATCGAGCAGGCGAATCGGACGTCGACCATCGACGGGCTGTGGCTTGATCAATCCAGTTTTGGACCGATCGGGTCAGAGGCCGAGATCGGTGCCATCTTCACAGTGGCAGGCGCCATCACTCCGGCAGCGGGAGCGCTCCAATCCGAGGCTGACGGATGAGACCATCTCTTCGTCCTTCGATGCTCCTCCCGCCGCTCATCTTGATCATCGCATGGGCTGGCCTGTTGTGGTGGCCCTCGCGCGCCAGCGTGACCACCGAGGAAGATCGCATCGGCGATCTTCAAACCGAACAACTGGCTCTGGTGACCGAGATCAGCGAACTGACAGCTGCTTCCGACCGCCTCGATGAGTTCGAACTCGACCTCGCCAGATTCGCCACAGCTGTTCCGCCAACGGCAGACATCGGAGCGCTGCTTCGGGTTCTCGATGCCGAGGCGGCCAACGTCGGGCTGGAGATCGATCTGTTTGCCCCAACGCGCGTGGCCAACTCTACGACTGCTGCCCCCGGCCAGGGGCTACCGCCGTCGATCTCCTCAGTGAGTTTGTCACTCTCTGGCATCGGAACATATGAGGCAACGATGGCCTTCGTAGCGCGACTCGAAAACATGGACCGACTGATCGTCGTCGACTCGCTTGCACTGACGGTCGCTGACGGGCCGAACCGGATCATCATCGACGTGAACCTACGGGTCTTCACGACCGAGCCAGTCTCCGACGTCGACGACACGTTGACGTTCGACCTGGAGGACGAATCGTGAGCGATCGCAAACTCGACACCAAACCAATGATCCTCTTGGGCCTGGCACTCGTCGGCGGGCTCTTTGGCGCACGAAGCATGCTGAGCTCAACTGAGCCTCCGACCTCGACTGGTTTCGGCGGCGCTGAGCCCCTGCCGCTCGGAGCCGAGATCGACCTTCCGCCTCCGCTGGACTTCAATACCCCGATCGTTCCTCGCAACCCTTTCCTGGACGAGCGAACGACTGTTGCCGGCTCGGCCAACGTCGACTCCGCGCCCACCGACGACGCGCCCGGCGACGACGCGCCCGGCGACACAGCGGCGGAAGACGACAGCTTCGAAGGATGACAGCCTCTGACGTACCTCCGTTCTGGGGTTCCCCAGAACAAGAGGTCAGCCGCAGCGGCCGAAGTTGTTCGGCGGGGCAGGCTCGTCGATCGCTCGAACGGCATCTCGCATAGAGACGAACTCTGGGTACTCGTCGAAGAAGCCGAGGCGCTCCTCGAGGGCCGCTGGCAGTTCTACGTCGAACACGTACGCCGAGAATGATTCGGCGAAGTCTTCCTCGGGATGGCTCGCTGCGTAGCTTCCGGGAAAGGCTGGGTCGACGGTGCAGCGGTCGTCACCACCGTCGATGTCGACCGAGTGGTCGTCTGGCAACGAGTCGACGACCGAGGACGGCCAGAACTGGTCGACCCACGCCGTGACGTAGGCGTCGGCGGCAAAGCAGCCGAACCCATTGAAGAACGTGTCGCATTCGTCGTCGAACACGGCGACGTCGATCTGACCAGGAGTCTGGCCGAAAACATGGGCGAGTTCGTGTGCCATGGTGAGCCGCAGTTCCTGCGGATCCTGGACAGCGGAGTCCATCCCGACAGCGATCAGGTGTTCGTCTGAGTCATTTGCCACCGGAGCGGCGTAGGCAAGCGTTTCACCACCCTCATCGTCGAAGCCGGCCACGATGGTGACCGCATCGATCAACTCGAGTGGGGTGACGGCGGCCAGTTCATTCCACGCCGACACGACCACATCAGACGGTTCGCCAAAGCATGGCGTGTCAGCGATCTGTCCATCGACCACGCCGTAGGCCACGGCCAGTGGGCCAGACTCCTCGCCGATCGTCTTGCGGTCACACCCGGGGACGCGCACCGATTCATCTGGGTCGTTGGGCCCGCCCAAGGCGGCCTTGCCCTCGGTGCCGCTCGAGGCGACCTTGCCCTCGGCCCCCGAGTCCGACGAGCAGCCCGACACCAACAACACCAGGCCCACGAGTACGACTGTCAACGCCCGAGACACAACTGGCGATGTTACCGCCGTCCTGTGCTGCGTCGGGCCGACCGCCACATCTGACCGGTCAAGGAGCGGGCCTCACGCCAACCAAGCCGCGTGGCCCTGATCGGGTGGCGTGCGTGACGCAGTGGGTTCCCCATGCCGCGCATCGGATGGAGCAACTGGGGGACCATCCCGACCGGAATCTCTTCGTCGACGCCGTACACCTGCGGCCGACGGTTCTTCGGCATGAAGTAGGTGCCAAACATGATGTCCCAGAGCGGCAGGAAGACTGAATAGTTCGAGCAGTGGGCATCGCTCTCGTTGCTGTGGTGCCAGTGGTGGAACTCGGGTGTGATCACAATGCGGTGCAGCGGGCGCCAGAGCCATCGCACATTCGCATGAAGGAACAGACCGGTGATGATCTGAACGACGACGAGCACGCCTGCAACCTCTGGATTGAACCCAGCCGCGATCAGAAAGACAAACGCCGGAGCGAGGAAGACACCGTCGAACGGGTGGTTGCGAAAGCCGCTCACCCAATCGAGGTGTTCGGTCGAATGGTGAATCGCGTGGAATCGCCAGAGCAACGGCACCTCATGGCCCCAGCGGTGGGTCCAGTAGATCACGAAGTCGAACAGCACCAGCGCTACGACCGGCAAGACGGGGGCCGGGATCATCGCGACCAACGGCCGAAGTGCCAAGCCGGGAAGCCATGCCAGGCTGACCAGCGCAAGCGGGAGCGCTAAGAACGCGGTGATCACCTGGGTCACCGGCGACACGAGTGCGTGGGCAACGTCTCCAGCGAGTTGGGGTCGGCGGAATCGCTGATCTCGATGCCTGGGGAAGAACCGCTCGAACGGCACGACGGCCACCATCAAAATGCCGATGACGAACAGCGGTTCCCTCGTGAACGCAAGTGAGACCAAGGCAACGGCCAACGAGAGTGCGGCCCATTTTCTGGACCACACTCTGGCCTGTGGGGACCGCTTCCCGAGCCGAGGATCGACCGGAGGTGCAGGGATGGTTGGTGGAGCGAGGCGCTGAGCCTCAGCCGCCGGGGGTGGTGGATACGCGGTTGCCGTCATGTCCTCTCTGTCGAGACGAGGGCACCGAGCGGTTCACCCCATTGCTGGGCAACCTTCCTCAGGCGAGGGGGACAGCCCCAACGGTGTCGAGCTCTGGTGTGATCACCGAGCCAGTGGACGGCAGCGCGTCGATGACCACCTGTTCCTGACCAGGCTCGACGACGATGGCCACCGTCGGACCAGAGCCACTCAACCACGCGGCATGGGCACCGGCCTCGAGCGCCGACTCGACTGCTTGCTTGGTCTCTGGCGCAGCAGCGAGCCGTTCAGGCTGGTGCAGCCGGTCTTGGGTCGCCAACCCGAGCAGTTCGGCGTTCCCCTCGTACATCGCGGCAACGAGAAGTCCGAGGCGTCCCAGATTGAACACCGCATCGCTGCGCTTGACCATGGACGGCATTGCGGCCCTGGAGACATCGGTTGGCGTGGTGTTGAGCGATGGCACCCACAGCAACAGCCGACCAGGCAACGTGGCGTCCAATCGATGTTGGTGCTCGCCTGCGATCACATGGATGCCGCCGAAGATGGCCGGCGCCGCGTTGTCGCCGTGGCCCTCCAACTCTGTCACGATCCGGAACCCGAGGGTCTGAGCCTCAGCGACGTCGACGCCGCGCTGGAGGAATGCCAGCACGGCTCCGGCAGCCCGAGCAGCAGCTGAGAAGCCGAGGCCGCGGCTCGGTGGCAGTTCGAAGTCGAAGAAGAGCGGCTCCGTCCCGCCGGCCATCTCGTAGGCAATCCGGGCGATGTGGTCAGGACCACATTGCGCATCATCAGCGTTCAGCGGCTCATCGGCAGCCCGAACGTGGCACGCGACAGCAAGACCGAGGACGTCGAATCCTGGGCCGAGATTGGCCGAAGATCCTGGGGCAGAAACAATCGTCACCAGCGCATCGTAGAGCGCGACCGGGCCAGAGCCGGTTGGCTCCCACGTCAGACGAGCAACACGGACGTCAGACGAGCAACAGGAATGCGCCTGCGACCAACGACACCAGGATGAACCGGTCGAAGACCTCGGCTCGGACCACCGTCACGAACCACCGGCCGACAAAGATCCCGGGAACGATCAGGACCGCAAGCGGCGCGACCGTCAGCGTCAGATCAACGTCGAAGACGCCTGCACTCAGATATCCCGGCACTTTCATCCAATTGATCACGAAGAACAGCGCGGCGTTCGTGGCAACGAATGGCCGAGGTTCGACCCGCGACGCCAGCAAATAGACCGCAATCGGTGGGCCGCCGACGTGAGCGATCGTCGATGTCACCCCAGCAGCAGTGCCCGCTGCTGCGGCCCAGACCGGACCTGGGACCCCGAACGACCGACGTCGCCGAAGAACCGGCTCAGCCAATCGGTACACCACGAAACTGAGCGTGAAGATCGCCAGCATGACCTGTAAGCCGCGTTCGGAGACCGACTGCAAGAACAGGCTCGCGATGAGCACGCCGACCGCTGCGCCAGGCAACAATCGGCGCAGCATCGACCGATCCCAGTGGCCACGGTGCACAACAAGACTGGCCACGTCGCCGACCATCAGCATCGGAAGCAGCACGCCGATCGCGACTCTGGTCGGCATGACGGTGGCAACAAGCACGGTCAAGAGCGGTCCGAGACCGCTGAGGCCCCCCTTGGCCAACCCGACCAACAGTGCTGCAGCAGCGACGGCGGCGAGAACTGCTGGTGTGATTTCAACCGCTCGCACCGAGGCACCGTACGTCCTAGTGTCCATTCATGGAACTCAAAGGCGCTCATGTTCTCGTCACTGGCGGCTCTCGAGGTATTGGAGCCGCGCTTGCTCGTGAGTTCGCCAGAGCCGGTGCTCGGGTCTCGCTGACGGCGAGGACCACCGAGGCAATCGACGCGCTCGCGCTCGAGCTCGGCGGACAAGCTTTCACCGCTGACCTCCTCGACCCAGCCTCGGTCGACTCATTGATCGAGCGAGTGGAAGCCGATGCCGGCCCGATCGACCTGCTCGTCAACAACGCAGGACTCGAAGACCACGGCTGGTTCCACGAGTCCGACGCAAACGATGCTCGCAACGTGATGCATCTCAACCTCGAAGCTCCAATCGTGCTGACCCGCAACGTCTTGCCGGGCATGATCGAACGAGGGCGAGGCCACCTCGTCTTCGTCAGCTCGCTCGCTGGAACCGGTGGGTTTCCGGGAATGGCCGTCTACGGCGCAACGAAGGCAGGGCTGACGAATTTCGTTGCCGCTTTACGCATGGAGTTGGCCGGCACCGGCATCAACACCACCGTGGTGGCGCCCGGCCCTGTCGACACCGACATGTGGGACGCGATCGAGGAAGACAACGACCTCGACCCCATGCTCCATCGTCTCCGCACCCTCCAGATCCTCCCGACCAAGAGCCCAGAAATGTTGGCCAAGCGGTCGATCACCGCCATCAAGGCCGACCGCCGCCACGTTCGTGTGCCACGACGACTCGCGTCGAACCACTGGCTGCGCGAAGCCCCGACGCGCCTGACCGAATTGCTCATCTCTGGTGTTCCCGTCGGCGTGGCAGCGTCGAAGCGGAAGGGCAAGTGAGCCTGCGGGCTTCACTCAGTCAGCAGCTCGAACACATCGACCAACTCGTACCCGGACCCCCGCTCGCCATCGACGACCTCGAGCTGAGCGGTACCGCATCCTTTGCGTCCGCAGTCTTGGGCACCGGTTTCGGCAAGCGAAGTGCGTTCGTCGATCTCGACACCGCCGCCGGGCGCGCCACGTTCGCCAAGCTGACGGACAGCGCCGACGTCTGGATCGACGCGTACCGGCCTGACTCGTTCGCCAACCGAGGCTTCGACCATGCGGGGCCCGGCAGCGTCACCGTGCAGATCTCGGCCTTCGACTGGTCGGGGCTGGGCCGGCCGACGCGGCTTCGATTCAATCGTGCAGTCGACGACGGGAATCGTCGACGCTGGAAGCGTCGCGGCAAACACGTCGGATCCCACACCGCTTCCGGTCCAACTCCTCGACTACGCCACGGGGTTCCTCGCCAGTTACACGGCCAGGAAGCTCGTTGATCACCAGCGCATTGTCGGCGGAACGTGGCGCGCTCGACTCTCGCTGCTCCGAACCAGAAATTGGCTCGTCTCGCTCGGCGGCCCTGATCCATTCGAACCGGCAGCCGTCGTGCCTGAACGTTCGGCAATGCACACCGTCCCCACCGACTTCGGCCAGCTGACCGCACCGCTGCCGATCGGCGGTCTTCCTGGCGCGCCGCCGCAGCCTCCCGGCTCTGCTCCGGCGGAGTGGCGCACCTGAGAAGACCCGCAGGACCAAAGGCCCTTTCAACACCACTCTCCATCGCCCACGATGAACGCCTGCGCAACGCAGGTTTGCGACGAAGCGTTGGAGTCGAACATGAACACAACGAACAAGATCACGGTTTTCTTGCTCGACGACCACGACGTGGTCCGCACCTCGGTCGCTCAGATGCTCGATGCCGAGCCAGACATGCAGGTCGTCGGCGAGTCGGCGACGGCCGCTGGCGCACTTCAGGTAGTGGCGTCAACGCACCCCCGGGTCGCCGTGCTCGACGTCAGGCTGAAGGACGGCAACGGCTTCGAGGTCTGCCGAGACATTCGTGCGACTCATTCCGACGTTCGATGTCTGATGTTGACGTCGTTTTCCGACGATCGGTCGATCGTTGACGCGGCCTTGGCTGGTGCCGATGGCGTCGTCCTCAAGCAGATCCGGGGCAACGGCATTGTGCGGAGTATTCGCGAGGTCGCCTCAGGCCATGTCCTGCTGGACAGTGCAACGGTGAGCATTGCGATGGACCGGCTCAGAGCAACGCAAAGACTCTCAATTGCTGCGCTCAGCGATCGCGAGTCGCAGCTCTTCGAGATGATCGGACGAGGCGATTCAGACGCTCAGATCGCTTTGATCAACAACAGGTCGGCTGCCACAGTCCGCCAAGAGGTCGCAGCGCTCCTTCGAAAGCTCGGCATGGCCCGTCGGATCGAGGCCAACGAAGCGTTCCGCCGTCGCCAGCATGCTGGCAACGAGACTCACGACACCGAGCGAGGTGGTCTCCTCCCCTGATCTCGTCGTCGGTTCCCCGACCCTGTCGAGGCAGAAGATGACTCAGTCGAGGCTGAAGAGCTCGAGGGCTTCGGGATTGGCCAGGGCATCGATGTTCTTGACCGGACGTCCATGGACGATCTCGGTCACCGCCAACTCGACGATCTTCCCGCTTCTTGTGCGGGGGATGTCGGCGACTGCACGGATGATCGCAGGCACGTGGCGAGGCGAACACTTCTGCCTCAGCGCCACCTTGATGTCGCGTATGAGGTCGTCCGACAAGCTCGATCCATCGGCCAGCCTGACGAAGAGCACAATGCGAGTGTCGTTCTCCCACTCCTGACCAATGGCGATCGCTTCGATCACATCGTCGAATTGCTCGACGACGCGATAGATCTCGGCGGTCCCGATCCTGATACCGGACGAATTGAGCGTGGCATCGGACCGTCCGTGGATCACCATGCCGCCCCGATCGGTCCATGACGCGTAGTCGCCGTGGGCCCAGATCCGGCCGGCGATGCCATGTTCGGCATGGCCGCCGTCGAAACGATCGAAGTAGGCGGCCCGATAGCGCTCGTCGCCATCGTCGGCCCAGAACTCGAGCGGCATCGATGGGAACGGCAGCGTGCACACGAGCTCACCCTTGCCGCTCGCCAATGGACGACCTTCATCGTCGAAGATGTCGATCGCCATCCCGAAACACTTCCGTTGGATCTCACCGGCGACGACAGGCAGCGTCGGATCGCCTGCCACCAAACAGCCGCAGAGGTCGGTCCCTCCAGACATCGACGCGAGGTGGACGTCGGCTTTGATGGCCTCGTAGACCCATGCGAAACCCTCGTGACTCAACGGTGAACCGGTTGAGCAAATGGTTCGCACGCTGCCGAGGTCATGGCTGACCATTGGGCGGAGCCCTTGCTTCATCGATGAGTCCAAGAACTTCGCCGATACGCCGAGCAGCGTCACGCCGAGCTCATCAGCCAGGTCGAACAGGGTGGCCGGGTGGGGATGGGCTGGGCTGCCATCGAACACGACAATGGTGGCCCCGGAACCAAGACAGCCAACCAGCCAGTTCCACATCATCCAGCCGCAGGTCGTGAAGTAGAACACGGTGTCGCCCGGACCGATGTCGCAGTGCAGCTGGTGCTCACTCATCAGCTTCAGCAGTACGCCCCCTGACCGGTGGACGATGCACTTGGGCTTTCCCGTCGTGCCAGAGGAGTAGAGGATGAAGAGCGGGTGATCGGTCGGGAGTTGGCTGTAGATGGGCGCAGCGCCAGCGA
>RCMY010002307.1_pt1 | contig 17330 bp, 18 predicted proteins | sample 2041341 | NCBI WGS metagenome assembly RCMY01 (sample SAMN09708234, study PRJNA481090) | Marine sediment metagenome, whole genome shotgun sequencing project. | reverse complement strand
ACGCTGGATTCGACGTCGGCTTGGTGCGCGGCGCCAGCGTCGTCAATCCGCAGGTCAACTCGCCAACGGCTGCCGTGGACTACCTGAAGGAACGGAACACGATCTTGTTGATGGCGGATCACTTCGGTCGTCGAAAGGCCGCCATGCGTTTCGTGCTGACCCTCGCGCAGTTCGTGAGCGGACTGGTGGCCCCGTCGCGGCGCGGCGAGTACTGGTCCACCAAGGCGCGCATTCTTGCGATCAGAGACATCGTGCGCTGGCGATGGGGCAAACCACCCGAGTCGCTGTTCGCCACGGCCCAAGACCGCTAGCCCCAGCCATGCGGCTTGGACAGTGCGGCGTGGCACTCAATCGAGTGGAGGCAGCGAGCCGAAATCGAGTGGTGTGAGCGGTTCTTGTTCGGGAGCTTCGCTCACGATTTCGATGTCAGGGCGCACCCGCTCAGGGTCGATGACTTCGCCGATCCCCATCATCGCTGCGGCGACGACCCCGCCGGCAAGGGTGGCGCCCGCACGTTCGGTCCGCGTCGGAACTCGACGGTCGGCGTGTTCTCCGGGGATCAACTCGGCACCGGCGATCGCCACTCGATGAAACACATTCTTTCCCGCCTGCGGGCCGCCGGCAAAACTCCACATCGCGCGCTCGTCCCATAGCGCGACAGAACCGAGCTCCCAGTCGATTCGCCCGATGAACTCGTCGCGCTGACAGTGCTCGTGCAACTGGTTCAGTAGGGCCAGGCCGTCGATCTCGTTCATTCCCTCGATACCGGTCGTGAACGTCGGGTTGACGAAGAGCGCCTTTCGCCCGCTGACGGGGTGGCGAATCACCACCGGCTGCAACGCAGGCTCTTCGGGTCCGCCACGGGAATGGATTGCCGTAAGGCCTTCGAGTTCGCGCTGGGTCGAAGAACTGAGCGCATCAAAGGCATCGGCGGTCGAACACAACAACGTGTACGGGTCGCCATCGGGGAGAGCCCGGGCAACAACGACAGCACCCAACCTCGGCGTCTTCTCGTAGCTTCGCTCCGATCGCCATGTCTGCGGCGACGGGGCTGATGACGCTGCGCCTCCGACGTCGATACTGCTGAATCGATCGTGGGCCATTTCTTTCCTGGGGGCGAGGATCGGTCCCCAACGCTTGGCGAAATCGATGTGCGCCTGTTCGTCCAGAATCTGGTCCCGAAACACCACGGCGCCGAACGCCGCAAACGTTGCTTCGATCTGGTTCCAGTCACCGACCGTCAGCTCGGATATGTCGACACCGAGGACCTCAGCGCCTGCCCCTCCGAGGGGTCGAATTTCGAGAGCGGTCATGACCACAGTGTCTCAGCCCCGAAGCGTGAAGACGACACGATGTGCGAGAGACTCGATGGCGTGGCCAGATACCAACAAACACTTGCCGACGGAGATCCCACCGATGTGCCCGTCCGCAGTGCAGCGACGGTGATGATCGTTCGTGATGAACCCCGGTTCGAGGTGTTGATGGTGCAACGCACCTCACGTGTGGCCTTCGGAGCCAGCGCGTGGGTCTTTCCCGGTGGACGAGTCGATCCCGAAGATGCGAACGATGCAGATACTCACGTCGCAGGACTCAACGATGCTGAGGCGTCAGCGCTACTCGAACTCGAATCGGGCGGGCTCGCGTGGTGGATTGCCGGAGTTCGTGAAACCGTCGAGGAGGCCGGCCTCCTGCTCGTCGAGGCCGACTCGAGCCCAGATGCGGCAGCAATCGCCGCCGTTCGAGACGCCGTACATCGAGATCCCGGCCTGCTTCTCCCTGCGCTGCGAGAACACGGGCTCAGCGTTGATGTGAGCCTGATGCACGAGGTTGCCCGCTTCATCACACCCCTTGGCCCACCCCGACGGTTCGACACCCGCTTCTTTCTCACGTTGGCGCCACCCGACCAGGTCGTCACTCCCGATCAGGGCGAAGTCGTGGCAGCACGATGGGTCGAACCAGGGGAGGCCCTCGAACTCTGGCATGCCGAAGAGTTTCCACTCATGTCGGTGACACATCGAATGCTTGCGTGTCTTCGACGGTACGAGTCGGCCGCTGCGGCCGTGGCCCATGCCCAGATACGACCGGAGGCTCGCCGAGTCCGAGTCGACGATCCCGACGGTGAGTACCACGTGCTGTTGCCGGAAGATCCGGGTTATGCAACCGCAGATCTCGAGATCGAGCACGGCTGGGTTCGGCTCTGATTCACGCGGCATCCTCGATCGACGAGAAGGGGTCATCGCGAAGGATGACCACTCGAGCAACCGCTCGGCGCTCGATGGGATCCGAGACGACGATCCAACGCTGACGCTTCGTGTCGAGAACCCCCTCGACGATCGAACCAGGGTGCAGGTCGGGGCGGCTCAACGAGAAGTCAGTCGAGCCGCCGAGCGATACGGGAAGAAACTCTCCCGTGGGTTCGTCGGCCGGGACGGCTTCGGTCACGTCGGCACCGAGCATCAAGAAGCGGCGGCCTGTTGCGTGTCGCCACTCGTGCGTGGCCTGCCGCCCGCCGTTTGGGTTCGTGAACAACGCGAGCGTGGGTGAGGATTCACGGCCAACATTGCTTTCGTGAAGCGACATCGAGTGGATCGAGGAATCGCCTTCTGCGAACAACGGCTCGCTGAGCGATCGTTCGAGCAACACGCGCGACGCCATCTGCCGGCCTTCGAAGCCGTCCTCGTTGAATGTGCTGTGGCGCACCGGAAAACACAGACGAAGGAAACGTCGGGGGTTGATCAGCCCATAAGCATCGAGGTCAGAAGCAACAGCGACAAGGGCCGGTCGACTCGAGGCAATGATGATCGGTGTGTTCGGGTGATCGGTCGCAAACCGATAGATCGTGGCAACCAGGGCAGTCTCAGCCAGCGACTCGGTCTCGGCATCCTCGCCGAGGGTCTCGACATGTACCCGTTCGCCGAGGCCGAGGACCTCGACCACCGATGCAATCCCTGATGCTTCCGGTGTTGCATCCATGTCGTCGTCGACGACGCTGAAGTGCTCGGGATCGTGAATCACGATGGATTCGGCGAGCGGTGGCAGCATGGCGACGGACTCGTCGCGGCCCAGGGTCGAGTCGAACGGCGGACAAAGGGCGTTGCCGTTTCTTCGCGGTTGTCCGCTCCGCAAAGCGACGTCGGGAAGACTGAGGGAGGCGAATCGATTGGCGAGCATCGCCATCCATGCGAGGTCCAAGTTGGCGTGGGAGATCTCGGTGGTCCGCTCAGCCGTTCCGGCGAGCATCACGGGGACGCCGCGGGCGTGCGAGACAGCGAGACCTGCTTCGGTCGCATTTGTCATCACGATCACGATCGCTTCGCCATCGAGTCCCTGGGCCGCCAGTTCATCGGAACGCCTCAGCGCAGTTGTCGTGACGAGTGACTGTTGGGCAACGGTGCCTTCATCGCCGACTGCGGACGGAACCACGTGGACATCGAACACCTCGTCAGCGAGAAACACCGACTCGGTTTCCCACCAGGTCTGTGCCCTGAGCTCGCTGAAGCGCGGTTGACCGGACGGGCGACTGTAAGAGCCAGGAACGATGACGTGGATCGCCGAGACATCCACTCCGAGGATCTTCCAGAGCGCGGCGATCTTGCCGAGCGACGGATGGACCGCAACATCGCGACCGAGGGCCTTGCCGACGTCAGCGCTGACGTCCTGGAGATCGATGACTAGTTCGGCGTGCATGTATGTCCTTTGAGAGGGCGGCGTCGATGTACGTGGACTCTCCTGTCGGAATCGGCCGAACACGTGGGGAGATTAAGGAAAAGGGGTTGACCTGTCGTGCGTCGCACACCTGGCCTGCTGAGTAACGTGCGGTAATGAACCGCGCAGAAAAGGCTGATCGAATCGGGGAAATTCTCGACGATCTCTACCCGGACCCCCCCGTTCCCCTGGATCATTCCGATCCGTACACATTGGTCGTCGCCGTTGCGTTGTCCGCGCAAACGACCGACAAGAAGGTCAATGAGGTGACCCCGGCGTTGTTCGCCGCGGCCGGCACGCCAGAAGCGATGGCTGCACTGTCTCCAGAGGAGATCCTCGGGTACATCCGCGAGATCGGATTGGCGCCCACGAAAGCCAAGAACCTCTCGAAAATGGCATACCAAATTCTCGATGCTGGCGGCGAGATTCTTCCCGACTGGGACTTTCTTGAATCACTTGCCGGCGTCGGCCACAAGACCGCGAGTGTGGTGATGGCGGGATCTTTCGGCATCCCGGCGTTCCCCGTCGACACCCACATTCATCGCCTTGCCCACCGATGGGGTCTGTCGAACGGAACGACGGTCGAACGCACGGAGAAAGATTTGAAGGCGGTGTTCCCCGAGGACACGTGGAACAGGAGACACCTGCAAATCATCTATTTCGGCCGCGAATATTGCCCGGCGCGCCGACACAATCTTCTCGACTGTCCAATTTGTGCGTGGGCCGCGACGAAGAAACAAGTTGTCGCCGAGGCCAAAATGAACAAGCCGGCCGTACGCTCAGCGAACCCAAAGAATTGAGGCTGTCATGATCATTGTTGCGGGAACCATCTCGATCGATCCGAGCGATTTCGAGGCGTATCGAGCGGTGTCGGCGACGATGATCAACGCCACACTCCAGGAGGACGGCTGCGTTGCCTACAACTTCGCCCAGAGTGTTGTCGACCCAACTGAGGTTCGAATCTTCGAGATCTGGGAATCCCAAGAACACCTCGATGCCCATGTCCGGACCCCGCACATGGCGACCTTTCAGGCTGGGCTCGGCACGCTGAAAACCGAAAATCGAAAGTTGGCGATCTACCAGGCTGACAAAGTGGCTGACCTGTAGGTCTGCCGCCGGATCCGATCAGGTCCAGGCGTGCACGAACTCGTCTCGCCCGCCGGTCGAGATCGGCATCCACTTCTCGACGACCGTGATGAACTTCGACGATGGCGTGATGAAGCTCAGCCGTAACATCGTGAGGCCGGTTTGCGATTTTGCGATCTCGAGAACCTCGACCTCGCAATATTCCAATCCCAGCTTCAGGCGCCCGCGAGAACGGATCGGAAAGTCGTAGTTGCCCTTCAAGATGATCTTGGCGCCAGCGACAGACACATTTTCTGTCGTGATGTACTCGCGATGGGACTTGATCTTGCCAAGGCGCGACCGAGTGGCCCATAACAGTTCGCCATTGGCGTGGACGTCAACTCGGTGAAAGAACCGGCGGTTCATTTCATCCTCATCGGCAATTTTGCGAGGATCTTGAACACAATTCCGTGCGTCATGCGGCCATCCCGGAGTGCGGAGTTTGCGCCTCGGGCACGAGTATCGACATGTTGGCTTGGAGGCGAAGCTCGGTGCTCAGGCCGGCGTGCGGCGCGACCACTCGGACCGCCAATCCCGAGAGCCGTGCACGACGTGCGAGCTCGGTGAAGGCGTGGTCCCCCGAGACGATGCAGAGTTCGCTGAACCGACTGGCTGCGTGCTCGAGATCGATCGTTGCGACAAGCGCGAGATCGGCGCCATCCTTTCCTTTTCCGGTCACAATTCTCGCCGTCGGAAAGAGGTCCTTTGCCACAAAGGCCAATCGAGGGTTGCACCCCACGACGAGATGATCGCTGGGCCGTCTGGCCTCTGCCAGCGACAGGATCTGTTCGCCTGACTGATCGTTCTGGGCTGCCTCGGACTCATGGTGGCCGAACAGAAGGTTCTCGAGGTCGATGAGCACAATCTTGCGACAGCTCTGTTCTCGTGAGTCCGGCTCGACGGCGTCCATGTCGCTGTATCGGAGCTCGCGCCGGTTTGCTTAAGTTGGTTGGTTGCGATTCAGGAGCGCGCGGAGGGAAGCCCAAAGTGATGTTGCTTCGGCGATGAGTGCGGGGGACCGAACTTCGAGAGGTGCGACCGCAGTGTTGCCCAGGCGGGCATCGAGCAGGGGTACGTTCGACGTATCGATGTCGAGCCCCCACGTCCTGGCAACTGTCGCAACCGTGTCCTGCACCGACTGACGATCGCTGAAGTCCACCACGTGCATCGACGTGTTGTCATCCAGTGCGGTCAACAACCTCTGGTGATAGTGCACCCAGAGGCGTAGTCCGAGGTCAGGATCTCTCCAGAAGTCGAGGTCGGAGGGGTCGATTCCACGGGTATCGACGTGACGGCGGGAGTGGCGCATGTGCAGCGAGCGAACCGATTGGTCTGGCCGCCGGATGACGACGATCACGTGCGCGTATGGCTTGATCAACAACCACTCGTCGAGAAACAGGCAGAGTCGCGGGTCTTTGACCCCCCACAACGTTTGGGTGCGGTCTCGTTGATCGATCAATGATCGGAGCTGGTCGCGCGACTTCTCGTCAAGTGGTTCCAGAGCGCTGGTCGTGCTCTTCCAGGTGTGGCCTGCGAGGCGTAGGAAATCATCGTGCAAGCTCACGACGTCGAGGTCCTCGAAATGCCCATGAGGATTCGAAGGTTCTGCGCCCAGCAGGTTGTCCCCGAGGTGCACCCCTGCAGCGTGGATCATTCGGGCGATCGCCGAGGTTCCGCTTCGATGAAAACCCGCAATCAACACCGGACTCATGTGGCGGTCCTCGGCCGCAGCGCAAGAACCGCTCGCTCGACGGGTGTGCCGGGCTCTGGGTGGATCCCCCACACCGTGTCCACCACGGCTCCGCCCAGTCCTTCGCTGATCTGTTGCACGAGTGCGGCAAAACCAGGTCGGGCGCCTCGAAGCTCCGCTTCGTCGACGATCCGGATGATGAGTTCGTCGTCCTCGGAAAGACGCCTCACGATCAGAGCTTCTTCGACGTCAATGAGTTTCGACCTCCCGGAGCTGGCCGCGAAGCGAGCGATGTCGAGATCATCGTTCAGGTCGATGTCAGACCAGATGTTCGGTAGGCCGAGGGTCAGGCAGAGCGCGGCGACCGCAGCGCTATCGCCAAGGATTCTGTCGGACGCGGTGAGGTCGGTGAGCGCAGGAGTGAGGGCGACCATGTCATCGGCGGAGCACGCGCCGATGTCGAGAATGATCGGGCAGCGAATCGGTGTTTCGCTGAACCACTCCCATGGGAAGGGCATCGGGTCGAGGATCACCAACACGTCGGAGCCATGAACGGCGAGTTCGAGTTCTCGAGCGGTCGTGAGATCGGATAACCCGGCCGCCCCATTGCGTCCCGAGAATGTGGTCACTGCGATGGGCGTCATTGCGCCGATGTGCCCCAGGTGTCGAGCATCCGTGAGAAACCCGAAAGGCGTTTGAGCAGCGGACCGGCCGGTGATGTGGCGAGTCGATTCAATGTCCATGCGAAGTCTTGCGCCATCAGGTTGCGTTCGTGGCGGATCGTGTCGCGTTCGACGACCGCTGTGTCCAACTCGACTTCGATCGACCGGAGTCTCCGTTGGAGATGAGCCGTCTCGTATCGAAGAAAATCGAGCTCGGCCTTTTCGTCGTTCGTGATCGGCGTGACGAGTTCAAGGCCAAGTGCTCTGGCCAGGTCGGGGTTTGGGTGCATCTCCACTCGGATCGCCTCTTTCGGGTCGCACTCGTTTGGGGTCAGGCTAGCTCTGCATGCTCACCGGCTCGGCCAGCCGAGCGAGCATGTCGAGGAACTCTCGGCGTTCGCGATCGAGCCGATGTCGGTCGACGGTGGCGCGACCGCCAGCGAGCAGGGTCTGTCGAAGCGTGTGGTCGCCGGCGAGCGTCTCGAGCGCTCGCGCATGGGAGGTCGCGTCGTCGTAGGCAGCCCGCACGGCGTTGAACCCTTCATCAAGGTACGACTCGTTGCCGCCGACAACCGCGCTCACGACCGCACAGCCCGCGGCCATTGCTTCGATCCCCGGGAGATAGAAACCCTCTTCGGGCCCTGGCGAACAGATGAACAGGTCCGCTGCGTGATACCGACGACGTAGCTCAGGCCAACCACATTCGCCCCGAATCGCGTCGAATGTGAAGGACGGGTCGTCGGCCAGTAGATGGGCCACTCGGTCACCGAGTTCGGTTTTCCACGTGGCGTAAAGAACTCGAAACGTGGTTCGCGCAGAGTTTCGTTCGGGCGCCCCAGCGGTGAAGTACGCGCCGTCGTGGCCTTCGATAATCGTTCGGAGAGGGAATCGGGTGTTCACATGGGGTGCGACTGCCAGCGCGACCTGGTCGGTGACCGCTATCCGCGACATCGGTCGATGGAGCAGCCGGTAGTTGCGGCCGTCGCTCCAGGCGGGGTTTGCGTGCCGGGTTCCTTGAACCAACTGGAGGAGGCGATGGTGCAAGGAGCCCTTGGCAGCAGCTTCGATCAGCTTGTGGTGGGTCGGGTCGGTGAACAGCACCCACGGTTCGCGCTGATCGGAAAAGTGCAACTCGCGCAATGGTTGGATCGTGACCTCGGGTGCGTTGCCGAGCGCGACGAACACCGGGAGCGTGTGGATGGGGTGGTCTTGCGGGGGAAGTGGGGGAGCCCACAGGGTGACGTCGCGTACTCCCCCCAACACCGCATGATTCGCGTAGTCGAGGATCTTGATGACCCCGCCTGCCATGCCCCAGAACGGGATCATCACGTGAAGAGACGAAGGGGTTGATCGGTCGGGTTTCACCTGGTGCTCACGTGCGGTCGATGAGTGTTCGCGCCACGTTGGAAAGCGCCGCCCTCGGAGCGAAACGCTCTTCTGACGCCCGTCGAGCACCGCGTCGTTTCGCAACGACGGTGTCTGGGTCGGTCAGTTCATCGAGCGCGCGATGCCAAGCGTCGAGATCGTCGGGATCTATGACCCACCCTGCGTCGCACTCGCGAATGATGTCGGCGATCTCGGAGTCCACACCGTGCAGAACGGGAACCCCCAACCGAAGCGCGACCGCACTTCGGGTGATCATGGCGAAGTGCCGCTCGGCCGACGGGGCAAACACGTCGACCATCGCATCCATCGACTGGATCCACCGTGCGAACTCGGCGTACCCGAGCGGCCCTTCGTATGTGACCGTCTTGGCGGGCAGCAGGTTGGTGGGAGCGTCCTCGAGACGCCCGCCCCAGTGAGAGGGAAGGAGAGCATGGAGTGTGTGCTCGTCGGCAACAAGTTGGTGAACCGGGTGAACCGCGCGAAGTGCACTCCACTGTTGGGTGTACCCGGCGACCCCAAGATTCAGCGGCGCAGTCGAGGTCAGGCGAACCGGCTGGTTGTCGATTCCCGCTGGCAGGGGGACAGGCATCTCGACGACCTGCACATGCGCCATGAGATCGTGGCCGATCAGCGAAGGTTTCGAGAATTCGTTCATACGGAGATCATCGACGGCAGGTCGCAGCAGCCACCCGAGTGCGTATCCGAGCTTGCGGCGCCCGTTCACCCAGATCTCGTCGGCGAGCGCCACCCCGCGCTCCTTCTCGTGCGCCATCTCCACCCACGATCTTCCGGGTGATGAACTGGCCAGAGCCTCGAGCAGCTTTGGAGCGAACATGTCGAAGACGTAGCGGACGCCATCGTGGGCCTCGAGGTGAGGTGTCATGTTCGCGTTCGTGAACACGACGGTGTCGAACGTTCCCTCGCGAATGTAAGCCATGAGAGATCGTGGATCGACGATGGACGTCCCTGGAGGAGGATGTGGCTGGCCTTTTGGAAACAGCGGGTCGATCACCCCAGTCGGTACGGTGACGGCCACGTCGATGCCATGGGCGCGCAGGCCCTCGGCTAAACCCGCCGCACGAAGCCCCGGGGCAGCGACGGGCACACCGAAACCTGGTGTCACGTCGTTGGAGATGACGAGGAGGCGCACAGCGGAAGGCTAGCGGGCGGGCTGGTATCGGCTGTTCAGGGGCGTGGGACGAAGTGACTCGTGGGTCGTTCACGCCGCAGCCAGGTGAGTGCAATCAGGCCAATCGTTGTCGCCATGAGAACCACGACGGTGACACCGGCCGAAACCTCGAGGGCACGACAGGTCGCGGCAGCGATGAACATGCCGATGAGCAGCAGGACCATTCGCACCGGCCACGGTGACGAGCCCGGCGACGCTTGCGCGCGGATTGCCTCGAGCATGCCTCCGAAACCAATGGACAGCATCGAGAGGCCCAGCGCGATCGCCGCAAGGTAGTTCTTGTCGATCAATTCGAGCGGATCGTCGGCGGCGGCCAAGATGCGATCTGGGAATGCAAATTTGTACCCGAGCCATGCAGCGAAACCCCCTGCAGCCGAGCCGAGCACCATGCGCCACGTTCGAGTTCCGGTGAGGGTCAAGGCGATGAGCCCACCGGTGAGGAGGGTGACTCCCATGAAGGCGATGACTCGGTTCGCCACGGGACCAACGGTGACGATCGATGCGACGGCAACCGCCCACCCGCCGACCATCATGCGCAACGGTACCGCCGAGTCCTGCTTGATGAATTGAGGTTGGAAGGTGATGGTCATGGGTGCTTCGTGAGGGTCCGCCGTTGAACCGCAAGAGTAGTCACGAATGGCGTCATTCCACGTGCGCCTTTGGATGTGGCAATGCCATGAGTTTAGTGTGCTGCCTTGTTCTCCTCGATTCGCTCGACGATTCGTCTGTAGGTCTCGAGAGGCTGCGCCCCGGGCACGGGAAAGGTTGATTCGAACATGACGGTTGGGACTGCGGTCACCTGGCTCTGGAGCGCCAGATTGTGTTCGTCGATCACCCTTTGGGTGAGTTCGTCACGTCGGGTCGTCGCCACCTCGGCAACCGCCTCGCGATCGACGCCGATGTCAGCGGCGAGTTCGAGAAGCACGTCGCTCTCCGCGATGTTTCGGTTCTCGCTGAAGTAAGCCGTGAGGAGCCGATGGTGATAGTCCATCGCCCGATCTGGCGACACCAACGACACGGCCTTGTGGGCCACGTGGGCGGGGATGCTCGATGACGGTTGAGATTCGTTGCTCGCCCAGACGGTGAAGTGTGTCTCAGGCTCTTGGCTGGCGGGGTTCAGCCAGCTCTTCGTGTACTCGACGAACTTGTCTCGATCGCCGGTTTTGGGTTCGACCCGAAGCAAGAAGGCCAGCCAGGTGATCTCGATCCGGTCACCCATCTCCTCGACCAGCTTGTCGAGACGCACGGTCCCGACGTAACACCACGGTCAAAGGAAGTCGGACCACACCGTGATCTGCACTGGTTCGATATCAGTCATGGTCGAACCTTAGAAGACTCAGGTCTCGAAGAAGTCTGCGGCCCGAGCGCGCGCAGCGTTCATCGCTGCGTTCGACAGGATGCTGCCGGTCGATGCACGTCGGACGCCGAGTTCGGCCAAGGCCGTCATCGAAGGCGCGCCGGGGAGGGCGAGAACGTTGAGTGGCCGTTCAGTTTCAGCGATCACGAGCTCGATGTCGACCGGGTCGATAATCCCTGGTGCATACAAGACTTCGGCGCCAGCATCGCGGTATGCGATCAGTCGGGCGATCGTGTCGTCCAGATCGGTGAGCCCGTAGAGATGGTTCTCGCATCGTGCGGTGAGGACGATGTCGTGGCGCGCACATGCGACAGCAGCGGCCTCCACGGCTTCGACGGCCTTGGACAACCCATCGATCGTTCGCTGCTGCGGGTCGTAGTCCTCGATCGAGATTCCTGCGGCTCCCGCCTCGGCCAAGAGATCGACGGTTCGTGAAATCCCGCCATTTTCGTCGGGGTAGAGCCGTTCGCTGTCGACGTTCAGCGGGACGTCGCAAAAACTCGTGAGTTCGTCGACGTGACGAACCAATTCATCGCGGGTGACCTCCTGATCGTCCTTGCCGATCGACTGGGCGAAGCCGGCGCTCGTGGTTGCGAGTGCGCTGGCCCCCAGCTCTTGCAGCATGCGCGCAGAACCGCGGTCCCAAGGATTGGGGAGCACGAAGAAACCCGACTGATGGAGCGATCGAAACTCGTGGGCCATCGCACGCTGGCGGGATGCGGAGGGTGCGATGACAGTTTCGGCGAGGAGGTGACGCCACCGATCCTGGCTTTGACCTGGCTCCCGCCCAATACATTCGACGAGCGGGTCTTCACGAGCGGTCATCGATTCGAGCGTGGAGGCAACATCGCTGAGGTCATCGAACCCATGCATCCTGTCGGTTCGCTGACGTAACTCACCGGGTGCCTGCGCCCCGCGGAGCATCAGTACAGCGAGCACCGCAACTTGCGCGGGGTCGAGCGGCAGGACCTCGGTGAGAACATGGTGATGTTTCCAGGATCGCGATCCTTGTGGTCGCGAACTTCGGGCCAAACCCCGATCGCGTAGAGACAGAAGTGCAGCGTCGACCTCATTCTCCGAGAGGTCCATCACCGGATCGCGACTCGTCTTCTGGTTGCACGCGAGGCGAAGGCTGTTGGTGCTCAACGGGTACTGATCGGGGGTGGTGTGTGATTTCTCGATCAGCGCACCCAGAACCCGGAGCTCGACATCGGAGAGATCTCGTTTCATTAGTTCAGCGTAGTTCCCAAGCGGCTATCGAAACTTCACGTCCACTGTTCGATCGTCGAGACGGCCCTGCGACCATCGAGGCCAGACACCGCCCAGCACGCTGCGGGTGCGTTCTGTCCAATCGATCGCGTCCGGCGCTGATATCCGTCGCACCACCTGATGGATGCTCGACTCGTTTGCTGCGTAGCCAGCCCAGACTCCTGGGTAGTCGCTGGTCGAACTGACCTCTGTATAAGGAATCGACCGATCGCGTCCGAGCCAGCGAAGGCGATTCCGGTGCGTGTGGCCTGAGGCGAGGAAGAGTCGGGGATTTGCCTCCTCGAGCGCCGCGACCACAGGCATTGCGTTTCCCGAAGAGACCCCCGGCGGCCAGAACCATGTCACGGGGAGGTGCTGGATGTTGTGATGAAAGGCGAGAAGGACCGGTTGTGTGCAGTCGACGGCCTCGAGGAGTTCTCCAGAAATCTGGGCGAGGTCGCCCGTACCGCGCCCGTGTCGACTCGTGTCGGCCAGAACGATTCGAATTCCGTCGAGGTCTCTGACCTGCACGGGTGAGTAGTCGAGGCCGAGCAACCGGGCGCCGGCGGCAGGTTCGACTTCACGTCCCCCCAAGACGTCATGGTTGCCTGGCGTGAACATGACAGGAATCGTCACGTTGGAGAGAAGGTGTTCGGCGAGCTCCCACTCGTACTCTTGGCCAGTGTCGGTCAGGTCACCCTTGATCAACAAGAGTTCTGCTCCCCACGCTGTTGCCTCGGCGATCGCTGCTCGAGCGCATCGAAGTGCAAAAGGCGTCGACGACGGATCCGTGAGTTTGCGGCCAACGCCGAATCGCTCGAGCCCGAGGTGGATGTCGGAGATCGTCGCAACTTTGGCGGTGGCACGACCTCGGTCGGCAGACGTGGTGAAGTTGGCCTCGCCGAGCGACACTCCCGAGGTGGTCTCGAGGTCGACCGAGTAGTCGGTGCCCGGCTGGAGTTCGTCGAACTCGACAACCGCGACACCTTCGACGAGATCGGCCTCGACAGCCTGGAAACCTCGGACGCCGTGCTTTCCTGCGTCGTTCCTGATGCTGGCGCGAACGGCAGCAGCATCGGCTCGGACCAATAGCTGCACAGCACGCGGCTCGACGGCGAAGATTTCGACGTCGGAGAGTCGCGAGAACGGCAAACGGGTCGATGGCACGGGTCAGGTCAGAGCGGGACGCAGTGAGTTCGAGACCGTCTCTCGGAAGTTGGCGTTGACCGCCAACCGCTCGAGGTGCTGATCGAGCTGCTTTTGCCCCTGGGGAAGTTGGCGGTCTGCGAAGAATGCTGCCACCTGTGCCGAGGCGTCCGGGTCAGTCAGCCAGCGAATACCGGTGAGCATCCGCACGATGGTGTTCGACGGGAAGAGCTGCTGTATGTCGTCCCAGGAATTCTCGATTCGGTCCCATGTCGCTGGCCCATGGACTCGATGCATGAGCGCCTGGGCAAGCACGAAGGGTGCGTTCTGTGTGCGAATCGACCCGTCGAGTGCCATCGTGATGAGCTCGTCACTGTGGTCCGCGCCCGGAAAGGACGGGAGTGCATACAAGAATCGCATCTCCTCTTGCGGGTTGTCGGCGTTCTCGAATCCCTGACGGAAGCGTTCGAAATCGTCGTCGGTTCCGTTTATAGCCACGACTTTGACGGCCGCCGACAACAGCTCGGCATCGGGTGAATCCTGTCGGAGGATCTGTCGAGCCCGTTCGATGGCCTCTCGCCGCACCGCTGAACCCTCGCGCGTCAGGGTGCCCGCGGCGTTGAGGAATGCCCCGCGCAGCTGCCCCACGCGGGGTGGCTCTCCGGGCTTCGGATCGTCGCCAAGCGATGCCCGTGCGTCGCCGATGAGATCGGCGACCCGCTCGCCGAGGGCGTCTCGATCGGACTCGCTGGCGACGTGATCGATGAAACCGAGCGCACCGATGATGCGTTGCCAGACCGAGACGTCTGACTCGTTGCGGTAGCCATCGAGGAGCGCAATGAAATCTCCGATTTCGGTTTCGCCAGCGAGGGTCAGGCTCCAGGTGTCGTCGATCAACCCAAATCGTTCGACCGGCTCGAGCTGATCGACCCCAGCATCGCCCAGTGCACCGAGTCGACTGGGTGGCAGGTTCACACGATAAAAGCCATGACCCATGTGGTTGAACGACTCGATGTCATCGGCGGACACTTCGAGTGACGCAGTCGGGTCGTCGAGCTCGACCACGGAGACAGCGCCACTTTTGGTCCGGAGCTGCACCGGCACACTCCAGGTCGCCGGCGCGCCCTCGCCGGAGTACGTGAATCGGCGCTGACGGATCTCGGTGTCTGCAACGTCGATGACCGGATATCCACCCTGAAAGATCCAGGTCTCCATCGCTGCGGTCACTGGCCGGCCGGCGACATGTTCGAGCGCGTCCCACAGGTCGTGGGTTTCGGTGTTTTCGAATTTGTGTGTGGTCAGGTAGTGGCGGATGCCGTCTCGAAAGACATCTTCGCCGAGCCACTGCTCGAGCATTCGCACAACGGCGGCGCCCTTCTCATAGGTGAGGAGGTCAAACATTCCTTCGGCATCCGCTGGCGAGACCACCGGAAACTCGATTGGCCTGGTCGACACGAGGCTGTCGATGTCGAAGGCTGCTGAGCGGCTGATGCCAAAGCTTGTCCAGCGTTGCCAGTCGGGGCGAAAACGATCGGTCGCTTTCATCTCCATGAACGTTGCGAAGGCTTCGTTCAGCCAGATGCCGTTCCACCAGCTCATGGTGACGAGATCGCCGAACCACATGTGCGCAAGCTCGTGGTTGATGACGTCGGCGACATTTTGAAGCTCAGGCTGGGTCGCAGTTTCAGGGTCGACCAAGAGAAGGATTTCCCGGTACGTCACGCAGCCCAAATTTTCCATGGCACCCATGGCGAAGTCGGGCAACGCGACCATGTCGAGTTTGTCCGTCGGGTAGGGAATGCCGTAGTAGTCCTCGAAGTAGCTGAGCGCCGCAACAGCGACTTCGAGGGCGAACGACGTGAGATGCCCCTGGCCGGGTCGGTGAACGATGCGGACAGGAACACTTCCGGCAAAAACAGGCTCGGAGATCTCGAGCGTCCCAACCACGAATGCGACGAGATAGGTCGACATCTTCATCGTCTCGGCGAACCGCACCGCGACGGTCCCTTCGTCGAGGTTCGTGCGCGCGACCTCGGCGCCGTTGCTCACGACGGTGAGCTCCGGATCGATCACCATGGTGATGTCGAAGGTGGCCTTCATGTCGGGCTCGTCCCAGCATGGGAAGATTCGCCGTGCGTCGGTCGATTGACACTGGGTGGTGGCGATCGTGTGCTCGGCGCCATCGTCGTCGGTGAACGTGGATCGATAGAACCCTCGCAAGTCGTCGTTGAGCACTCCGGCGAACGTGGCATCGAAGACCAGCGGGCCGGGTTGTCGGGTGGTCCCGAGTTGGACGATCAGCTGTTCGGTTTCCCCATCGATCTGAAATGGCTTTGATTCTCCGTCGATGCGAATCTCCTCGATGGAGAGGTCGGCGGCGTTGCAGCGCAGCTCTGCGGTCGCCTCGAGGACATCGGTCGTTGCCGTGACGCTGCCGGTGAACGTGTGCGTGTCGAGGTTCGGGTTGATCTCGAGTGTGTAGCTCGCAGGCAGAATCGTTCGCGGTAGTCGGTATGTCATCAGAAAACCTCTTGTCTTGCATTTCGGGCGGTGTCGAGTAGCAAAACCGTTGAGCGTCGACTTGCCGATGGTACCTTCGAGTGCCGTGCCGGGCTCTGACCTCCGGCTGGGAGTCATCATGGGTGCAGCGGAAGTTGTCGGCGTCGGCAATGCGATCGTCGACGTCATCGGCCAGGTCGAGGACAGCTTCATCGATGAGTGGCAGCTCAATCGGGGCTCGATGACGCTGATCGAGGAAGATCGAGCCGAGCAACTCACTGCCCTCATGCCCGACGGACTCAAGGAGTCGGGCGGCTCGGCGGCGAACACCATGGTGGGTGTCGCGTCGTTCAAGGTGCCAGCTGCGTACATCGGCAAGGTTCGCGATGATGCTCTCGGTGACGTGTTCATCGGCGACATTCGAACCGCTGGTGTGCAGTTCGACGTCACGCCGGCCTCATCGGGTCCGGCGACCGCACGGTGTTTGATTCAAGTGACCCCCGACGGTCAGCGCACGATGAACACCTATCTCGGAGCGAGCTCCGTGCTGACCGTCGACGACATCGACGAGTCACTGATCGCCGGTGCGAAGTCGTTGTACTGCGAGGGTTACCTCTGGGATCTCGAAGAGGCCAAACAAGCGATCCGTCTCGGGCTCGATATTGCCCAAGCCAACGGTGTCACCACGTCGCTCACCTTGTCCGACCCATTCGCCGTCGATCGGCATCGGGACGAGTGGATGGACCTCATCGCCGATCGTGTCGATCTGCTGTTCGGCAATCGTGATGAAGTGTTGTCATTGCTCGGTACCGACGATGAGGCCGAGACGATTCGTCGATTGCGCGACCTCGCCGAGACGACCTATGTGACGAAGGGTTCCGACGGGTCGATGATCATCACGCCAACCGAAACGATCGACATCGCCGTCGTCGAGGTCGGTCGCCGAGTCGACACGACCGGCGCCGGTGATCTGTATGCCGCCGGTGTCCTGGCCGGGCTTGCCCAAGGAGCCGATCTTGCCGAGGCAGGGCGCATGGGAAGTTGTGCCGCCGCCGAGGTCATCACCCACATCGGGGCCCGCCCGCTGCAACCGCTCGACACCTACTGCGGCTGAGTTTCCCGCTCACCCCTCGCTCCAGCTCTCGCAATCCGTCGCCTGGCGGCTCCTCGATGCTCGGCTGCTGCGCCCGAGGCGGTTCCTGGTCGAACGGGGTCAGACCCCTTTCTCGAAAAAGGGGTCTGACCCCTTTTTCGAAAAAGGTGCCAGGTCGCTGTGTCGTGTGTCACACGGTGGCCGATGTGCTGGCGCTGCGCACGCGATGG
>RCMY010002306.1_pt1 | contig 17334 bp, 17 predicted proteins | sample 2041341 | NCBI WGS metagenome assembly RCMY01 (sample SAMN09708234, study PRJNA481090) | Marine sediment metagenome, whole genome shotgun sequencing project. | reverse complement strand
AAGGAAGAGATCCCGGTGCTAGTCGCCGATGCTAACCGTGCCCGCCTGCGCAGCGCGCGCGAGCAGGGGCTGCCGATCTATGTGGGCGATATCCTGTCCGACGGCGCCGAACATGGCGTCGAGTTCATCAGCTTTGGCCGCGTCATCGCCACCTCTGACAATGACGCCTACAACACGCTGGTCGCCACTGACCTTGGCCCCGAATTCGGGCGCGAGCATGTCTATCAGCTGCGCCGCGCCAAGCAGGAGCAGACGCGCCACGCCTTGCCTGCCACGCTGGGGGGACGCACCATCGCCGGTGACCTGCGCTATCTCGAGTTGGCCCGCCACATGCAGGAGGGCTGGGAAATCCGCGCGACCAACCTGACGGAGGAATATGGGCTGGATGAGTGGCAGGCGGATAATACCAAGTCGATCCCGCTGGCCGAGGTCACGCCGGGCCGCGCCCTGCGCATCCTTGCCGCCGACGCCGACCTCAAGGCAGGGGCCGGGATGCGCCTTCTGGCTCTGTCGCCCGCGCGCGAACGCGTGGTCGAGGCGGCCGAGCGCAACGGCAAGGAAGATGCCAAAGAGGCCGCCGCCAACGCAGTAGATGACGCGGGGCAGGGCGGCACTGCGGATTGACGCCCCGCGCCGCGATGCTAAACCGGGTGCGAATTCAAGGGATGATTGCGATGAACCTCTTTACCGATATCCGCGGCGCCGTTCTGGATGCGCTGAGCGCGCTCGAGGCCGCTGGCACACTGCCCGCTGGGCTGGACCTTGGCAACGTTACGGTTGAGCCGCCCCGCGATCCTGCACATGGCGACATGGCGACCAATGCGGCGATGGTTCTGGCCAAGCCTGCGGGCCTCAAGCCGCGCGATATCGCCGACGCGCTGATCGCGCAACTAACGCAGGACGCGCGCATCGACAGCGCCGAGGTGGCCGGCCCCGGCTTCCTTAACCTGCGCCTTGCGCCGGATTGCTGGCGCGATATCGTGCGTAATGTCCTGAGCATCGGCGACGACTTTGGACGCTCAACCGTGGGGCAGGGGCAACGCGTCAACGTCGAATACGTCAGCGCCAACCCCACTGGCCCCTTGCATGTGGGCCACACGCGCGGAGCGGTCTTTGGCGATGCGCTGGCTAGCCTGCTGGATTTTAACGGCTATGACGTCACGCGCGAATACTACATCAATGACGGCGGCGGGCAGGTTGATACGCTCGCGCGCTCAGTCTATCTGCGCTACCTTGAGGCGCATGGCCGCGCCGTCGATTTTCCCGATGGCACCTATCCCGGTGACTATTTGATCGCAGTCGGCGAGGCGCTCAAGGACAAGATCGGCGATGCCTGGGTCGGCCAGCCCGAAGATGTTTGGCTGGCCGAGCTGCGCAGCTACTCGACCGATGCGATGATGGACCTCATCCGTGCCGACCTGAAATCGCTGGGCGTCGAAATGGACAAGTTCAGTTCCGAGAAATCCTTTTACGGCACCGGCCTGATCGAAAAGGCAATCCAGTCGCTCGACGACAAGGGGTTGATCTACGAGGGCGTTCTTGAGCCGCCAAAGGGCAAGATGCCCGAGGATTGGGAGCCGCGCGAGCAAACGCTGTTCCGCTCGAGTGCGCATGGCGATGATGTGGACCGACCCGTCAAGAAATCCGACGGTGCTTGGACCTATTTCGCCCCCGATATCGCCTATCACTATGATAAGGTCACGCGCGGGTTCGACCTGCTGATCGACGTCTTTGGTGCGGATCATGGCGGCTATGTCAAACGCATGAAGGCCGCCGTGTCGGCCCTTTCGGATGGCAAGGTGCCGCTCGAGATCAAGCTAACGCAACTGGTCAAACTCTGGAAGAACGGCGAGCCATTCAAGATGTCCAAGCGGGCAGGGACGTTCGTGACGCTGCGCGACGTGGTCGATCTGGTCGGGGCGGATGTTACCCGCTTTGTCATGCTGACCCGCAAAAACGACGCGCCGCTCGATTTTGATTTCGACAAGGTGCTGGAGCAGTCCAAGGACAACCCGGTTTTCTACGTGCAATACGCCCATGCGCGGGTCTGTTCGGTCCTGCGCAAGGCGGCAGAGGCGGGGATCGACGTTAGCGACGAGGCCCTTGGGGCGGCCGACCTCACGCTGATCGCGCATGAGGCTGAACTGGCGCTGGCACGCAAGATCGCCGAATGGCCGCGCCTCGTGGAAATCGCGGGCCGCACCAGCGAGCCGCACCGCGTCGCCTTTTATCTCTATGATCTGGCGTCGGACCTGCACGCGCTGTGGACCCGGGGCCATGACGCGCCCGAATTGCGATTCATCCAAGAGGGCGATCCTGCCACGTCTCAGGCGAAAATCGCGCTGGTGAGGGCAGCAAGCGTTGTTATTTCCGCAGGTTTGGGTATCTTGGGCGTCACTCCGGCTGAAGAGATGCGATAAAAATCGCGCGCCGCCGGGATTGAATGAGGCAGATTTCACACCCCGGTAGCCTATGGCACGCCGGTGGCAAAGAGGCGGGACATGGCAGATTATCATGCACAAGAGGCCGCAAGCGGGCGGGCAGACGACGCAACTGGCGGCGCTTATGGCAGCGCGCAAACCGCGCCGCGATGGGATGACGGCAATGCACAAAACCCTTTGTCGCGGGCGACTTACGCGATTGGCTCTATCGTGTCGGTCGGTCTGGTGATCGGCCTTGGCGTTTGGGGGTACAAGCTGCTGGTGCGCGACGTCAGCGGCGTGCCCGTGATCCGCGCCGCCGAAGGACCGATGCGCATCCAGCCTGAAGATCCGGGCGGGCGGCAGACCCTGAACCAAGGTTTATCTGTCAATGCGGTCGCCGCCGTCGGCACCGCCGGCAACGCCCCCGATGAGTTGATCCTCGCCCCCGCGCCGCTGGACCTAAGCGACGACGACGCCCCGACTGCCGCGCCCGCAGCCGTGCAGCAGGCACTCGCCGAGATACCTGAGGCCGACGTGCAACAGGTTGTCGAACCTGCCGCGCCAGAAATTGCCGAACTAGAAATTGCCAAGCCAGAAACACCCGAGCCCCAAACCGAGGCCGTTTCCGACGACATGCTTGCCCTCGCCGAGGCCATAAGCCAAGGGATCACCCCTATGACTGCGCTGGACGACGCCCCAAACGCCGCTCTGCCCGAAGCCGAAGAAGCAGAGCAGGCTATGGGCGGCATCGCCACCTCATTGAGGCCCCGCGCGCGCCCCGCCGATCTGCGCAATATCCGTCAGGTCTCCGCAAGTGGGGCTGACGCTAACGTGCGCGACGTCGACCCCGAGTCGATCGCCAAAGGGACGCGCCTCGCGCAATTGGGCGCCTTTGCCAGCGAAGAGATAGCGCACGAGGAATGGGGCCGCCTTGGCGCGCGCTTTGAGGAATACCTTGCGGACAAGGATCGCGTGATCCAAAAGGCGACCAGCGGCGGGCGCACCTTCTATCGCCTGCGCGCGATGGGGTTTGACGATTTGGCAGATGCGCGGCGCTTCTGCTCAGCCCTTGTGGCTGAGAAAGCCGAATGTATACCAGTCGTTACGCGGTAATCCCGATCTACGGAGTGCGGGCATGACCCATTTCGGCGCCACCATCCTCGACGCCACAGGCGAGCGGCTGAGTCGGCAGGAAAAACGCTTGTTTGCCGAGGCCGATCCGTTTGGTTTCATCCTCTTTGCGCGCAACATCGCCAGCGCCGATCAAGTGCGCGCCCTCTGCGCCGATATGCGCGATGCGGTTGGTCGAAACGCGCCCATCACGATCGACCAGGAGGGTGGGCGCGTGCAGCGGCTGCGCGCACCGCTCTGGCGCAACTGGCCCGCGCCGCTGCCACATATCGAGGCGGCAGGCGAGCATGCCGCCGAGGCGATGTATCTGCGCTACCGCCTCATCGCACATGAGCTGCACGCGCTGGGAATCGATTGCAATTGCGCGCCTTTGGTTGATGTGGCAGGTGCGCAAACCCATGATTTTCTGCGCGATCGCTGCTATGGAACCGATCCCGCCCGCGTGGCCGAGCTGGGCCGCGCCGTCGCTGATGGTCTCTTGGACGGCGGCGTGCTGCCTGTGCTGAAACACATCCCCGGTCATGGCCGCGCGCAGGCCGACAGCCATCTGGACCTGCCCGTCGTACAGGACGATCTGGAGACGTTGACAGCCTGCGATTTTGTCCCCTTCAAGGCGCTGAACGACCTGCCGATGGGAATGACAGCGCATCTGGTCTATGCCGCCATCGACGATCTGCCCGCCACTGTGTCGCCCACGATGATGCAGCTGATCCGCGACCAGATCGGCTTTGACGGGTTGGTCATGACCGACGATATCTCGATGAAGGCGCTCAGCGGCAGCCTGACGGACATCACCCGCGCGTCGCTGGAGGCGGGCTGCGACGTCGCGCTGCTTTGCAATGCAACGCTTGAAGCGCGCCGCGCGGTGGCAGACGCGGCAGGCCGGCTGAACGACGTCGGACAGGCCCGCGCCGAGGCCGCACTGGCCGCACGCCGGACGCCCACCGAGGTTGACATTTCCGCGCTGGAGGCAAAGCTGTCGGCCATGAGCGGCGGGCTGACATATGGCAGATGACGACTGGGAGGATAGGCGCGCGGACGCCACCGAGCGGCAGGCCGCAGAGGCGCTGATCGTCGATGTCGACGGCTATGAGGGCCCGCTGGACCTGCTGCTGACGCTCAGCCGCACGCAAAAAGTGGATCTGCGCAAGATCAGCGTGCTGCAATTGGCCCGGCAATACCTGGAATTCGTGGAAAAGGCCCGCCAACTGCGGTTAGAGCTGGCCGCCGACTACCTCGTCATGGCCGCATGGCTCGCCTTTCTCAAATCGCGCCTGCTGCTGCCCCCGGACCCCGACGAGGACGGCCCCTCGGGCGCGGATCTGGCCGCGCATCTGGCCTTTCAGCTCGAGCGTTTGCAGGCCATGCGCGACGTCGCCGCGCGGCTAATGGCGCGCGGGCAGCTGGGGCGTGATTTCTTTGCGCGCGGCGCGCCCGAGAGCGTCACGCGCACGCGGCGCATCACCTATACCGCGTCGCTGCTGGACCTCATGCAAGCCTATGCGCGGACCCGTACGCGGGATGAATTTCGCCCCTATGCAATGGACCGCGACGCGATATTCTCGCTTGAACAGGCGCTGGATCGGATGCGCGGGCTGCTCGGGTTCGGTGGCGACTGGACGGATATCGCCACCTATCTGCCCGAGGGGTTCGGTACTGACCCCGCGCGCCGCCGCTCGGCTATGGCGTCCACTTTTGCGGCCTCACTGGAACTGGCCAAGGAGGGCCGCATCGAGCTGCGCCAGTCCGAAATATTCGCCCCCATCGAAATCCGAACGCGAGATCAGGAACGTGGTTGAAGAGACTGAAGATAAAGGCGAAAGCCTGTTCGAGGCCCCGCCCATGGCCGAGCAAGAGCGCATGGTCGAGGCGATCCTTTTTGCCACGTCCGAGCCGATTGGCGCACGCGAATTGGACGCGCGCCTGCCGCATGGCAGCAACTCCGCCGAGGCGCTGGTGCATCTGCGCAAACGCTACGCCGGGCGCGGCGTGCACCTGACGCGCGTGGGCGATGGCTATGCGATGCGCACCGCGCCTGATCTGGGTTTCCTCATGGAGCGCGAGACAGTCGAGACCCGCAAGCTGAGCCGCGCTGCGATCGAAACGCTGGCGATCATCGCCTATCATCAGCCCGTGACCCGCGCTGAAATCGAGGAAATCCGCGGTGTGTCGGTCAGCCGCGGCACGGTCGATCAGCTGCTAGAGATGGAGTGGATTCGCTTTGGCCGCCGCCGCATGACGCCCGGACGGCCCGTTACCTTTGCTGTGACCGACGGCTTTCTGGCCCACTTCGGATTGGAAAGCGCCCGCGATCTGCCGGGGTTGAAGGAGCTGCGCTCGGCCGGACTGCTGGACAGCCGCCTGCCGCCAACATCGATGCCGGGCGCGACTTCGCGCGAAGATGAGGATGATCTGCCGCTGAATGAGGGCGATCAGAGCGAACTTTTCGAGGAATAGTTTGAATATGCCCTGAAAAATTCTTGATTCTCTGCTATGTGTTGGACTTGAGGAAAAAGCAGGAGGGCGCGATGAACGCCAATCAACTGATCAACATGGCGATGCGCATGATCATGCGTCGTCTAATGCGCTCGGGCGTGGATGCGGGCGTCGGTGCCGTCGGCAAGCATATGTCCAAGGGCAAATCGCCAAGCGCGGCGCCCGACGGCAAAGCCACGCAAAAGCGCGCCCGCAGCACGATGAAGATAGCGCGACGCATGGGCCGGATGTAGTTAAAATAACGCGTTAGGTTTGGATCACAAAGCCTTGAAATGCTTTGATAGCTTTAACCCTTGCCCCTGATAATTCGAGCTGAGTCCGGCGCCGTATAGCGTGGCGGGCCGCTCGCTCATCCGCTCGTAAATCAGCCGCCCGACGATCTGACCATGCTCAAGCACAAAGGGGGCCTCGTGGCAGCGCACCTCAAGCACGCCGCGTGATCCCGTCCCGCCCGCCGCATCGTGGCCAAAGCCGGGATCAAAGAATCCGGCATAATGCACCCGAAACTCACCCACCATGGCCAGATAAGGCGCCATTTCGGCGGCGTAGCCGGGCGGGATGTGCACCGCTTCGCGGCTGACGAGGATGTAGAACGCGCCGGGATCAAGGATGATCTGACCACGATCGGAGTGGACCTCTTCCCAGAAGTCGGCAGGTTCGTAGTGGCCGATGTTGTCCAGATCGATCACGCCGGTATGCGGCTTGGCGCGGTAGCCCACCAGCGTGCCGGTTTGCGGTTTCAGATCAACGGAGAACCCGAGGCCGTCGTCGATCACCGGCGCGCTGTCGACCAGCCTGTCAGAGGCGTGCAGCGCGGCCAGTTCGGCATCATTCAGCACCGCATCGCCGCTGCTGAATCGGATCTGGTTCAGCCGCATGCCGGGTCGCACCAGCACGGAAAACGAGCGGGGACAGATCTCGGCGTAGAGAGGCCCATGATAGCCGGGCGGGATGCGGTCGAATTCGGCCCCGCCATCGGTGATTGCACGCGTCAGAAGATCGAGCCGCCCGGTCGAGGATTTGGCATTGGCGGACGCTTGAATATTCTCAGGCAGGGCCAGCGATTCCATCAACGGCACGACATAGACGCAGCCCTTTTCCAGCACTGCGCCAGCGCTCAGGTCGATGCGGTGCATCTCGAATTCGGATAGACGCTCGGCCACGCGCCGCCCTTGCCCGGCGAGGAACGAGGCGCGCACGCGGTAGGCGATATGGCCAAGGCGCAGATCGAGGCTGGCGGGCTGAATCTGCTCGGGGCGAACGGCGGGATCGGCGACAATGGCACCATCCGCGATCAAACCTTCGAGTTGCTGGCTGGAGAGAACTCCGGTCATCGCTGCGCCCCTTTGAAACTCGCGCTGGTTTAGCCGCGTTGGCAGGCCATTGCAATTGCGAGGGGCGCTGGTGCGGCGATTCCACAGTGTCAGGGAGAGGTGATTAATGGTCGGGCTAGCAGGACTCGAACCTGCGACCTTCCGTCCCCCAGACGGACGCGCTACCAGACTGCGCCATAGCCCGACGATTGCGTTGTCATACCTGTTTTTCGGGCAGGGACAAGGGGTGAAACCCATTTTCCACTGCGTATTTCGGGATAGGTTTGCTGCCTCAGGATTATTTCGCGCCGCCCGACATGCGGGATCGCAGATCGGTGAGGCGGGTTGCGATATCTGCAAGTGCCGCACGGTTTGTAGTGGTCGATGCGCGGTCCAGCCCGGCCAGCGCGCTGAGCACTGAGGGCGGCGCAGATATGGTGTCGGGCGGATCGTCAGGTGTGTTGATTGCTACAATGCGAGGCCGGGGCGGCGAGTCGCCGGGCGCTGCTCTGTCGCCTGTCTCGGTCGGCGAGGGGTCTGATGCATTCTCCTGGATCGGAGTCTCTGTGGTCTTTGCGGGGGCCATTTGCTCTGAAGCGGTCGTATCCTCTGGCGTAAGGCCCGGCTCAGACGGCGTTTTGCTCGCGGTATCTGTTGCCTGCGGCGATGGCGTATCGGATTGCTCCGGCTCCGGCACGTCGGCCTTGGCGGGGGCATCCACCTGCTCAGCGGCTTCGGGCGTTGGCTGATCTGTTGATTCCGCCTCGTCTGCTGGCACGCTGGCCTGATCGCTGCGAGACGCGGTGAGTTCGGGCGACTGATCGTCCTGAACAGGCGTGGGTGCGTCTTGCGCAGCCGGGTCAGGTGTGTCGACGACCGGCTCGGTCGTCTCCTGCGGCGCGGTGCGGTCGAAGCTGACGACCTGACCGCGCGGCTCGTCTTCGGCCTCGGTAACGTCCAGCGCGATTTCCGCGACGGTGGCCTCCAGATCGGCGTCTAGCGGCGGAGACATCGCGGCCACATGGCGCACGCCCTGATCGCGCATTACCTTCTGCACGCCCTTGATGGTCATGCCCTCATCGTGCAGCAATTTGCGAATGCCGCCCAGCAGTTGCATGTCGGCGGGGCGGTAATAGCGTCGCCCGCCAGCGCGCTTGACCGGCTTCACCTGAGTGAACTTGCTTTCCCAGAAGCGCAGGACATGGGCAGGAATTTCCAGCCATTCTGCGACTTCGCTGATGGTGCGAAAGGCGTCTGCGGATTTGGACATTGACCGGCTCGCTAGCTTTTGTTGCCGGCAGCCACGCGATCCTTCATCAGATGCGAAGGGCGAAAGCTGAGAACGCGGCGCGGGTTGATTGGTACCTCTTCGCCGGTTTTGGGATTGCGGCCCACGCGCGCCGATTTCTCGCGCACCGAAAATGTGCCAAAGGACGAGATTTTCACCTGCTCGCCGCGCACCAACGCGTCCGACATATGGTCCAGAACGCTTTCGACCAGTTGGGACGAATCATTTCGAGACAATCCAACCTCGCGAAAAATCGCCTCGCTCAGATCCATCCGCGTCAAAGTCTTGTCACTCATTGCTATCCCCCGATTGCATTTGGACAACAATAGGGGTGAAGAAATTTGCGAGTCAATTACAATGGCTTGCAAGAGGCAGTTTAAGCGAAAATTGCGCGCTTGAGTTGCACTTACCAGCGCATTGCGACCGCGCCCCACGCCAAACCGCCACCAATTGCCTCGCTCAGGATCAGATCACCGCGCTTGATCCGCCCATCCGCTACGCCCACCGACAGCGCCAAGGGAATCGATGCCGCCGAGGTGTTGCCGTGGTCCTGAACCGTCTGAATCACGCGGTCCATGGACACGCCCATCTTGCGTGCGGTGCCCTGAATGATGCGGATATTGGCCTGATGTGGCACGATCCAGTCGACATCGGCGGCGGTCAACCCGGTCTTGTCCAGCACGGCGTCCGCTGTCTGGGTCAGCTTGTCCACTGCCTGCCGAAACAGCGGATTGCCCTGCATCCGAACCTTGCCGGACGTGCCGGTCGAAGACACGCCGCCATCGACATAAAGCAACTCGCGGTAGCGGCCGTCGGAATTGAGGTCGCTCGCCAGAATGCCGCGATCCTTGGTCGTCCCTGCACCATCCTCGGCCCCCAGCACCAGCGCACCCGCGCCGTCGCCAAAGAGCACGCAGGTGCTGCGGTCGGTCCAGTCCATGATGCGGCTGAACGTCTCGGCGCCGATCACCAGCAGGCGGTCGGCCTGGCCCGACACGATCATCGCGTTGGCGTTGCACAGCGCAAAGATGAAGCCCGCGCAAACCGCCTGCACGTCAAAGGCAAAGCCACGCGTCATGCCAAGGTTTGCCTGCACCATCGTGCCGACCGACGGAAAGGTTAGATCGGGGGTCGAGGTGGCCACTATGATGCCGTCGATATCATCGGGCGTCAGGCCCGCATTCTCCAGCGCGGCGCGCGCGGCGCGGGTGGCCAGATCCGAGGTAGTCTGCCCGTCGGCGGCAAAATGACGCCGCTCAATGCCCGAGCGGGTGCGAATCCACTCGTCCGTGGTATCGACCAGCCCCTCGAAATGGGAGTTTGGCACGACACGCTCAGGCAGGTAATGCCCGATGCCCAGAGGGACCGCGCGGCGGATCATTTATTTTTGTCCGCAGGGATTGGCTTGGATTCGTCTTCTGAATCGTCATCGCGCGCGACCGGAGTAGCCGCAGCGACGCGCGCTGCCAGCTTTTCCGAAAACCCTGTCTGAGCCAGTTGAAACGCCAGTTTGACTGCGGCCGAAACGCCCGTGGCATCTGCCGCCCCGTGCGATTTGACGACTGTGCCGTTCAGGCCCAGAAACACGCCACCGTTGACATGGCGCGGGTCGATCCGCTTTTTGAGGCGGCGCAGCGACGGATAGGCCAGCAGCGCTGCAAAGCGCGACAGGATCGAGTATTGAAACGCCTCGCGCAGCAGGTCCGCGATCAGCGTCGCGGTGCCTTCGCCGGTCTTGAGCGCGACATTGCCGGTGAAACCGTCGGTCACGATAACATCGCAGGTGTTACCGGGCAGATCGCGCCCCTCGACAAAGCCAACGAAATCGAAATCCGCACCCCGTGCATGGGCCGTGATCAAATCATGCGCCTCGCGCAGCTCTGCGCGGCCCTTATGCTCTTCTGTGCCGACGTTCAGCAGGCCGATACGCGGGCGCGTCACGCCAAATCCGTTGCGCGCATAGGACACGCCCATCAGCGCGTATTGCATGAGATCCTTGGCGTCGGCGCTGATATCGGCGCCGCCATCCATCAACAGGTTAAAGCCCTGAGGATTGCGCGAGGGCCACATCACGGCGATCGCCGGGCGGTAAATGCCGGGCAGGCGGCGCAGGCGCAGCACCGACATCAACATCAGCGCGCCGGTATTGCCGCAGGATACGCAAACTGTCGCCTCGCCTGCGCGCACTGATTCCAGCGCGGACCACATCGAGGTGTCCTTGCCGTGGCGCGCGACATGGCCGGGCTTGTCCTCCATCGTGACGATACCGGGCGCATTGCGCAGCGCGCAGCGCCCCACCAGCGTGCGATGCCGGGCCACCAGTGGCTCAAGCTCGGCCAAGGGGCCGTGCAGGATAAAGGCGATGTTAGGATTCTTTTTCGCGCTGGCTGCGATGCCTGCGACGACGGTGGCCGGTCCCAAATCGCCACCCATGGCGTCGACGGAAATCACCGTCTTGCCCTGAAAGGAGGCAGTTTTGATATCGGATTCAGCTTTTGACAGACCGGACGCCGCGCCCGTCTGGTCCACACCCGTCTGGTCGGGGCCAGCCTGGCTTGCGCCGGTAGGGCCTGCATCCGCGGGTCTGATCTCTGGACGCGCGGTCATGCGGGCGGTCCGTCCTTGATAATGGGCCTGGCGCCACTGTGACGGCCGTGACTGTGACGGCGCGCTGCGGCTCAGGCCGCGTCGTCGTCCAGATCGATCTCGTCCGCCATGGCGACGACTTCACGGTCAGCATAGTGACCGCAGGCCGAACAAACGTGATGCGGGCGCTTCAGCTCGCCGCAGTTTGGGCATTCGTTGGGGTTGGCGCCACTGAGGGCGTCATGTGCGCGGCGATTGTTGCGGCGCGATTTCGATACTTTGTTCTGCTGGACGGCCATGTCGCGATCCCGATTCCTGTGGGCCGGTTCGGCCCTGTTTCCATGAGGTTCTGCGGCTCTTAGTCCGCCTTGGGGCGTTGGTTCAACCCCAAATCCCCATGAAGGCGCGAAAATACAACGAATTGGCGTGCCCGCAAGCGAATTCTCGCGGCAAGGCGGCTCAATCGCCGTCCTCCATCCGCGCCTTGAGCGCGGCGAGTCCGGCGAACGGCTTGATCGCGTCGTCATCCAGTGGCGCCTCACCCGGTGGCGCGGCGGCGGCGCTGGCAGGCCCGGCGCCGTCCTTGCGTGGATAATCGGGCAGCGCCAGCGCCAGTGCCTCGATCAGCACGCGCGCGAGGTCGATAATCTCGCCCAACGGCTCTTCGGCCTCGTCTTCGGGCATCGGTACGCCGTCCTCGGGCGTCGGGTCCAGCTCTTCGGGGCGGGGCATGTCGCTGAGGAATCGGCGCTGAATGCTGGTGTCGATGCGGCTTGTTACCGGCTCGAGGGTGGCAATGCAGGCTTGCTGGGCGGTCGCGCCCAGTTGCGCACTCAGCTGCCAGTCACGCCGCCCCAGCGGGGCGAGCGTGCCGCGAAAGGTCAGCTTGCGCAGGGCGATAATGCCCAGTTCCTCGGCCATGGCGGCGCGTACAGCGGCGTCCGGGACGATATCGAAGGGCAGGGAGGCACCCTTGGGCAGCTCGGCCACGCGTAGCGCGGCGGGATCTGTCAGCGGCTTTACCATGGCGCGGGCGCTTCCTTTCTTGAACTTTCGGTGTGCAATGTTGTAAGCGGGATAAAAGGCCCGGCGGGCCGGGATGCAAGAGGGCAGTGATGTTCAGGACTCATTTTTCGCTGAAAGCCATCTGTGCGGTGCTGGCGGTGATCAGCCTTGGCGCGGTAGCAGGTTGCTCTGCGACCTACAAGAATCACGGCTATGTGCCGCTGGACGAGGACCTGGCGCAGATCGTGCCGGGCGTTGATTCCCGCGCCACCGTAGACGACGTGATCGGCGTACCCTCGACCGCGGGCGTTCTGTCGGGGGGCGATTACTACTATGTGCGCAGCCGGGTCAGGCACTCTGGAATGTTTCGCCCCCAAGTGATCGACCGGCAGGTGCTGGCCATCAGTTTCGATCAGCAGAACGTCGTCGCCAATATCGAGCGGTTCGATCTGCGCGACGGCAATGTCGTGGCGCTGTCACGCCGTGTCACGGATACGTCCGTGCAGGGCAAAGGCTTCTTGCGGCAGATGCTGGGCAATATCGGCAACCTCAATCCGGCCGATTTCTTCTAGGCCCTATGACATGACGGTCATCGGGGGCCGCCATGCGGCGGAGTGCGTCGATGAAGCAAGGTCAGTTCCCGAATTGTCCCATAGATGCAAGGCGCTACGTCGTGCGCGCCGCCGAAGGCCGCGATGATCTGATCGCGGCGCAAAGGCTGCGCGCAGCAGCGTTCGGCTTGGATGCGCGGGACGTCGATGCGTTCGATTCAGTTTGCACCCATATGCTGATCGAGGATCGCAGGCTTGGCAGGCTGGTGGGCTGTTTTCGCCTGTTGCCGCTGGACAGCGGGGCCGGGGTCGAGGGCAGCTATGCGGCGCAATTCTATGATCTATCGGCGCTAGGTGCCTACCCCGAACCAATGACCGAGCTCGGGCGATTCTGCATCCACCCGGCTGCACGTGACCCTGAAATACTACGCGCGGCATGGGGCGCGATTACGGCGCACGTGGACGGCTGCGGGGTCGGGATGCTGTTCGGCTGCACGTCGTTTCGCGGCACGGACCCCACGCCCTATCGCGCCGCATTTGCCGCGCTGGCAAGGGCGCATCTGGCGCCGCGCGCATGGGCGCCGCGACCGCGCGCAGCCACCACAGTGCCGCTGGCCGGGGCAACAGTGCCCGACGATACGCGCCGCGCCCTAGCGGACGTGCCGCCGCTCTTGCGCAGTTATCTGGGGATGGGCGGATGGGTCAGCGATCATGCGGTGGTCGATTCGACGATGAACACGCTCCATGTCTTTACCGGGCTCGAGATCGCGTCCATCCCCGAGGCGCGAAAGCAGCTATTGCGCGCTACGCTTGACGGCAGCGGCGCGGCGGGATAGCGGGCGGTCATGGCCGCACGTCCCCCCCTTTTGCAACTCAGCGACATCTCCCTCACATTCGGGGGCGATCCGGTATTCGCGGACCTGTCTCTGGTCGTTCAGCCCGGTGACCGGGTGGCGCTGGTCGGGCGCAACGGGTCAGGTAAATCGACGCTCATGAAGGTGATGGCGGGCCTCGTCGAGGCGGATGCCGGCACGCGCGTCGTCGCGCCAGCCGCCTCCGTCGGCTACATGGATCAGCACCCCGATATGGCGGGCTTTGCCACGCTTGGCGATTTCGCGTCCAGCCAGCTGGACCCGTCCGAGACATACCGCGTCGAGATGGCGGGCGAAGGCCTGAAATTCGATCCCGCGCGGCCTGTCGAGACGGCATCCGGCGGGGAGCGGCGCCGCGCCGCGCTGGCGAAGCTGATGGCCGAAGCGCCTGAGCTGATGCTGCTCGACGAGCCGACGAATCATTTGGATATCGAGGCGATCGCGTGGCTGGAAAACACGCTGAAAGAGACGCGCACCGCCTATGTTCTGATCAGTCACGACCGTGCATTTTTACGTGAACTTACCCGCGCAACACTCTGGATAGACAGGGGAATGACACGGCGACAGGAAAAGGGCTTTACCCATTTCGAGGAATGGCGCGACAAGGTCTGGGAGGACGAAGATCAGTCCCGCCACAAGCTGAACCGCAAGATCAAGGCCGAGGCCCGCTGGGCCGTCGAGGGCATCAGCGCCCGGCGCAAGCGCAACCAAGGCCGCGTGCGTGCCCTGCAAGACCTGCGCGCTGAGCGTGGCAGCCAGATCAAGCGCCAGGGTGCGGCCGCGATGGTGCTGGAGGCCGGATCGAAATCCGGCAAGAAGGTGATCGAAGCAGTCGCCATTTCAAAGGCTTACGGCGATAAGGTCATCCTGAGTGACTTTTCTCTGAGGGTGCAGCGCGGCGACCGAATCGCGCTGGTGGGGCCGAATGGCGTGGGCAAGACGACGCTTTTGAACATGTTGTTAGGCACAGAGGCACCCGATAGTGGCACGGTCAGCTTGGGGACAAACCTCATGCCTGCCGTCTTTGATCAGGCGCGTGCGCAACTGGACCCCGAGATGAGCCTGTGGGATTCGCTGACCGGTGATCCCGACATGCGCGTGTCGGGCAAGGCGGACCAGATCCTCGTACGCGGATCGCCGCGCCATGTGATCGGCTATCTCAAGGAATTCCTGTTTGACGAGGCACGGGCGCGCGCGCCGGTCCGGTCCCTGTCCGGCGGGGAAAAAGCGCGGCTCTTGCTGGCCAAGCTGATGGCACGCGAAAGCAACCTGCTGGTGCTGGACGAACCTACGAACGATCTGGATATCGAGACACTGGACCTGTTGCAGGAGCTTTTGGACGACTACGATGGCACGATCATCTTGGTCAGTCACGACCGTGATTTTCTGGACCGCGTCGCAACCACCACCATCGCGATGGAGGGCGATGGTCGCGCTACCGCTTATGCAGGCGGGTGGAGCGACTACCGCTCGCAGCGCCAGACGGATCAAGAGGGATCGGCGCCGAAAGCGACGTCGCGATCAAAGAGCGACGCCCCCACCCCAAAGGGAAAAACGCCCAAGATCAGCTTTACCGAAAAGCATCGGCTGGCCGAATTGCCGGACGTCATCGCGCGGCTTGAGGCCGAGATCGGCAAGCTGGAGGGGCTGATGGCGGACCCAGAATTGTTCACGCGCGAGCCGGTCAAGTTCCGCAAGGCAAGTGAGGCCCTGACCGCACGGCAAAGGGCGCTGGCCGCTGCCGAACAAGAGTGGTTGGAGCTGGAAGAGAAGGCGGGCTGATCCGTTCAGCCGCATTGTTTGGGCTGCCGCAGGGCGTGGGATCGTAGGCCGCACGACAAAGCGCAACGCAACTCAAGCCCACATGCTACGGGCAAATCCAAATACTGTCTGAGGTTTGGAGCGGGTAACGGGAATTGAACCCGTAACTAAAGCTTGGGAAGCTGCCGTGATACCTTTTCACCATACCCGCCGCGAGAATTCTACTAGCACCGAGTCCTGGCGGGAATCAAGGTAAAAACAGCCGAACGGGCGCCGCGGGGCAGGGCGATTCAGCCGCCCCAGCTGCGCACCACGCCGCAATCCATATGCACGAAATTCGAGCGCGAATATTTGCCAACGCCGCCAGCACGGCAGGCCATCGCGGCCTTGCTCATCTGTCCAACCGAGCGCGAGCCGAGGCGCAGATCTGCCGCTTGGCCCTTGAGGTGCAGCGAATTCTTGGCGACGCCGCCGGAGCGGCTGCGCAGCATCGCGTTGGTCTTGGCCGTGCGGTATCCCGACAGCAATGTATAGGGTTCGGTCGTGTTCAGCAAATTATGTGAGGCGGTCAGGATATCGATCGTCCGGGTGTCGATGGCTATCACCTCGTTCGAGCGCCAGTCGCGCATGAAGGACGAAATTTCCTGCACCGCTTCGCGGATATACTCGCCTTCGATCCAGTAGATCGTGTCGATCTTTTCACCCGTGCGGGGCGAATTCATGCGCAGGCGGCGAATATCGCCCGCACCGCGCAAAAGGCTAAAAGCATTTCCGTTGGAGGGTGCAGCCACAAGGGCCGTTGCCGCGAATGCGCCCAATAGCGCACGTCGCGACAGGCTGGTCGGTTCGATCTGAGTCATTGATTTGCCTGTCCGTCGCTTCAATTTAAATCCCGCTTTTCGCGGGCGCTCATCACATCCCCAGATGCATTTGTAGCTATGGCATATTAAGATTCGCTAACCAAGGCACGGGTCCCCGATTTTTCTCTTGGCAACCTATTTCGGCATGAATCCGCGCATTTCGAGGGTGTCGTGGCGGGTTTACAATGAGATGGTGCCTTTTGGCCTCAGTGGGTATTAGGTGCCTTGCTCCGGCAGAAATGATTGGACAATAAGGGACTAGGCGCGTCTGTTTGGGGTTTGTCGTGCCATTTTACCAGTTGCCAGGGGTTCCGATGACTATTGCCGCCTTGTTCGAGTTTAGACCCAAAGCCCGCAGCGTGATTCTGCCGGCCATTGCCGCTCTGATGATCTTGGCGGCACCGCCTGCCGTGCATGCTGGCGTGACGGCGTTCAAGCAGGCAGTCGCCGAGGGCGCCGCGCGCGATGACCCGCTGGCTGCGCATTACCGCGCCAGCGGCTATGACGCGATCTGGACAGGCCAGGATGAGGCTGGTCGTGCGCGCCGCCAAGCGCTGCTCCAGGCGATCGAAGCCGCCCCCGCGCATGGTCTGCCTGCTGCGCGCTACGATGCGCCGGGCCTATTGGCGATGATGCGCGCCGCGCGCACACCTCGCGATCTGGGTCAGGTCGAGGTCGAGATGTCGCGCGTCTTTCTGCGCCTCGCCCATGACATGCAAACCGGAATTCTGACGCCTTCGAGCGTCGATGGGAACATTGTGCGCGACGTGCCCGTGCGCAGCGCCGAAGAGTTGCTGGCGGCCTTTGCCGCGACAAACCCCGCCGGATTTTTCCGCGCCCTGCCGCCGACATCGGGTGAATACGCGCGCCTCATGCGTGAAAAGACCCGGCTCGAGGGGCTGCTGATCACCGGTGGCTGGGGCCCTGCGGTCCCTACCGGATCGCTGGCGCCCGGCCAGTCCGGCCCTGATGTCGTCGCGCTGCGCAATCGCCTGATGCGGATGGGCTACCTCGAGCGGACGTCCTCGGCCAGCTACGATATATCGAT
>RCMY010002512.1_pt1 | contig 17337 bp, 13 predicted proteins | sample 2041341 | NCBI WGS metagenome assembly RCMY01 (sample SAMN09708234, study PRJNA481090) | Marine sediment metagenome, whole genome shotgun sequencing project. | reverse complement strand
AATTTTAAGTCTTCTCCTCCACCATGAATATCAATATGATTTGTTTTAAACTCATCTTGAATCATTACAACACATTCTGTATGCCAGCCAGGTCTACCCTTACCCCAAGGTGAATCCCATTTGATACCATCATCATCTGTAACTTTCCATAATAGGAAGTCTAATGGATTTTCCTTCATCGTATTAGCTTCGATACGTGCTCCAACTTCAAGAGCTTCAATATTTTGCGAAGAAATTTCGCCATAACTAGCAACGCGATCCACTCTAAAAAAGACATTCCCTTCTTTTTCATAGGCAAAGCCTTTTTCACAGAGATCTTCAATAAATTTAATGATACTTGCAATACTATTCGTTGCTAAAGGACGGGCATCAACACCGTTAGCGTTAAGCTTTTTACTGACCTCATTATAAGCATCAATGTAGCGAGATGCAACATCTTTTTCGCTTATTTTTTCATTTTGAGCTTTTTCAATAATTCTATCATCAATATCTGTAAAGTTTGAGACCATATGCACCTTATAGCCAAGCTCTACTAATACGCGACGTAAAAGGTCAAAAACAACGATTGGACGTGCATTTCCAATATGTGGATGGTTATAAACAGTAGGACCACAAACATACATCGAAACCTGTCCTGGTACGATAGGTACGAATTCTTCTATTTTCTTATGTTTTGAGTTGTATAGTTTCATAGTTACTTCCTCTGTTCTTTCTTCCATTAGTATATCATCATAGCACTTCTTGACTTTGTATTTGTATCTTTCATTTCTTCACAAAAAAAGAACCGAGCGAACTCGATTCTTTAGTTATTAGTAGTTATAATTCTTAGAATTTGTCAGCTACATAGTGAGCTGTACGTACTAATTGGTTTGTATATGACATTTCGTTGTCATACCATGAAGCAACTTTAACTAATGTAATTCCATCGATTGTTGTTACTTTAGTTTGTGTTGCATCAAATAATGAACCAAATGACATACCAATAATATCTGATGATACTAGTGGTTCGTCTGTGTAACCGTATGATTCGTTAACTGCTGCTTTCATTGCTGCGTTAACTTCGTCAACTGTTGTTTCTTTTCTAACAACAGCAACTAATTCTGTGATTGAACCTGTGATTACAGGAACACGGTGTGCGCCACCATCTAATTTACCTTGTAATTCAGGAATTACAAGACCGATTGCTTTAGCAGCACCTGTTGAGTTAGGGATAATATTTTCTGCAGCTGCACGTGCACGGCGTAAGTCACCTTTTGCATGTGGACCATCTAATGTATTTTGGTCATTTGTATAAGCATGGATTGTTGTCATTGTTCCTTGAACAATTCCAAATGTATCGTTTAATGCTTTAGCCATTGGAGCTAAACAGTTTGTTGTACATGAAGCACCTGAGATGATTGTTTCTGAACCATCTAAGATTTCGTGGTTTGTGTTGTAAACAACTGTTTTGATGTTTCCTGTTGCTGGAGCTGAAATAATAACTTTACGTGCTCCTGCTTCTAAGTGAAGGCCAGCTTTTTCTTCTGATGTGAAGATTCCTGTACTTTCAATAACAACGTCGATTCCTAATTCTTTCCAAGGTAAGTTTTTAGGATCGCGTTCTGCAAGAACTTTGATTTCTTTTCCATCAACAACAAATGCACCTTCTTTAACTTCAACTTCTTTGCCTAAACGACCTTGAGCTGAGTCATATTTGAATAGGTGTGCAAGAGTTTTTGCATCTGTTAAGTCATTAATTGCAACAACTTCCATGTTATCTGATTCAAGAATCAAACGTGTTGCAAGACGTCCAATACGTCCAAAACCGTTAATTGCTACTTTTACTGCCATAGTCTATAAATCCTCCTTATTCGACTCTTATATTATATACCATATGTCACGCTTGTCAATTGTGAAACCGCTAGCAATCAATAAATATCTTGATTCCATAGAGGTTTTGCAAAAGCATTAAATCCGGAGTACGCACTTATGATTTTTATATGGAACAAGCGTTCAAATAATTCTTTGTCGTTAATACGTGCCATGATGGTTTGTTTTCGTATTTTCTTTGCATCAGGCAAGATACGATTCATGTGTTCATGGACGGAAGCACTGAGAATAAGACGCGATTTGCCTCGTGTAATGAACGATAAGAGGCGTAAGAGATGTCCACTCTTTAAATAACAACATTCTCTAACATGAACAACGCTATCATGAATCTCATAGATTATGTAAGCAACCAATTGGTCATCAACATTAAAACCTATAATACCTCCATAAGAGGAAAGTTCAGTCTTCATTCGTTCAAAGTAATCAATATCCCTTGTGAAAAAACCAGTAAAATGTCGTGTAAACTGTTGATATACTTTCACCAAAGATTCATTACTCGGTTCTAAATTTATGCCTGCAACATCAAAATTTGAAAGTAAACTCGTGTTTAGGTTGTATTCAAAACTTTCAACAACAGGTTCAAACCCAAATTTCTCAAACGATTCTGAATTGTCAGTACGAACTAAAGTAATAATATCATCACGAGATAATAACGATAGAAGTTGATCCATAATTGCATCAGCATTTACAACATCAACAATATAAGAAGTCTTAATTAAAGTATCATGCAAGGATAGTACCTTAGGTTCCACATAAGCCACACCTGTATACTCACCTTGATCAAGTGAAATATAGCACTTATCGTGCTTTAAAATTTTTTCTCGATACCGTTTGTAGTCACCGTTTTTGAACTTTGTTGCCATCATTGAATCAATGATTGGAGTATCTTCTGGCTTAGCGTTTCGTATCATGGTGTCCTCCTACTCGTCATCAACTTCATGTTCTGTGTATTCTACATCAATAATATCGCTATTACGTGTTTGGTTTGGTCTCGATTGTGTGCTGTTATAACGTTCTTGTTGGTTTGTTTGATTGTATCTATTTTGCTTAGGTCGTGGTCCATGAAGAAAAGTTCTTACAAGATTCACAACTACAACGATTATATATGCGCCTAAAGCAAACATTAAAAACGTTGGTAACAGATAAATTATTAACAATACTAGTAAGAATCCTAAAATATATCCCATATTATCACCTTTTTCGTTATTATATCACAGACAATGTAACTTCTGATTTACTCATTATCTTCAATTCTATTGGCTAATTCGATTATCTTCTTAAATCGGTGTTGTAAACCTGATTTACTAATTGTTTCATTGTGTACTTCTTCATAGTAATCTATAAGTTCATTAAGACTTGATTCTGGATACTTCATACGAAGTTCTGCTACATTTAGAAGTCTTTCTTCGAGATGATTGTAGCGGTTATGTTCAATGAGTTTCTGAATTGCATCAATCTGTTTGTTACCAGCTTTGATAATTTTCATCTCATTCGCAACCTCGCAATTATCAAGACGTGTCAGCGAGTTTTTGAAGTCTCTTTGAATTCTTACATCTTCAAATTCTAAAGTTCGAGCATGAGCCCCTACAACAGTTAAGAAGTCAGCAATCGAATCTGCTGCTTTAATATAAACAACGTAACGATTACGACGTATTGTAATCTTTGATTCAATTTCAAATTGACGCATTGTTTTCTGAACAAACTTTGCAAGTTCTTCTGACTCTGTCGAGATTTCAAGGTGATAGTTAGCTGTATTGGGTGCGTTAACACTTCCACTCGCTAAGAATATACCTCCAAGATACGCTCTTGCACAACACGATTTCAACGTAATAATTCTTGAAGGCGTTTGGCGCATACCCTTAGAAGTATAAATACCTAAGTCCTCGAGTATTTCAATACCTCGCTCCAATACTTTTAAAACATAGGTGTTCGTTTTATTAAAGCGACTTTTCTTCACAACACTTAGTTCAATATCAACGCCATAGCGTTTCTTTAATCGACTAAACATATGTTTAGCAGTGTTGGCATTCTCAATTTCTATTTGTAACTGAATAGCTTTATTAGCGATAATCATGTTTGAGTTTGCATGCAGAAAAGCTGAAAGTTGTGCACGTTCACAGCACTCTTCCAGTTCTACAGTTGTAATCTCATGTTTTACTTCGCTACTAAAGGACATCCAGCCACCTCCAATACTTTAGCAAATCCATTTTTAATCTTCATTGGGTCATGTCGAATAATATTGTCTTCAAATGTCAAAGCTTCTTGTTTCACTATCTTATATTTATGATCTTCTGATAAGAATGACACTGGGAAACTTCTTTCTTGAACATAACGTAAACGTACATCTTCAGGAATTGAATCAATAGCATAAACAACCACATCAATATCTACATCGGTATGTTTAATTAATGCATTAACATGATCTTCTCCTGAGAAACCATCCGTCTCTCCAGCCTGAGTCATGGCATTGCAGTAATAGATTTTCTTTGCAGTTGATTTATGTACTGCGTCATATATTTCAGGAATAATTAGATTCGGTAAGATTGACGTATAAATTGAACCTACTCCCATAAGAATAACATCAGCTTCTTCAATCGCTGTAATAGCTTCTTCTGTAGCACTTACAGGAACGTCATAGTAAACCTTATCAATGGCATTATCATATTTAGGAATGTTTGATTCCCCTCTTACGATTGTACCATCTGTCATTCGTGCACATAGTGTGATTAACTCTGTGGAAGCTGGGATGATACGTCCTTTAACATTTAGAACCTCTGATAACTGAGAGATTGCTCCCATAAAGTCACCACTTGTATCTGCTAGAGCAGTAAAGATTAAGTTCCCTAAGTTGTGTCCAGCTAAACTAGAACGACTCGTAGATTCAAAGCGATAGTTCATCATTTGGGATAAGAGATTCTCTGATTCAGCAAGTGAGAGCATTACGTTTCTAATATCTCCCATAGCGGGAATACTGAATTCTTCGCGTAGACGACCTGTACTACCACCGTCATCTGCTACTGTAACAATTGCACTAATTTCTAATTCATCAATAAGTTTGAGTCCTTTTAATAACGCGGATTGACCCTTTCCGCCACCAAATACAACTAATTTCATAGTTCTGGTCCTTCTTTTATATCTCTATGATCTTTGATTGCTGTGTATTCTTTGCGATAAAAGTCATAGAGCCAGTTTGTCACTGACACTGAACGGTGTTGTCCACCTGTACATCCGATTGCGATCGTTAATAAGTGTTTTGAAGCTTCGAGATTTTCATTAATTGCATAGTTTAAAAAGAGTTGTAGTTTTTCTAAGAACACTTGGGTCTTAGGATCATCGATTACATAGCTAAATACTGCTGCATCATTACCCGTCTTTGAACGTAGTGTTTCATCCCAATAAGGATTGTTTAAGAAACGAACATCAAAGACATAATCAGCATCCATTGGTAATCCATTACGATACCCGAAAGAAATAAAACTTAATGTTAAAGAATTTTTACCTTCAATACCAAAGAATCTTTGAATTCTTGACGTCAACATTTGATTGGTTAAATGTGATGTATCAATAATAATTGAAACATTCGATTTAATTGAAGCAAATTCTTGAATTTCCACATCAATAGCTTCTTCAAGGCTATTTGCTAGCCCCTTAACTACCAGTGGGTGATTTCTTCGGCTGTATTTATAGCGCAATAATAACTGCTCTTTTGATGCATCTAAAAATAATACTAATAATTCTGTATCTGTGTTTTTTAATTTATGATAAAAGGTATCAAAATCATTGGCAGAAACTGATATTGCAATTTGGTTATACTCTATATGAATGTTTTTATCGATTTCTTCAACGAGAGTATCTGCCAAGAACGCAGGGAAGCCATCAATACAATGATAGCCCATATCTTCTAAGACTGCCATTGAGCTTGTTTTTCCTGCTCCTGATAAACCTGTAACTAAGACAATTCTACGATTTTCCATAGTGCCACCTCACACTCTATTGTATCAAATTCATGAATAAGTTGAAACTAAGTCAGTGTGTTATAAAACACATAATATACAAACATCCTTGCTTTGTCTTCTCCACTCAAGCAAGAAAAAAGCATCTGTCGATGCTTCTTAGTTTTGCTTAAGTGATTGAATGTAATGGAAAGCATTTTGAGCTGCTACTGCGCCATCACTTGTTGCTGTAACAATTTGACGTAAATGTTTTTGAACTACGTCTCCTGCTCCAAATACTCCAGGCATTACTGTTTCTAAACGATCATTTACAATAACGTATCCGTCTTTATCAAGAAGACCTGGAATTGATTCTAAGAAGTTTGTAGCTGGAAATGCTCCAATATATGGGAACAAGCCATCTCCTAGAATTTCTTCTTCTTCACCAGTGTCCACATTTTTGAATCGTACGCCACCAAGACGTCCTTCTTCATTAACAACATAGGCTACTGGAAGACGTTTACGGATTACTTCAATTTTTGGATTACTTAATGCTTGTTTTTGACTAAGTTCATCGCCTCTAAAGACATCACGACGAATTACAAGTTTTACATGTTTTGCGAATTGTGTAAGATAGACAGACTCTTCAAGTGCTGAAGTTCCTCCACCAATCACAATAACTTCTTTATCTTTAAAGAACGCACCATCACATACTGCACAGTATGAAAGACCTTTTCCTAAAAGTTTCTCATCTTCTGGGAAACCAAGAGTTCTTTCTTTTGTACCTGTTGCAATAATTACTACGTGAGCACGGTATTCTGTGCCACTTGCAATTACTTTTTTCCATTCACCTTCATCAATAATGTCGCTTACTTCACCATAAAGATACTCTGTACCACATGCTGTTGCATGTTCAAACATCTTCATGGATAAATCAACGCCACTGATATCGATAGTTCCAGGGTAGTTTGCGATTTCATCGGTCTTTACCATTTTCCCACCGGGTGCTTCATATTCTAAAATTGCAGTTTTTAAGCCTGCTCGTCCAGCATAGACACCAGCTGTTAATCCAGCAGGTCCTGCACCGATTATGATTACATCATAGTTGTTGTCCATTCGTGGTCCTCCTCAAGAATTGTTGGTAATAATGTATAATCTGAAATTATACGATTAGGATTACTTTTATTAAGTGTTTCTTCTCGAATTTTATCAGAAACATAAGCAATAGTAAACGAACCTGCCCTACGACCTGCTTCCATGTCGGTTGGTGTGTCGCCAATATAGATGACACCACCATGATCTGCTCCCATTAATTCAAGAGCTTTATCAATACCATCAGGACTTGGCTTACTATTTTCAAATTGATCCGCACCAACAACCACTTCAAAGTAATCTTGAATATTTAATCTAAGTAATTGTTGTTCTAAAGAAGGTGTTACACGATTGGATACAATTCCCTGACGGTAACCTTGTTCTTGTAAGTAACGTAAACTTTCTTCCACATCAGGCATTAATTGAATCATATCTGTAAATTCTTGACTGTAACTTCGATACATTGTCGTCATTTCTTCTACATTTCCTGGGAAATGTTTTTCCATGACTTCATTTAATGTTGGTCCCATAAACTCTAGGATTTGCTCATCTGTCAAATCATAATCTTGTTTATGTTCAGCAAACAACTTCTTAAAGGAGCTAGCAATTGCATTATGAGTATCTGCAATGGTGCCATCAAAGTCCCAAAGAATAATCGGTTTTGCTTGCTTGAATATTTTTCTAAAGACACCAAAGTATCCGACCATACCAATAATTACAAACACGATGGATGTTAACTGTGCCATTCTAATTCCAGTATTGAAGAAGTAAAGACTATCGGTTCTTAAACCTTCAATAAAGAAGCGTGTTACTCCATACCACATGAGATATGCGTATGTTAGGTCACCACGACGAATTCTATTCACTCGTTTAAGCACCAATACAATCAGTACCCAACCAATTAGATTGGCAACACTTTCATAAAGGAATGTTGGATGGTGATACTCACCACCAATAAACATCATATCTTTAATAAAAGATGGGAAGTAGTTAAAGAATGACTCTGGAACGGGTCCACCGAATGCTTCTTGATTAATAAAGTTTCCCCAACGTCCAAGTGCTTGAGCAATCAAGATATTAGGAACAATTAAGTCAGCAGCTTGCATAAAGTTGATACGGCGTTTCTTCATGTAGATATAGCAGAAGATTGCCCCTGCAATTAAACCACCTTGAATTGCTAGACCACCTTGACGGATATTAAAAATCTGGATTGGATCTTGTAGATAATATTGCAAATCCGAGAACATTACATACCAGATACGTGCACCGGGAAATCCGAAAAGCAGCGAACCAATGAAGATATTATCGATATCATCAATGTCATAACCTACTTTTACAAGATTACGACGGCTAATCATATATGCGATATACGCACCAGTAACAATCAGTACAGCATACCAGGTTACTTCTAATGGACCTAGTTGCACAAAAGTTTTTACATTTGGAAAAAATTGCATGTTTAAGACTCCTTATTTTGCATTAGAATGAAATTCATTACACGCTCATCAAATTGAGCAGCTGTATTGATTCCACTTTGTTTGAGGATGAAATCTCGAACTGCCGACTCAACAAGTACAGACATGTTTCGACCTTCACGAACCGGGAAGACGAGGTGAGGTATTTCTACATCAAGTGCCTCATAGAAGGCATCAGATTCAATACCTGCACGAGTATACTCTTTATTATCGTCCCATTTCTCAAGTTCAACAACGAAATCAACAGGAATCTTCTCTAAGAATGCATGATGCCCAAACATACTACGAACATCAATAATCCCGATTCCACGTATCTCCAACATCCCTTTTAATAATTCAGGTGCGGTACCGATAATGGTTTCTTTAACTCTTGAAATATCCACACGATCATCAGCTACAAGTGCGTGACCGCGATTAATGAGTTCAAGGGCTAATTCTGATTTACCCATACCACTACCACCGATTATTAATACACCACGTCCATAAACACTCATTAATCCACCATGAACGTTTGTAGTCGGAGCAAGAACTTCATCCAAGAATGTTACGATATCAACCATAACATCAGAACTTGAACGTTTAGTGACAAACACAGGGAAGTTCTTTTCGTTAGCAATCTTTTCTAATACTTTTGGAATTGGTTTTCCACTTGTGATGAGCAATAATGGCGTCTCATCACTTGTTAGGAAGTCAAAACTTAATTCTTGTAATTGATCATCTAGTTTTTTTAGATAAGCATTTTCTTTCTTACCCAAAATAACAATACGTTTTTTCTCAGCATAATCAAAGAAGCCAGCAAGCTCTAAACCTGGTCTGTTCGTATTCGGTAAAGTAATCAGACGGCTTAATGATTCTTTATCACCAGTCAGTTGTTTTAACTCTAAGTGTTCAGCCAATACTTTAACTGTTGTCGTTTTACGCTCTTCCATGTTTACCTCTTTTCCAGTACTTTTTTCAAGTACATTCCTGTATAGCTATCTTCACATTTAGCAATTTGTTCAGGCGTTCCTTTAGCTACAAGTGTACCTCCACCTGCTCCACCCTCAGGACCTAAGTCAATAACATAGTCAGCATTTTTAATAACATCAAGGTTGTGTTCAATAACTACTACGGTGTCTCCATTATCAACAATACGTTGAAGCACTGTAATCAAACGATCCACATCATAACTGTGAAGTCCTGTAGTAGGTTCATCAAGTACAAACATTGTTTTTCCTGTTGATGGTCGTTGGAGCTCACTTGCAAGTTTAACACGTTGTGCCTCTCCACCTGAAAGTGTTGTTGCGGATTGACCTAACTTAATATAACCAAGTCCAACATCACTTAACGTTTGAAGCCCGTTTCGTATTTTTGTGATTGCACTAAAGAATTCAATTCCTTCATCAATGCTCATTTCTAAGACATCTGAGATTGTTTTTTCTTTGTAGTGAACTTGTAGGGTCTCTTCGTTATAACGCTTCCCATAACACTCAGTACACTTTACATAGACATCTGGTAAGAAGTGCATCGATATACGTTTTACACCATCACCACGACATGTCTCGCATCGTCCACCGGCAACGTTAAAGGAGAATCGTCCTTTTTCGTAACCACGCATTTTAGCTTCTGGTGTTCTCGCGAAAAGATCACGAATATCATCAAATACCCCTGTATATGTAGCAGGGTTTGAACGTGGTGTTCGTCCAATTGGATTTTGGTCAATTGTAATAAGCTTGTCAATGTTTTCTAAACCTTTGATTTTTTTGAACTTACCAGGTTTAACACGTGTTCTACCAAGTGCTTGATAGACAGCTTTACTTAGTACCTCGTTGACTAGTGACGATTTACCACTACCACTAACTCCAGTAACACTAATGAATGTTCCGAGTGGGAACTTCACGTTGATGTTCTTTAAGTTGTTTTCTTGTGCTCCCATCACTTCTAAAAAGAGCTTATTTCCTCTACGACGTTTCTCAGGAGTATGAATACTACGACGTCCACTCAAGTAATCTGCCGTTAATGAGTTTGTGTTATCGATAATTTCCGAAAGTGGTCCATTAGCAATAACTTCTCCACCGTTCTCGCCCGCACCTGGACCAATATCTACAATCCAGTCACTTGCTTCCATGGTTTCTTCATCATGCTCTACCACAATCAGAGTATTTCCAAGATCACGCATACTCTTCAAGGTTTCTATAAGTTTCGCATTGTCTCTTTGGTGTAAGCCTATGGATGGCTCATCGAGAACATAGAGAACTCCCATAAGTCGAGAACCGATTTGTGTCGCAAGACGTATACGTTGTGATTCTCCACCGGACATTGTTCCTGAAATTCTATCTAAAGTTAAATATTCTAATCCAACATCCTTTAAGAAGCTTAAACGTGATGTGATTTCTTGAAGTATTAACTCAGCAATCTTAGCTTTCATTTCATCAAGTTCAAGGTTTTCCACAAAGTGTAAAGCATCTTCAACACTTAAGGCAGTAAATTCACTAATGCTTAAGCCACCAACTTTGACACTTAATGCTTCTTCGTTAAGTCTTGATCCATGACAAGTATGACACACAGCCTCACCCATAAATGATCCATACCATTCGCGAGCTGAAGAGGACGTTGTATCGCGGAAACGACGTTCAATTAGATTTACGACACCTTCTAAAGGCTCGTTACGGTTGAATGAATTCCCTGAACGTGATTCTATTTTATATTTAACAGGAACTTGACTACCATAAAGTAAAATATCAAGTTTCTTCTTCGAGATTTTTTCTATTGGCATATTAGGATCTACACCAGCAAATTCTAATAGTTTTTCAAATGTTTGCCATTCTATATTTTGTGAACCTGCAAAGTTTTTATAATAACGAATACCACCTTGAAGAATACTCAATGACTTATCAGGCATGAGGAACTCAAGCTCTACAGATTGAGTAATTCCAAGGCCATTACATGTAGCACAAGCACCCATTGGTGAGTTAAACGAGAATAGACGTGGTTCAATTGAAGCAATACTAAAACCACAGATTGGACACGCAAACTGGCTAGAGAAGACAATGACCTCATCACCAATCTTTACGTGAACAATACCTTCACTTAAAGATAATGCAGTTTCTAAAGAATCACTTAAACGGAAGCGACTGTCTTCTTTCTTTACAATTCTATCGACAATAACTTCAATGGTATGTTTCTTATTTTTCTCAAGATGAATATCCTCTTCCAACATGAGAAGCTCTTCATCGACATATACACGTAAATACCCTTCTTTACGAAGATAGTCTAAAGTATCGCGATGTTCACCTTTTTGTTCTTTAATGACTGGTGCAATAATTTCAAGACGCGTTTTATCAGGGTAGTCCATGATACGGTCTACCATTTGCTTAATTGTTTGTGAGCTAATTTCAATACCATGATGTGGACAGTATGGAACCCCAACACGAGCATAGAGTAAACGTAAGTAGTCATAGATTTCTGTAACAGTACCTACTGTCGAACGTGGATTATTACTTGTGGTTTTCTGATCGATAGCTATAGAAGGAGATAGACCTTCGATAAGCTCGACATCAGGTTTCTCCATATTTCCTAAGAACTGACGCGCATACGAGCTTAAAGACTCAACATAACGACGTTGACCTTCTGCATAGATCGTATCAAAAGCTAATGATGTTTTTCCTGAGCCCGATAGCCCAGTCATGATGATTAATTTGTTGCGAGGAATCTCAAGACTAATATTTTTAAGATTATTAACCTTGGCTCCTTTGATGATTATTTTATCGTTTTCCATAATGCCTCCACACTTTTCAACTCTTCTTATTATAACAGATACTGCAAATCTAATACATTACGATGCGTTCCAAGTTTACATAAACTACGAATCCTTTTCATAGCTGAGTGGCACCATAAAGTTAGCTAATCTATATCATTAATTGTAATATCCAAATCTTTCTCTATATATTCTACAAGTCTTTGGTATTCTTCTTTATCTATCGTGTAGTTTAGACTCGACGATACTCTCTCACTAACACGTCTAAAGTCAATCAATAGAATACTTAAAGCTTCTATAATCTGATTAAAATCACTCATGGAATACGTTGATAAAAGACGATTCCATTGTTCTGATGATAGAAATTTCTCCAACTGTTGATGTCCTTTTCCCACATTGGAATTAAACTGTGTATGAATTCCATATAAGGTATCGCACATCTCTAAGTAACATGTCCGCATGATATTTAGATGTTCAATTGCATAAATCATGTTACGACGGTGTATCCCTTTTACTACATACAAAGACACCCACAAGAATTCATTAATACAGTCAGCAAAAGTTTGACGACTTGGTTTTTTTACCCAGTACTTAGAATCATTTGAACGGTCTAAAGATGGTGTCATAGTATCTTTATCAAGGAGGATTTCGATGAGTGAATCAGATTCTAAATACTCCTGAAGGTCGCTAAGAGGAACTATCGTTAAATCAATGCGATTCCCATCTTGAAACTGCATGAGGTAGGTAAACCATTTTTGTCCACTTGGATCAGAATCCATTGGCGTTTGCATAATAAGACGCTCACCAAAAACATCAATCCATTCTCTATTATCCACAAACTTGTCAGCATCCTCCACAAGATACACGATGTCATAATCTTGCCAAGAATCTTTAGGAATCGAAGAATTTGTACGGGAACCATTCATAGCTACAACTCTTATTAAATCAGATGAAGTCGCAACACCTAATATTAGTTCAAGCATTTCTTTTTCACTTCTCATAGTACACCCTCACTTTGTTTCATTATACCTATTCTATTTTTAATGGTAAAGAAATACCGAGATATTCATCTCGGTAGTGTTTAAAGTGATTTTGACATCTCATTTGAGTAAGAGTAAATGTGATTCTTCACTGCTAGTTTGCGGTCAATTGCGTACAATCCAAATCCTAAAATTGTAAAGAATGCAAAGAGAATGACAACTGTAACAGCAACTTCAGATACACTGTGTAGTGTTAAGTCAATAAACCCATATGGATAATACTTACCGTCCCAGTAAGGACCAGTTACTGTTGCAGCTTTTATATTAACCCATGTGAAATAACAGGTTGGGAAAACAAGCCAAATGATTGGATCAATCGCTTTGTAGATCCCTTTATTATCAAATAAGAAGTAATGAGCGATAACCATGATAGGAACAATATAGTGTTTAATAATATTATAGATATCAGTATCGACACTTAATATCGGTCCTTCATAAACTAAGAAATGGTATACAAGTAGCGTTACTGTAATCGCAATGGTAACGGAACCCTTGAAACGCGGGAGCACAAAGAAGTTTTCTTCATCCCTTCCTTGGATTTGATACACAATCCCTTTTACAAAACCAAGCAAGAAGTATATAAAGCAAAGAATCCCACTTAGTGTTGTATAAAAAATTGGCGGGTGAAATTCACCACGACTAAGCCCCATTGAATCGTTGATTCCTACTGCAGCAATGCACAAGAAGATAAAGATATAGATTAAGTTACATTTGTTTTTTTGATAGTTCATAATTTCCTCCAACTGAAGAAAATTATACGCCACTATACTTTGATTGTCAAAGTATAAATATGTCATAAGAAAACCAAGACCTAAGTCTTGGTTGGTTTACAGATTATTGTCTGTCTTAATTTCCATAACAACGTCTCGTAATTGAGCCGCTCTTTCAAAATCAAGAATTGCAGCTGCTTCACGCATTTCTTTTTCCAGACGTCCAATAAGTTCCTCAACTGCTTTCTTATCTTGTTTCTTACCACCACGTACTTTCTTAGTAAGCTCAAGTGTTTCTTTACCAGCAATTGCTTCACGAATTGGTTTCTTTATTGTTTGTGGAATAATGCCGTGTTCTTTATTATAGGCTTCTTGAATATCACGACGACGTTGCGTTTCATCAATTGTTTTTCTCATTGAGTCCGTGATACGGTCAGCATACATAATGACATGCCCTGAAGCATTACGAGCTGCACGTCCAACAATTTGAACTAACGAACGATATGATCTTAAGAACCCTTCTTTATCTGCATCAAGAATCGCAATTAAACTTACTTCTGGAAGGTCCAATCCTTCACGTAAGAGGTTAATTCCTACAACGACATCATATTTACCCAGACGTAGTTCACGAAGGATTTCAATACGTTCTAATGTTTTCGTCTCATGATGAAGATACGCTACTTTAATACCAGTTTCTAATAAGTAACTTGTTAGATCCTCAGCCATCTTAACTGTCAGTGTCGTAATAAGAACACGTTCATCACGTTTTCTTCGTTCGATAATTTGATCAACAATATCATCAACTTGACCACGACTTGGCTTAACTTCAATAGTAGGATCAACAAGACCTGTAGGACGAATAATTTGTTCGACTACTTCATTGTTGACCTTTTCAAGTTCGTAATCACCAGGGGTTGCTGATACATAGATTGTTTGATTAAGAACCGATTGGAATTCTTCAAATTGCATTGGTCGGTTATTCATCGCACTTGGTAACCTAAAACCATATTCCACTAATGTTCTCTTACGTGATTGGTCACCATTATACATACCACGGATTTGCGGCAAGGATACGTGTGATTCATCAACCACCAATAAGAAATCATCTGGGAAATAATCAAATAAGGTAAACGGTCTTTGACTTGGATCGCGACCATCAATATGCATGGAATAGTTCTCAATACCTGAACACATACCAAACTCACGTAAAGCTTCCAAATCATATTCTGTTCTTTGTTTTAAACGTTGATATTCTACAAGTTTATTTTCTTTTTCAAAATAATCTAAGCGTTCATGTAATTCTTCTTCAATTTCGTCTGCCGCTTTACGGATTGTAACCATATCACGAGCATACTCATTAGCAGGGAAAATGTCATAGATTTTATAAGCATCTTTAACATGTCCTGTAATGCGGTCTACCTCTACGATACGATCAATTTCATCGCCAAAGAATTCAACACGAATCACAAAATCATCTGTGTCTCCAGGAACTATTTCTACAACTTCACCACGAACTCTAAAAGTACCGCGGGATTGTTCCATATCGTTTCGTGTATATTGACGGTTTACTAGGTCCATCATTAATTCTTCGCGAGTAATCTCTTGGCCAACACGCATGACATAAAGCATCGCTTTATAGTATTCTGGATCAGCCGTTGCATAAATACTCGCAACTGAGGCAACAATAATAGTGTCACGACGTTGCAACACCGAGTTTTGTGCTGCATGGCGTAACATATCAAGCTCTTGGTTAATCATAGAGCTTTTTTCAATGTAGGTATCTGACCCAGGTAGATAAGCCTCTGGTTGATAGTAGTCGAAGTTTGAGACAAAGTATTCTACACGGTTATTCGGAAAAAACTCTTTAAACTCTGAATATAATTGACCTGCCAGTGTTTTATTGTGGACAAAGACTAAAGTAGGTTTGTTCACTTTTTGAATCACTTGCGAGACTGTATATGTTTTACCAGTACCAGTTGCTCCCAGAAGGACTTGATCTTTCTTACCTTCATTTAAACCATCTACAAGTTGCTTAATGGCCTTAATTTGGTCACCTTTAGGTTCAAACTTTGAGACTAGTTCAAATTTTTGACTCATCGTTTTGCTACCTCAATGGCTTTATGAAGTTGGTTATCAACTTCTGTTCGATTCATAGCCCAATCAGCCAAGACGGAGCTATATAGTTGTTTTAGTACATCGCTAGTAATGACTCCCTTATAGTTGAAACCATTACTTGTTGCATAGGATTGAAGTGCATCTTGTGTTGCACTATCAAAATAACCATCAGTTCTTCCTGTGTGGAATTTAAGGTATGATAAAGCTTTTTGAGCATATTGAACACCTTCATCCACAGTATCATATTTAATTTCTAGAGTACCTAGGTCTGGGAATCGTGCATAGAATATTTCTGGAAGTAGTACTAACTCATCAGGTTTTATCCCAACACCATTAATACTATCGCCGTTAGGTCCTAACCACTCTGCAATTGTAACTTTTAGTGAACTACTGTCTTTGAACTCAACTTGGTTTTGGACAGTTCCTTTACCATAAGTTGTGTTTCCTACAACGATTGCACCTATGTTTTCTTGAAGTGCAAGTGTTAACACTTCAGAAGCACTTGCTGAGTTTTCGTTTACCAATACTACAACATTCTTAAACTTATACTCTGAAGCTTTAGAACCTTTAACTGTATAAGAGGTAGTTTTTGAATCACTAAACTTCTCTTGATACGCAATCTGACCGTCTTCTAAGAAGAGTTTAACCATGGATTGAATTGTGTTTAAATATCCACCACCATTATCTCGTAAGTCGATAATTAAACTATCTGCTCCTGCAGCTTTAAAGTCTTTCAGATGCTCTTCAGTTACTTCTGAAAGAGTTCTACCAAATGATGAGATATTTAGATATGCTACATTGTTGTCAATTATTTTCCCTGATACTAATGCACTGATTTCAGCACGTTCGATTGAGAAAGTAATTGGTTCTTGATTACGTATCATTTCGATTTCAACGACAGTACCTTCTTCACCAAGAATATTCTTCAGAACTTCTTCGCCTGCGCTGGTTGATTCTCCATTTACTTTAGAGAAGATATCACCCGCAATGATTCCGGCTTTTTCTGCTGGAGAGTTTTTAAACACATCCGTTACGATATTCAAAGTATCTACTTGCATATATTGAACACCAATACCTACAAAGTTCATGTTAATAGAGTCATTAAATTGTTTGATTTCTTCACCTGTCATATAAGATGTGTGAATATCTCCATTACGTTCCAACATTCCCTTGATTGCATTATCGATAATTTCTTTTGCTGGGTCTTCCATGTCTTTGGAAAAATACCAGTTGCTCAATACTGAATCATAGACTTGCTCAAAACGTTCCATTTCACTGGATGTCCCTCTTAGAATTGAAGGAGTATTCACTAATCCTTTAGCTTGCCAACCAACAAAAAACGAAACCACAATTGCCAATACAGTAATT
>RCMY010003015.1_pt1 | contig 17339 bp, 15 predicted proteins | sample 2041341 | NCBI WGS metagenome assembly RCMY01 (sample SAMN09708234, study PRJNA481090) | Marine sediment metagenome, whole genome shotgun sequencing project. | reverse complement strand
ATCTTCGAGCTGCTCGCTGGCAATCACGTCATCCTCAACACTCCGACCGGGTCAGGCAAGTCGTTGGTTGGAGTCGCCGCCCACTACGCAGCACTCGCTGCCGGCAAGCGAAGCGTCTACACCGCCCCGATCAAGGCACTGGTGAGTGAGAAGTTCTTCTCCTTGTGCCGTGAGTTCGGCTCTGAACGAGTCGGCATGATCACCGGCGATGCCAGCGTCAACCCCGACGCGCCAATCATCTGCTGCACCGCTGAGATCCTCGCCAACTGGGCACTGCGGGACGGTCGCAACACGCCGGTCGACGTGGCCGTGGTCGACGAGTTCCACTACTACGGCGACCCACAGCGCGGCTGGGCCTGGCAGATCCCGTTACTCGAGTTGCCAAACACTCAGTTTCTGTTGATGTCGGCCACGCTCGGCTCGATCGACTTCTTCAAGAGAGACCTCACCAAACGCACCGGCCGTGAGACCAGCATCGTCAGCTCGACGATTCGGCCGGTGCCGCTCGAGTTCGAGTACCGACGGACCACCCTGCATGCCAGCGTCGAAGAGCTGCTCGAGAGCGGGCGAGCACCGATCTATCTCGTGCACTTCACCCAGCGGGAAGCCACCGAGGCGGCCCAGGGTTACCTGTCGCTCGACCCGCTGACAAAGGATGAGAAGGCCAAGCTCAAGGCGGCGATCGGCGGCTTCCGGTTCGACTCTCCCATTGGCAAGGACCTGCGCCGATTCCTCACCGGCGGCATTGGCGTCCATCACGCTGGCCTTCTTCCGAAATATCGGTTGCTGGTGGAGAAGTTGGCCCAGGAGGGTCTGCTCAAGATCATCTGCGGGACCGACACGCTCGGGGTCGGCGTGAACGTTCCCATTCGGTCGGTGCTGTTCACTCAGCTCTGCAAGTACGACGGACAGTCGAACCGCCTCCTTCGCAATCGTGAATTCCAACAGATTTCCGGCCGAGCCGGCCGCAAGGGATTTGATGACATGGGCACCGTGTGGGCTCAGGCACCGCCCCACATCGTCGACAACCTGAAGGCCGAGGCAAAAGCAGCGGCCGGCGGCAAGAAGAAGGTGGTCAAGAAGAAGCCACCAGACCGCGGCTACGCCCACTGGACCGAAGAAACCTTCACCAAGATGGTCAACGGCGATCCAGAGTCGCTGCGATCGCACTTCCAGGTGAACCACCAGATGGTCATGAGCCTGCTCGATCGCCCTGTCATCGGCGGCGTCGACGGCTGCGCTGCGACCCGGCGGCTCATGCAGAACAACCACGAAACGAAGAGTCGCAAACGCAATCACATCCGTCGCTCGATCGCGATCTACCGGTCGTTGGTCGAGGCTGACTTGCTCGAGTTCCCGGACGAACCGGATGAGCTCGGTCGACGGGTGCGCGTCAATTTCGACCTTCAGGATGAATTCGCTCTGCACCAACCCCTGTCGCTATGGGCACTCGAAGCGTTGGGTCAGTTGCCGGAGCCGGAGGAAGAGACCGAACTCCACCACGCTCTCGACATGCTGAGCATCATCGAGTCTGTGCAGGAGAGTCCTGGCGTCATCATCGCTGCGCAGCTCAACCTTGTGAAGGACGAGATGATGGCCGACATGAAGATGCGGGGCGTCGAATACGAAGAGCGGATGGATCGCCTGGCCGAGGCCGAGCCGCCGAAGCCGAACGCCGAATGGCTCTACAACAGCTTCAACGAATTCCGGGCCCGCCACCCATGGGTTGGCCAGGACAACATCAAGCCCAAGTCGGTTGTGCGAGATCTCTTCGAGCGGGCGATGACATTCAGTGAGTACGTGCAGTTCTATGGACTGAAGCGAAGCGAAGGTGTGGTTCTCCGCTACTTCTCCGATGTCTACAAGGGCTTGAAGCAGAACATCGCCGAGGATCTCAAGACCGACGAGATCGACGGCATGATCGCCTGGCTCGGGGCCCTGATCCGCCAGGTCGACTCGAGCCTGATCGACGAGTGGGAGCGACTGATCGACCCGGTAGAAGCCGTCGGCGAGGCCGTCAGGCCGACAGCGCAGGAGCCGCCTTCGGTGGTCAACGATCCCAGAGCGTTCCGGGTGATGGTGCGAAACCAGGCCTTCGAGTGGCTGAACCGGTTGGCGACCAAGCGGGGCTACGACGCAATTGTCGACGCCGCGGCCGATCCTGACGTGTACGGAACGGTCGATGATCTGGTCACGGTGATGGCCGCCTACTGGGATGAGTACGACCACATCGTGATGGATGCTGGCGCCCGGAGCCCCGGCCGATTCCTGTACGACCCCTCGGTCGATCAATCCGTCATCCAGATCATTCAGGATCCTGACGGCAACGACGAGTGGCGCATCACCGCCTTTGTCGACGTCGACGCATCAGCCGAGCATGGCAAGGCCGTCCTGCGTTTCGTCGACGTCGCCCCCGCGTAGATCAGACGAGGTCGGTGCGGGTGGGGTCGTCGCGCAGTCTGGCCACGAGCTTCTTGACGTCTTCGGCCCGGTCCTTCGGGACGATGAGGGTCGCTGCGGCAGTGTGCACCACGATCAGATCGGTCACGCCGATCAGCGCAGTGACGCGGCCGTCTGCCCCAGTGCCGTCGCTCACCACGATGTTGTTGGCGGCATCGAGCGTCTCGATCTCACCGCGAACCGCATTGCCATCGCTGTCGTTGTCGAGGTAACCGCCAACGGCTGGCCAGCTGCCAACGTCGTCCCAAGCGAACGTGCCGACCGCCATCACGATGTTGTCCGCTCGCTCCATCAATGCGTAGTCGATCGAGATCTTCTCGAGCGGTTCGAAACCGGCTGACAACGCAGCCGCGAAATCCGGACCGTCGACCGACGGCGCCAACGTGTCGATGAAGTCCGAGAGTTCGGGGCGATGCAGGGCAAATGCTCGCTGGACAGATGCGACAGACCAGATGAACATTCCCGAGTTCCACCAGAACTCGCCAGATTCGACGTAGCCCTCAGCGGTGGCTCGGTCCGGCTTCTCGACGAAGCGGTCAACCGTACGGAAGTCGACCTCGCCTGGCGAGCCGAAGGGGTCGACGGCTCGGATGTAGCCATATCCGGTGGCGGGATGACGAGGCGTGATGCCGATCGTGATCAGCACGTCCTCAGCTGCGGCCAGCTCGAAGCTGGCAGCGAGGGTGGAGCGGAAGAGATCGAGGTCACCCATGACGTGATCGGCGGTGACAATGCAGAACACACCCTCGGGGTCTCGCGCTTTGACCACTGCTGCAGCCAGGGCCACGGCGGCAGCAGTGTCGCGCCGCATTGGTTCGCCGATGACATTGCCAGCAGGTAGCCCTGGAGTTGCCTGCTGCGTTGGAGCGACCAGATCCTCGCTGGTCAACACGAGCACGCGTTCGACAGGAACCAGACCATCGAGGCGGTCCACGGCCATTTCGAGCATGGTCCGGTCGCCGAGGAGCGACAGGAGCTGCTTCGGCTTCGCCGCCGTGCTGGCCGGCCAAAATCGTTCGCCGTAGCCGCCTGCGAGGACGACGGCGTAGGCGTGGGAGAGGTCAGTCATGAAGGCTCCTGAAGTGTGCGGCCGGCGATCAACTCACTGAACAATCGGTCGAAGGCCGCCGCTTGTGATGCGGGACTGAAGGATTCGGCCAGGTGATCCCGACCATTGCGCCCCATCACCTCGAGCGCCTCAGGGTCGACGAGCATCTCCTCGAGTGCAGCGAGAAAGGCAACTTCATCCTCTGGCGGGACGGCGCGGCCAGCGCCGGCGGCCTCCATGGTCAACTCGACCTCGGAACCTTCATCGATCGACGCGAGGACGGGTCGGGCGGCGGCGAGGATGCCGTACATCTTCGACGGCGTGCTCGACTGTGCCAGGCCCCGCTTGAGGAGGATCAGATGCAGGTCGGCCGCACCGAGGACGTCGCTGACCTTCTCGCGGGGAGCGAAATCGGAGACGGTGACATTCGGCCTGGTCGCTGCCCACGCGTCGACTTCTGGCCTGGCGGCGCCCTCACCGTTGATGACGAAGTGGACGTGGGTTCGGTCGGCGAACCGATCAGCGGCAGCTCGCACCAGGTCGAACGACTGGCTGAGGCCGACGTTGCCCGAATACATCACGACTTGTTTGTCACCGAGCCCGTGTTCGGTTCGATATGGCGTCATCCGATCGACGGCCTTCACCTTGTCGGTATCGGCGAAGTTGTGGATGATCCGCACCTTCTCAGCGCTGTCGCCAACGTCGAGCTTGGCTTGCACGTTGCGCTGCTGATCGGTGGAGAGGACGGTGACGGCATCGGCCCGCCGGTAGAGCGAGCGTTCGTGCCGTTGCAGGGACCGAATGACCTTCGGGTTACTGATGGCGCCGAGGTCGACGGCCACATCGGGGAAAATGTCTTGAACGTTGAAGACAAACGGCACCTTCCACCGCTTTGCTACCGACCATGCCGCATCTCCCAGGAAGACGGGGGGCGACATGCCCATCACGACATCAGGCCTGGCCAACGTGAAGGCAGCAGCGGTGGCCAGCGAGGTGAAACCAGCAAAGCCCACCGCCCGGGCCGGGATGTTGTTCTTGTCGACCGGGAACGGCCAGACGCGAGTGACCGAGCCGTGCGCCACATGCTCGCGCCGCCAGGGCCGGCCTCGCCACCCTTCGTGGACCTCGTGGCCCCGATACCAGGGCAGGCTCGTCACCACATCGATTTCGTGACCCCTGTCGGCCAACGAGTGGACGAGGGTGGTCATGACTTCGCCTGTGGCCGCGTGCAGGTCTGGCTCGAAGTGTGGGCACAGCAGCAAGAGCCTCATGCGCCGCGCTCCTCGGTCGATCGCGACTCGATGGCGAGCGCGTCACGATACGCACCCACGAGTGCCTCGCCAGCGGCTTTCCACCCGAACGCCTCGGCTCGCACGGGTCCTGCTGCTCGAAGCTGTGCATCGAGGACAGGGTCACTGAGCACCCGACGGATGGCATCAGCAAGCTCGTGTGGCGAGCGCGGTGACACGAGAAGGCCAGCATCGTCAACGACCTCGGGGATCGACGCGGCTGTCGTGGCGATCACCGGGCAGCCGCGGGCCATGGCTTCGAGCACCGGATTGCCGAACCCTTCATAGGTCGACGGGAAGACGGTGGCAGCCGCCGAGCGGTAGAGCGCGTCGAGGTCCCCCTCTGACACTCGGCCAAGACGATGGACCCGGTCAGCCAGACCGAGCGACTGTGCGTGTTCATCGAGAGCAGGTGTTTCCGGACCGGGCCCGCCCGTGAACACGACCGAGAGGTCTGGGATCTCGTCGGCGAGTCGAGCAAGGGCGTCGAGGAGGTCGACGTGGCGCTTGTGGGGATACGCAATGGCGGGCAGCAGCAAATACCGGCCGAAACGCCGGTGGAGGTCGGCCGCGACGTCGACGTGAGCCACACCGGCTTCAACTGGCTCGTGGCCATGAGGAACGACGCGGATGCGATCGACAGACCAATCGACGTGCCGGATGATGGAGTCGGCGGTGAACTGACTGGGGCACAGGGCGAGGGTGGCCTTGCGGATGGATGGCGGCAGCATTCGCTTCATCCAATTGCGCTTGATGAGCGAGAAGTTCTCGGGCAGATCGAGCGGCTGCAGATCGTGCACGGTGAACACATATGGCCGCGGCGAGGTCGGGGGAACCACGCTGCCGGCGTGGTGGAGGAGGTCATCATGTTTGGCTGCCCGCACCAGCCAGGTCGCGTCTGCCCCGATCCGTGCCACCTTGTTGGACAGCACCGCTGGGGCCACGATGGTCTCGAATCGGTTGGTGAGGTCTGGGTAGGCCTCGGCCAAGCTCGGTTGGGCGTACAAGCGCAGTTCGAGATCCTCGGGGTCGAGGCGATCGAGGGCACGAAGAAGTCTGACCGTGTACTCCTCGCTCCCGCCAACCACGCCGGGCACCAGCCACAACAAGTTCACGCCGACCACGAACGGTGAAGCGACGCCCGTCATCCGCTACTCGCAGAGTCTCGAGATCCCATGGCAGCAAGCCGTTCGAAGATGGCGCGATAGCCATCGGCGGTGTGCTGCCAGCTTGCCCCAGCGGCCCGAGTCAGCCCCGCAGCTTCGCGATCGGCCCTGGTGTTTGGATCATCGAGTGCAGCGGCCAGACCCGCTCGGATGCTGTCGATGTCGTGCGGATCAACCAAAACGGCGGCGCCGCCTGCTGCCTCTTCGGTAGCGGTACCGATGGACGTGACGACCGCCGTCCCCTGAGCCATTGCCTCGAGAACGGGCAGGCCGAATCCTTCATCGAACGACGGAAAGGCAAACACGGTGGCCAGAGCGTAGACGGCATCGAGGTCAGGCCGATCGAGCTGTCCCAGACGAATCGCCCGGCGACCGAGCGGTGCGAGCGTGTCATCGAGATCCACGCCCCAACCGTCGGGGCCAACAACGACGAGCGGCGCTTCGAGCGATTCCATCGCCGCAACCAGACCGTGGAGGTTCTTTCTTGGTTCGGCTGTGCCAACCCACAACACGAACGGCTCCGAGAAACCCAAGCGTGAACGCATGGCCTCGAGCCGGCTTGCTTCGGCTGGCACAACATCAACGCCCCATGGAACGATCTCGACCTTCCCTGGGTCGGCACCGTGATGCTGCACCGCTCGCCTGACCACGGCCGAAGGCACGGCCATGACGTCTGCTCGTTCGAGTGCTGCCCGCCAGGCTCGCGGGAAAAAGGATGCGCCGCGACGACTCAATCGCTCGGGGTGCTCAAGAAAGTCGACGTCGTGCACGGTCACAACAGTTGGCTTGGTGTGCGGCGGCACTGCCATCGCCGGGGCCCAGATCACATCGGCGTGCGATCCCGACCGGGGCCACCCGAGGCGATGCCAGCTCTCGTACATCAATGGGCGAGGCAGCCAGTGGTTCACCGTCTCGATGGCGACGTCGGCCGGGCTTCGGTGCGCCGCAGCAAGCCCGGTCAGCGTGAGCGAGCCCTGATCGAGCAATGCCAGGATCGTTGCGTTGACCGCGGTACCGGTTCCGCCCGGCACCCGGTGCCAGGCATGTTCGACAACAACAGCGACAGAGAGGTCCACGGATGCGCCTTCGGCGAAACCGGAGTTTGGCTTCGCCAAACGTCCACGGCTCGGAAGCGGCCTCACGCCACTAGCGAATGGACTGGAAGTACTCGGCCGTGCGGAGAATGCCCTCGCGCAGCTCCACCTGTGGCTCGAAATCGAACAGTTTCTTGGCCAGCGTGAGATCGGGCTTGCGCCGAGTCGGATCGTCTTTGGGCAACGGCAGGAACTCGATCGTGCTCTTGGAGTTGGTGGCGTCGATCACTTCACGAGCCAGCTCCAGAACGGAGAACTCGTGCTCGTTGCCGATGTTGACAGGCTCGTTGTAGTCGCTTGCGAGCAACCGCAACTGGCCCTCGATCTGATCATCGACGTAGCAGAAGCTACGGGTCTGCGAGCCGTCTCCGAACATGGTGATCGGCTCATCGGCAAGCGCTTGATTGATGAAGTTCGAGACCACTCGACCATCGTCTGGCCGCATCCGCGGGCCATAAGTATTGAACGTGCGGACGATACGGACATCGAGGCCGTGAGCACGGTGATAGGCCAGGGTGATCGCTTCGGCGAAGCGCTTTGCCTCGTCGTACATGCTCCGAGGGCCGGTGGGGTTGACATTGCCCCAGTAGGTCTCGGGCTGCGGGTGAACGAGCGGATCGCCGTACACCTCGCTCGTCGAGTTCAGGTGGAAAGTCGCTCCCTTTTCCTTGGCCAGACCGAGGCAGTTGTGCGTGCCGAGGCTGCCCACCTTCAAGATCTGGATCGGAATGCGGGCGAAGTCGACCGGCGATGCGGGGCTGGCGAGATGCATGACAGCGTCGACCGAGCCTGGGACCCAGATGTGGTTGGAAACGTCGTGCTTGACGAACTCGAAACCATCGCGGCCGAAGAAGGCTTCGATGTTCTGGACCTGGCCGGTTTGGAGGTTGTCGAGGCAGACCACTTGATCGCCACGGTCGAGGAGACGTTCGCACAGGTGAGAGCCGAGAAATCCTGCGCCACCCGTGACGACGATGCGAGCCATGGGGCTCAGCGACCGATGCCGCGATAGAGGAAACCGCGACGCTTGAGGCCTGACGGGTCGAGCAAGTTGCGGCCATCGACGATGTTGCGACCGCTCATGAGCTCGGCCACCTTGTCGAAGTCGTGCCAGCGGAACTCGTCCCACTCGGTGAGCACGGTGAGCACCTCGGCGCCTTCGACGGCGGCATAGGGATCATCGACGACTTCGACGTCTGGCAGCTCGGCGAGCTGGCCCTTGACAGCGGGGTCGAACGCCCGAACCTTCACACCGGCAGCGGTGACTCGGCGCAGCACCTCGATCGCCGGCGATTGCCGCAGATCGTCGGTGCCAGCCTTGAACGTGAGGCCCCAGCAACCAACAACACGACCGGCAGGGTCGTTGCCGAGCACATCGAGAATCTTCTGTGCGGTGCGATCGAACTGCTCGTCGTTGACCCGGAGAACCTCTTTGAGGAAGCTGAAATCGAAGCCAGCGTCTTCCGCAATCCGAGCAAGAGCAATCGTGTCCTTGGGGAAGCACGAGCCGCCCCAGCCGGGCCCTGGCTTCATGAACTCAGAGCCGATCCTGGTGTCGTACCCCATGCCGAGCACGACGTCGTTGACGTCAGCACCAACGGCCTCGCACAACGTGGCGATGGAGTTGACGAACGAGAGCTTGGAGGCAAGGAAAGCGTTGGATGCGTACTTGATGGTCTCGGCCGAGACGGGATCGGTGACCATGATGGGAGCCCGCACCTTGGCGTACAGCCCAGCGACCTTGACCGAGGCGTCCTGATCGCTTGAACCAATGACGACGCGGTCGGGATTGAGGAAATCTTCGAGTGCGGTGCCTTCCCGAAGGAACTCAGGGTTCGACACCACCGAGATGTCCGAGCGGGCCAAGACTCGTGCGACGACCTCGGTCGAGCCGACCGGCACAGTTGACTTGTTGACGACGATCGAACCAGCCGTGAGCACCGGGGCAATCTCGGCGGCAGCGGCCTGGAGGTAGCTGAGGTCGGCTGAGCCGTCAGAGCCCTGAGGAGTGGGCACGCAGAGATAGTGGAATTCGGCGTCGCGAGAGGCGTTCTGTGCACCGAGCACAAAGCTCAGCCGGCCGGATTCGATGCCCTCTTTGACGAAGCGTTCGAGATCCTTCTCGACGATCGTGATCTCGCCCCGCTTGAGGCTCTCGATCTTCTTCGCGTCGATGTCAGCACAGATGACGTTGTGACCGAGGTGAGCGAAGCACGCTCCGGTTGTCAGACCGACATAGCCGGTCCCGATTACTGCAATATCGGCCATGAAAGCTCCTTCAGTCGAACGAAACGAGACTATCCCGGGGCTCGAGACATGCCATGAGGAGAACGACCGGGGTGCTCAGGGACACAGAGCGACGGTTGGCGCATCCGCTGGTGGCAATGCACCGGGTGCGGCCGTGGTCACCGACGAGAGCTGCTCATCGGCCGCCGAGGGCTCCGTTGTCGACGGATCAGGCGCTGGTGTCGACGGCGTGGCCGTCGGGGCTGTCTGGTCCGATTCCGGAGGTGGACCGCCAACCGACACGACGATCTCGCGACCGGGGAGCGCTTCGTCGATGAGCGTCACATCCACGACGACACCCTGTTCGGCGAGAGAGTCGAGCACGAGCGGCAATGCAGCCTCACCGTCTCGTCCATAGGAAACACTGACGCCAAACGAGAGATCGACGTCAGCCAGGGCGCTTTCGATATCGAATCCTTCGTCAGCGAAGGCGTTGACGATGCCGTCGGCCGGGTCCCGCTGAGCAGCGACAGTTCGGACAGTCACGCCGACCGTGGCAGGGTCGCTGCCGAGAGACCCTTGCAGGAGGCGAAGAACGGGCGCTGCCTCGTCTTCGAGGGTGCGCACCACGCTGACGGTCCGGTTCCGTTCCCAGCCGAACTCGGTCGGAAGGCTGTACGTCTCGAGTTGGTCCGGATCGAACGAATCAAACGCCCGACCAATGTCGATGAGCCCTTGCGGCGTCAGTTCCTGGTCGAGGGTGAGATGCGGAGCTGCCGCTGTGACCAGTCCGCGAAGGACCAAGGGGTTCCGGGCGCCAAGGTCAAGGGCCCGGGCAGCGAAGGACGCCACAAACAGTTGTTGCCTGCGGATGCGCTCGAGGTCGCTCCGCTCGCCGTCGTTGATCCATTCACCATTCAGGTTGATCTGGAAGTTGCGAGATCGTACGAAGGCCAGGGCGTTCGCCGGATCGAGCGACTGGCATCCGGCCGTGTCGACGCCGAAGCCACTCATCGAGCGCGGAGGGCCACTCGCCGGCGCCGGATTGAAGTCTCGGGACGGATGCGCAAAGAACAGATCGACATGATCGACGACCTCGACGAGGCCTTCGAAACCCGCGAGATCGACGCTCATGAAGCTGTTGATCGGGATGTCGAGGTGGCTTTCAATGGTCTCGATCAACAGACTCGGGCCACCGAGCTGGAAGGTCGAATTGATCTTCTGATCGTCGAAGCCGGGAACGGGCACCCACAGGTCCCGAGGAATCGACAACAGGGTCGCCGAGCCAGCCTGCTGGTCGATTCTTGCGATGATGATCACATCGCCCAGGCGCTCACCCTGGCGCCCGATCGCAACCGGATCGTCGGGATCGAGATTGGCAGCGCTGTCGTAGCCAACCAAGAGCACGTTGAAGGCAGGCACGCTGCCATCGATGGCTGGTTCGACTGGCGTGAGCGAACCGCCCAGCTGGACCCTGTTGATCGATGAGGCGACGTCGTCCCCCGCATCGAGCGCCCACGCGAGGCCGAGCGCTGCGACGATGCCAAGCGTGTTGAGTGCCAGGACGGCCCGTTGACCCCAGGTTCGGCGCAGCGAGGAGCTCACTTTTCCTCGATTCCCTGCGAAGCGTCGCCCGCAACTGCCGAGCTCGGTTGATATGCCAAGAGCACGCCGGTGCGAACATCGACAACGGCGACCGGTGCATCGAGCACGTTGCTGATCCCTCGGCCATGGGAAGGATGGAGCGTCTCATCGGCCAACGGGTACCGCAGACCGCTCGTGGTGACGCCGAAGCAGCTCCCCCCGATGGGGATCAGCGAGACGATGTCGCCGACTCGTCCGGTGAGCGTGCGTCGTTGCTGCACAACGGCGACTCGTGCGTCGACCAACAGAACATCCACATCGGTCGACTTCAATCTGGGATCGCTCATCAGGAGGAGGTTCGCCAACGCGTGGTCTGGCCGTCCGCCGTCCATGGAAACAAAGATCATGCGTTCGGGTTGCTGCTCGATGGCAAGATCGATCGCGAGTTCGAGGTCAGTCCGATCCTTCACGGTGGGGTGACGAATCATCCTTGCCCCACCCCGCTCGGCTTCGACGAGGCCTCGGGCCGTAACCGAGTCGAAGTCTCCGACGGCGATGTCGACGGTGAGCGCAGCGTCTTGTGCTCGGTCGATCCCCGAGTCAACGCCGATGATCAGCGCACCATCCTCGGCTGCGAGCACCGGGAGGTGCCACTCGGCGACCGAGTTCCCTCCGTTCACGATCACGACCGTTGATGCCATCGGTCTCGGATCGTAGAGCGGCGGTTGTACGTTCTCTCGAATGCTCTTGGATTCCGACGCTGGTGAGTTCCTGGTCGTGATCGCTGCTGAGTCGACACCGATGCCGTGGTCAGGTGCGATTCTGCTTGCCCTGTTGTTCATCATCGCTGGTGGCCTGGTCGCTGGCCTGAGTCGCAAGCTCGCCACCGGTTCGGTTGGCCGCAACCACTTGATGGGCCTCAGGCTGCCGTCGACGCTCCGGTCTGATGAGGCCTGGGATGCTGGCCAGAAGGCGTTCGCCCCGTTCGGGCTGGCCGCCGGGCTTGGGTGCGCCGTACTTGGTGCTGGGCTGCTGCTGAGGCCGAGTGAGGGCGTGGCGGTCGTGCTGGGAAGCCTGGCATCGATCTGGCTCGTCGTGTTGCCAGGCATCGGAGCGTTCATGGGTGATCTTGCGGCGAAGGACGCCTGACGCGGCGTCAGAGCCCGAGTTCACCTTCGAGTTCGGCCATGCGCTGTTCGAGTTGGGCGATACGCAACTCGAGGGCCTCGACGTCCGCAGCCGCATGGGAAGTCTGGCTCGCTTGGGCCTCGGCAGGGGCGTGAACCGGCGCTGTCGGGGCCGCGGACGGATCCGGCGGAGAGACCCAGGCCGGAGCCGCTGCGGTCTGAGGTTCCATCGCCGCAGCGTGGCCGCCGTCGGCTCCAAGAAGGTGGGTCCAGCGGTCCTGGCTCTGGCCGGAGGCCCGACCGAGATTGCGGACATATGGCTGGTCGGCGGCGGCAAGCTGCTGGAGGACCGCCTCCACAGCGTCGGGACTGTCGAATCCGTGGGCACGCTCGGTTCGCGTGCGGAGCTCGCCGGCGCTCTGTGGTCCACGCAACATCAGCACGGCCAGGACGGCAAGCTCTGCGGGGCCGAGTCGCCACGCTTCGTCGAGCACGTGTCGGTGCTTCTCGGTCCGACCAGAGATGACCGTCCTTGCGAGCCCAGCTGGCCGAAGCAGCAGCATCGTGTCGGACACCGTTCGGTGGTCGTAGTCGACGACTGGATCACGGCTCGATTTCTGATTGCAGGCGGTGGTCAACGCGTTCGTCGAGAGCGGATACTGATCAGGCGTGGTCGCCTCCTTCTCGATCAGCACTCCCAAGACGCGGACTTCCTCTGGCGTGAGCTCCATGTCTGAACCGTAGTTTGGCGCGACTCGGCCCGCGGGTACATGCTCTGGTCGTGGCGACCCTGGCGGACGACATTTTCATCACCTCGACGGACGGGCTCACCATCGCCGTTGATCACTGGCCGGGGTCCGGCCAGCCGATCGTCTTGGCACACGGCGGCGGACAGACTCGACACTCGTGGGGAGCCACGGCAAGCGCGCTGGCAGAACGAGGCCACCGTGTGGTTTCAGTGGATCTCCGTGGCCACGGCGATTCCTCGTGGGCACCAGACGGCGAGTACGCAATGGCCGACTTCGCGGCCGATCATCTGGCGGTGATCGATTGGATTGGTTCTCCTGTGATCTGGGTCGGTGCATCGCTCGGCGGCAGTTCCGGCTTGGTGGCCATCGGTGATGATGCTGCGGCGTTCGCTGCATTGGTACTCGTCGACATCACGCCCAGTCCGGCGGAGGCCGGCATCGACCGCATTCTGGCTTTCATGGCGGAGACCTCGATCCATGGGTTCGCCGATCTCGAGGAAGCCGCCGATGCCGTTGCTGCGTATCAACCACATCGACCTCGGCCGAGCAACACTTCGGGGCTGGCCAAGAACCTTCGCCTCGGTGAGGACGGCCGCTGGCGCTGGCACTGGGATCCTGCATTTGTCACGAGCCCGAAGAGCATGACGAATGAACGTGGCCGGCGCGGCGAGGCCGAGGACGTTGCGAGGGGCCTCCGCCTTCCAACGATGTTGGTGCGGGGCCGTTTGAGTGACCTCGTCACCGAGACCGAGGCCAGAGCCTTCCTCGAGCTGACACCGCACGCCGAGTACGTCGATGTCGCCGATGCGGCACACATGATCGCTGGCGACAAGAACGACGTGTTCATGGCGGCCATCGTCGATTTTGTCAGTCGTCTTGGCCCGGTCGAACCGTCTTCCTGAGGGTCAGCACGGTGTGCTGCCGCTCGAAACCGAGGTCGGCGTAGATCCCGTACGCACCGGTCGGGTTCTCAGTGTCGACCCCCAGCATTGCGTGGTCGAACCCCGCTGCGGCGAACGCGCGGAGCGACCGGACGATGAAGGCAGAAGCAATGCCTCGCTTGCGGTGGGAACGGAGCGTGCCAAGGCTCTGCACCCAACCGTCGAGACGACCGGTGATCTCTTGATCATCGGGGAAGTGACCGTTGAGGGCGATGGCCACGATCTCGTTCGTTGTCTCATCGACGGCAACGAAGCTCAGGTCGAGCCGATTGCCCCCGGAGTGGATCATGTGTTGCCAGTAGTCGTGCGACCGGCTGGTCGAACCCCAGTGATCGGCGAACGAGGCGTTGAAAACGAGTCGTGTTGCTTCGGTGTCGGCCTCGAGCCAGGGGCGGATCCGGATGCCGTCGATCGTCGCTTCGGTCGGCAGGTCAACGAGTGGACGAAGCAACTCGTGATCGAAGCGAGCCCGCTCGAAGCCGCGTGCTTCGAGGAGGCCAACGGTGGCGTCTTCGAAGTCGTACACGTAGTCCATCAGGTAGGCCGGTAGGCGCTGGTCGGTCGTCGCCAGTTTCTCGAGGGCCCTGGCTTCCTGCCACTGCAGCAGCTGGCTCCCGATGCCCCGCTTGCGATGATCAGGACGAACACCGCCGAACAGCATGACGCGCTCGAGCCGCTCCCCCGAGGGGCTGTGATCGACGATCGCGTAGGCCACGAGTTCGCCGTCGATCTCGCATACGCGGAGGTCGTGTGCAGGGTCGATGTCCGGCGACGTGAACAGATCGGCGATTTCGTCGGCGAGAGCAACCATCGGAAGCCCGTCGGAGCGCTGGATGCCCGCCAGCAGCGCGTGGATGGGCGCAGCTTCGGCAGGTCCGGGTGCACGCAGCAGCACTGGAGTCAGCCCAGGGCGGCACGAAGCGTGGTCTGCATGGCATCGAGCTCGTCGGCCTTCGGCGACACGTCAGCGTTGCGGAAGTCGAGGTTGGCCATCGACTGGAGCGGCACGACGTGCACATGGGTGTGGGGCACTTCGAAACCGGCGATAATCAAACCGATTCGCTCGCACTCGATTGCCTTCTTCTGTGCTGACGCTATGCGATGCGACACGGTCATGAGATGGGCGGCGAGCTCGCTTGGCAGGTCGGTCCACTCGTCGATCTCGGCCTTCGGAATGACCAGTGTGTGCCCTGGATGCAGGGGCCGGATATCGAGCATGGCGAAACACTGGTCGTCATCGTGAAGGATGCGTCCAGGGATCTCGCCTCGAATGATTCGGGTGAAAATCGACGGCATGGAGTGGCGATGGTAAAGGATGGAACGATGCAGAGCCCCACGAATGCGAAGGACTCGGTCTCGACCGACCCTGTTCTGACCTCGTTCGAGAACGGTGTCGCCACCGTCACGTTGAATGTGCCTGAGCGCAAGAACAGCTTGTCGACCACATTGGTCAACGCTCTGGCTGACCGGCTCGACGAGGCGATTGCGAGCGACGAGGTCAGGGTGATTGTGCTGACCAACACCGGCAACACGTTCTGTGCTGGCGCCGATCTCAGCTCCGATGCTCCTGGCAGTCAGGAGGGTGGCCGATCGTTCGTCGATCTGTTCCGCATCATCCAAGCGTCGCCGACCCCCATCATCGGAAGGATCGACGGCCACGCAACAGGTGGGGGCGTTGGGCTTGCCGCAGCGTGCGACATCTCGGTGATGCGCAACGATGCGAAGATCGGTTTCACCGAGGTGCGACTCGGTGTGGCGCCTGCGGTGATCTCGGTGGTTTGCCTGCCCAAGATGCGCCGGGCGGATGCCAGCGAGCTGTTCCTGACTGGCGAGCGTTTCACCCCAGACCGAGCGGCCGAGGTCGGTCTCATCAACCGCTCTGTAGCCCCCGAGGACGTCGATGCAACCATCGAAGGTTTCATCGACAAGGTTGTGCGGGGCGGTCCGTTGGCCCTTGGGGCAGCCAAGGAGTTGATCAATCGGGTGCCGGACATGGCGACCGATGAGGCCTTCACCTGGACTGCCGCTGCGTCGGCAGCATTGTTCGCCTCGGACGAGGCCAGTGCGGGTATCGCCGCGTTCAGGGACCGGCGTGATGCACCGTGGGTTCCCGCTGGCCGAGCGACCGACACGCCAGGCAGGGCTTGATGCTTCTCAGTGTTCTTGATCAGTCACCGATTCCCGCCGGCCACGACGCTGCGAGGGCCTTCGCCAACACGATCGACTTGGCCGTGCAAACCGATCGGCTCGGCTATCACCGGTTCTGGGTCGCAGAGCACCACAACTCCAACGGCTTGGCCGGGTCCGCTCCCGAGCTGTTGGTCGGTCAGATCGCTGCGGTCACGGATCGGATTCGTGTGGGCTCTGGCGGCATCATGCTGAGCCACTATGCGCCGTACAAGGTGGCCGAGACGTTCCGAACGCTCGGCGCCATGTTCGAAGGGCGGATCGATCTCGGCATTGGCCGAGCGCCGGGCTCTGACCAGATCACGATGTATGCGTTGGCCACCAATCGCCAGCCGACGCCGGTCGATGCGTATCCGTCCATGGTCGAGGAGCTCATCGGCTTTCTCGACGATGACCTGGATGAGGAGAACCCGTTCCGGGGTCGGGTTCGCGCTGTGCCTGGGTCGCAAGCGAGCTCTCCCCCGGTCTGGATGTTGTCGTCATCGCCGGGGTCGGCCGGCTTTGCCGCTCACTTCGGCCGACCGCTCGGCTACGCCCACTTCTTCGGCGGCGGCGACGGCGTGGCCATCGTCGACAGCTACCGACGCCAGTACCAACCGTCAAAGGCGCACCCCGAGCCCGAGGTCAACGTGGCGGTGGGCGTGATCTGTGCTGACACCGATGCCGAGGCGCGAGAGCTGGCGCGAAGCGTCGAGGCGTGGCGGGCGCGCGGCTTGCAAGGACCCATCCCGCATCTCGATGACGCCGTCGTGCCCGAGCCAGGGCCGCTGTCGATTCACCAGCCAGGACGGCCAGCCATGGTCGTGGGGTCGCCGACCACGGTTCGCGCTGGGCTCGAGTCGCTTGCCGCCGAATACCAGGTCGAAGAACTCATGCTCGTCACCATCGTGTGGGACCACGACGCACGAGTTCGTAGCTACGAACTCATCGCCGAGGAGTTCGGCATGAGTCGCGCTGCCGGGACGTTTGGCAAAGCCAAACTCCGTTGATGAGCCGCTCTTGGAGCGTTTGACGAAGTCAGTCCATCGCGGGATACACCGAAGGAGGCGGGCCCATCAGGCCTGGCCCTTCGCACATCCAGCACGTCGAAACTGCCGACCCGGTCCAGGCCACCTCGCAAGGGAGACAGCTCATGCGCAGACCGGATCGGCGGTACCGAGGTGGTGACGTCATTGTCGCCGTGGTACTCATGCCACACCCATCGGAGGGGGCGCGACAAAGTTGAGCGGTATGGCACCGGTACGACCCTGAGGGGATCCGGCCCGGGCACAGGCCCGCTCTATCTCTCAGCCTGGCCTCTCAGCCTGGCGTGACGCCGATCAGTGCGTGATGGTTGGGTCAAGCGTCTTGGCGTGCTCGACCCATCGAGCCACTTCGCTCACTGCGGGTGTGCGGCGCACGATGCTGCGCTTGGTCTTCTTCACGTGGGCTGCATTGCACTCGACCATCGCTGCGGTGAGATTCTCTG
>RCMY010002304.1_pt1 | contig 17343 bp, 12 predicted proteins | sample 2041341 | NCBI WGS metagenome assembly RCMY01 (sample SAMN09708234, study PRJNA481090) | Marine sediment metagenome, whole genome shotgun sequencing project. | reverse complement strand
TCATATTTCCCGGTCATTTTCGTTAAATAGAACAACTATTCGCCTCAAATGATCAAGAAATCTGTCTCAAAATGGCTTCTCCTCGCTACAATCTCTATTCTCGGACAGCCTCCTAGCTTCACGTCGCTCAACCGTATGCAACAACGCAGGTAATATAACCAATACACAAATTAACGTTAATAATACGCCAACCGCGAGCAGTAACCCCATGCTGGCGGTACCTTGGTGTGGGGAGAAAGCAAGGCTGCCAAAGCCTACCAAGGTTGTGAGTGCGCTATAGAAAATGGCGCGCGCGGTACTAGTGTGGAGTAAGTTTTTATGATTATTATCGGTATTACGACTGCGGTGCACCATGTGAATGCTGGAGTCAATGCCGATACCCAGCAATAATGGTAGGGCGATGATGTTGGCGAAGTTGAACGGTATGCCTAGCCAGACGGTTGCAGCACTTGTAAATAAGGCAGCGAGTAATAGTGGGATCAATACCAACACGGTTGAAGTGACGTTTCTCAGTAATATAAGCAGTGCCAAGACAACACCAATTAACGCCAGTGAAAAGGCGTGAATAAATGCATCAACAACGGCTTCACCGGCTTCTAAACTGATGACGGGTGGGCCGGTGACTTGTGGTGCTTTGAGTTGTATGGTGCGCACAAAACGTCGTAACGCTTCATTGTCATTAATATTTTCCGTAGGATAAATGGCGATGCGGAAAACATCATTGGAACTAAGCCAGTGAGAACTGAGTGCGTCAGGTATTTCTTGCCGTGTAAACGGTTGCGCTTGAAAAGCGATTTGTAGACGTTCAAGTGCTTCAGGTAATAAACCAAGCAAGTCGTGACTGACTGCATCAAGTAATTGATTGGCATCATTGACAGTATTAAGTTGTCCTAACAATTGGCTCAATGATGCACTGAACGTCCGAATGGATGCGGTGGCAGGATGATTGGGTTGCTCGGTAATGAATTGATTGAGTGCGTGATTCAATGTCTCAAGTGCTAAGCGTTGTTGCGCAACCGTATAATTGCCAGCGCCGACGGGCGATGTAGAAAACGCAATGGGACCAAGCGTTAGCGCCATTTCATTAATTAAGAAATGTTTCATCTCTTGATCGACGGGAACAAGGTCGAAGAGGGTGACGACTTTGTCCACTTCAGGAAGAACGGTGAGTTGTTTAACGACTTGTCTTGCTTCTTGTTCATCATCAGCCAGAGCGATGGCATGCCAGGGTGAATCTTCAGCATCGGCTAGTAATTCACGGAAAGTCAGCACGGATTCTTTATGAGGGTTATTTAAATTCAGAAGGTTGTAGTCAAACCGCATGTGAGGCAACGCAAGAATAGCAACGAGAAATGCCAATGAGGTGAGCGTATAAATTGTTTTATGTTGTTTTGAGGGTAGCGCTAGAATGTTGTCTAGCCAGCCTTCTTTAATCGCTGGGGTGCCTTTACGCGCGGGTAAGTAACGCTGTATAGCGGGGGTAATGGTCAGGGTGACGATTAAGCTAATAATCATGCCGGTACCGGAAATGACCCCTAATTCAGCAACGCCTTCATACGTGGTGGGCATAAAAGCATAGAAACCGATAGCCGTTGTAATGGCACATATCATTAATGCGCCACCGACATCACCACCTGCGGCATATAGCGTGTCTAATATCGAGTTAGTGTTTGTTTTTAATTCTTGGTGCCGTAGCAGAAAGTGAATCGCATAATCAACACCCAGCCCGATATACAGTACGGCAAAGGCGATGGATATAAGATTGAGATGGCCAATGGCAAAAGTGGCGAATGTTGCAGTCAGTATTAATCCTAGAATTAAACTCAGTAAAACAGCGACAACGGCGCCGGTGGCTCTTAATGCCAAAAATAACACGATAGCGACGAGCACCAAGGCGAGTATCCCTGCATCTTGTGCGCCATGCATGGCGCTGTTTAATTCATCAAAAGCCAATGCAACACTGCCTGTGATGCGCAATCTCTCAGACGCTTCATCCGTTATGCCCGTGGCGATGGCAGCCTTGCGAACCGCTGCAATGGGTTCTTCAGCAGCAAATAATTGGGAGAAATCCAGTTTGGGTCGAACCAAGATGAGTTCTTGGTAGGTGTCTTCTTGCTTTTCTCCGGTGAACAGAGTTTGCCATGATAAGGCGCGTGGCGTGCCTGCAAGCCGTGCGTCTAAAGTGGTGTTGACGCCATCAAGTACCGGTGCTAAATCTAATGCGCGGCCAGTGCGTAGCTCATTGACGGCTTCGGTCAATACGTTTGCAAAGGTATACAGTGTGGGGTCATCAGCAATGCGTGCGACTAAAGGTTGTGCGGCGGCTAGGCGGTCGGTGATGTTTTCAAGTTCTGGGATGCTTTTGTACAGTAAGCCGTTGCGCTCAAGAAAAGGGTCGCCGCCGGAAAAATAAGCGTCATAAACATGTGCAATATCTTTTTGGAGAACGGCGGTTAGGCGCTTTGCTGTAGAGTAAGTTTGTTCGGGTGTTTGCGCGTCCAGCGCCAGTATCATGGTGTCTTTATACTGGGGAAATTCGACTTTGTAACGTTCGTGATTGATACGAAATGGCAGTTCTTCAGAGAGCATTTCAGTTGTGTCGGTATGTACGCCTAGATTGTTTATCGTGTAGTCCGTGCTTGTCAGGGCGATCAATATTGCGGCGAGTATGACCCATGCTGCGTTTTGGTAAGCAAAAGCAGTCCAGCGCGCAAAGAAACAATAGCTACTGCCGCGTGTTGTTACATCCACCATTCTGGATATCCTTCAAGGTTTGTTTTAGCGATGAGTTCTGACGGATGGGTATTTCTGAAATTATTTAGAGTTGTTCAGCTTCAGTGATTTTTTCTTTTAGCAGTTCAATCAATGCGGGGTAGCCATCTCGTTGCAAGATGGAGCGATATTCTGTGCGTTTAATGGCTAATTCACTGACACCTTTAGCCACAATATTAACAATGCGCCAACCGGTGTCCTCTTGCCGCAAGAGATAGCGCAAATCAACGGTGCTTTTGTCAGATTTGATTAAGTGTGTTCTGACTTCAATATGATTCTGAGGAAAAGGCCGGTTTTTCAGAATTTCAAATTGTTCTCCGTTATAGGCTTTGAATTGTGACGCATAGGTTGCAATGCTTAATTGGTTGAAGATATCGGATATTTCACGTTGTTGATCTTGATTGAACTCAGTCCAGTAGGTCCCTAGTACCGTGCGGATAATAAATTCAAAGTTATGGGATTGGCTGAGTGCAGGCGCCAAAAGATCGTAACGACCTTGAAAACCTAGTTCCTCTCCTTCACGCATGGATTGCAATAATGTTGACTGCAAATTGCGGATGACCTCATCCGGCCCGTCCGCGGGGGTTGTTTCTTCTGCCCAAGACATTGAAATGCCTTGCAAGAGGGCTGTAATGGCAAGAACAGAAAGTACTGATTTAATGCTGTGTATTGCTTTCATAGCGACGATCCTTCCAACTGGCGCGTTCACCTTGCCAATAGCGATGTGCTGAGGTCCATGTCATGGCTAAGTATAGCGTGCCAATAATGGGTAATGTTAGTCCCCAGAGTAATGAACGGCGATAGTAAATTAACGTGGGTGTATATGTTAATAGCATGGCAACCCATGTCATGAGGCTAATGACGGTAATTTTTGCGTTTGTGGTCATTAAAAATGCAAATGGAGCGACCCAGAACATGGATACCATTAATAAGGTACAAATGAACAGTAACAAGGGGGAATAGCTTAGCTGCGTGTAGGCTGTGCGCGCAACCATGTCCCATATGGGTTTTAATTCGTCATAACCACGTTGGCTTTTCGCTGAATGGGTCAGTCCAACCCAGATTTGGAAGCCAGCTTTTTTGACGTGTCCTGCCAGTGTGCAGTCGTCAATTAGTGCGTCATGGATACTTGTAAATGCGTCAATTTTACGCAGTACTTGTGTCTCTATTAGAATGCAACCACCCGCTGCTGCTGCGACGCGGGATTTGGAGTTGTTTGATAACGAGAACGGATAGAGTAATTTAAAGAAATAGATGAAAGCTGGCATTAACATGCGTTCAATGAAGCACTGTAAGGGAAGCTCGGCCATCAAAGACACCAGTGCCAGATTCTCTTTTTGAGCTTTTTCAAGCAAAGTGGGCACGATACCTGGTGCTAATTCGATGTCGGCATCAAGTAATAATACATGGGATGTCTGAACTTCATGTAGGCCTTGCTCAAGCGCCCATAGCTTTCCACTCCAACCTGGAGGTGGGGTCGTTCCAGAAATTACTTTTGCGCCACATTGCGTTGCTTTTTCTGCCGTCCCATCTGTCGATTGGTCATCAATGACGATGATACACAAGCCAGACCCTTGCTTATTCAATGCCGCTAGGGTTTGCTGGATTAATGGTGCTTCATCACGTGCCGGAATGAGTACGGTAATGCTATTCAATGCGGTATTGTTGATCTGGGGATCCGCTTCAATTTGTTCCTTAGTGCTCCAAGGGCGCCAAGGAACAAATACCAGTCCCCACCAACAGATAACACCGATAAAAGCTAGATAAGTCGCCACGGCTGTCATCATGTTTTATGAGGAGCTATTTGCTGACGGTTACAGATATGTCAGATAACTTCACAGGGCTTATTATTTTTTCTTCTGCTTTTGCAGTGATAGGCTCTGAAACCATGGGGCCGGTTGTTTTGGGGCCATTGAATGCAGCTAACATCGCTTTGATTGGGTGCTGTAGCGTATCTTCAACTGCTGTTGCTTCGTAACCACAATGTGCCATACATTGTGCACATTTTGGGTTGTTGGCATGACCATATTTCTCCCAAGGTGTGGTTTCGAGAAGCTCTTTGAAAGTGTCTACATAGCCTTCGTCTGATAACAGGTAGCAAGGTTTTTGCCAGCCAAAGACGTTGCGTGTCGGGTTGCCCCATGGGGTGCAATTGTAGTTTTGGTTGCCTGCTAAATAATCTAAATAAAGTGCGGAGTGGTTTAATACCCACTTACGCTTTAGTTTTTTTCCAAGGTCAAAGATGCCGCGAAATAGCTCTTTGGTGTCGCGGCTTTGAATAAAGACATCTTGTTGCGGTGCGTCTTCATAACTAAACCCTGGCGCAATAGTTGCACCTTCAACACCGAGTTCCATTGCGTAATCAAGAAATTCAGCCACATCCTTTGGTGTTTCACCTTGGAATAGGGTGCAATTTACGGTGACTCTAAAGCCTTTACTAAGCGCTATTTTAATGGCTTCGACAGCGCGATCAAAAGTACCGTCTTGACATACAGAGGCGTCGTGCCGTTCTTTTAAACCATCCAGATGAACCGAGAAGGTTAAGTAGGGCGATGGGGAATAATCACCAATTCTTTTTTTCAATAGAAGTGCATTGGTGCATAAATAAATGTATTTCTTGCGCGCAATGATACCTTTTACAATTTCAGGCATTTCTTTGTGTAGTAATGGCTCTCCACCAGGGATGGAAACCATAGGTGCGCCACATTCATCAACGGCTTGCATACACTCGTCATAGGAAAGACGTTGATCAAGAACGTCTTCCGGGTGGGCAATTTTTCCACAGCCAGCACAGGCTAGGTTACAACGAAATAAAGGCTCTAACATCAGGACTAAAGGGTACTTCTCCTTGCCCTTTATCTTTTGCATGATTAAATAACTGCCGACTGCAATCTGTTGGCGTAAAGGAACTCCCATGAGTAAACCTCCAAAAGTACTTTAATAATCTAATTGATGATCACACATACATTTCACATATGAAATTTAGACGGTCAGAATGTGGGCTTAATTTTCAAAATTAAAGCTAAAAATCATTGTTGTTATTCTGCAACAAAATGATTTTCTAACTGAGTTACCCGCTGTGCGCTGAAGTTTCATGTATGAAATGTATATAACGATCGCGATTGTGCTTCTATATATTGAGAACGGCTACCGATGCCGTCAATAGTAAGTTTGCACTACAAAATAATTTAACTGCTGCATCATTAAAATAACGAGTGTTTGAATTTTACGATATCTTTAGGGGAATCGCCAATAATTCATGAGTCAACAGTGGAAACTAAAGTCTTTGCGTTGGACTAGATGTGGGTGCCGACCAAGTAGTAATCGATCATTTTATAATTGGTTTTGAATGAAGTCTGGGGCGCAATAAGCGCCCCAGGGTAATATTTAACTTTTTCAGGGCGATACTTAAAAGTTTACGCCAAGTGCGCGTAATGTTTCTTTGGTCAGCTGACCGCCACCGGCCAGATTGTTTTGGTTCTGGAAATTATTAATCGCTGCAACGGTTTTAGGGCCGCTCATGCCATCAGCCGGGCCAGGGTTAAAGCCAGCGTCAGTGAGGCTTTGTTGTACGCCACGAATGATGTCTGAAGTAGCTGGAACAACGTTAAGAGCATCCTCGTTGAGAACTAATGCCTGAGTCTGAGGCCTTTCGATTGTTTCAATGACTTCTAATGTGGTTTCTTGCGTGTCTTCAATTAGATTTTCTGTCGACTCCACGCCTGAGTCAACCATGCCGAGCATAGAGTCGGTGGTATTATCGATTGCTTCGCCAGCTGAGTCAACGGTGTTATCGATTGCTTCACCAGCTGTATCTGTTGCTTCTCCAAGCATATCTGAGATTGATTCGATAGGCTCGTATTCTTCTGAGCCTTCAATACTGAAAGATTCTTCTTCTATGGCAGGAGTAGGTTCGTCAACCATAGGTTCATATGGTTCATATGTGGCGCCTTCACTTGGAATTGGTGCAACAACTGCCGGAGCAGCTGCATTTTCTTCTTCTGCATCACCACAACCGGATACTAATCCAATTGATAACAGAAGAACGGTGCTTGAGGCTAAGATGCTGATTTTTTTAGATTTCATTGATACCCTCCGTAAGTATGTAACAAAGTCATTAGTCGTGAAAATCCATAGACATACCATTCACTCCTTAATGATAAAGCGAAACGCGTCCAATATTTTACTAAATTTACACTAAAAATACCTTTAATTTCTATTAAATCGCATTATACAGTCCTTTATAATGCAAAAGTAGGCTGTAGCTTAGCACTTTTCTTCGATAAATTTGGTATAACAATCATTATTCTTGTATAGAAATATCAAATTAGTCTAATTTTTGTCCAAACCGTTAAAAAGTAATCTATGAATCATACCTCGCCCTATAAGAATAATTTGGTGTTGATTGGTGGTGGGCACAGTCATGTGGCCGTTGTCAAAGCGTTTGGCATGAAACCATTGGTTGGTCTTAGGGTTACGCTGATCAGTGAAGATACTTATACGCCTTATTCAGGCATGCTGCCTGGCTTGATAGCGGGCCATTATTCCTTTGATGACTGTTATATTGATTTACGTAAACTTTGTCAGTGGGCGAATGTGCGTTTTATCCATAACGCGGTTAAATCCCTAAGCCCTGTCGCAAAGGAAATTACTTGCCATCAATATCCTTCGCTGCGTTACGACCTGCTTTCTATTAATACTGGTTCTCAGCCTGCGCTTTATACAATCAATGGTGCGGCTAACTGTGGGCACGCGGTTAAGCCGGTCAATAAATTCCTCAGTCATTGGCGGAAATGGCTAGATTCAGCCACCGCCATTACTACAAACCCAATGCAACATATTGTTGTTGTCGGTGGCGGTGCTGCCGGTGTTGAGGTCTTACTTGCGATGCATTATCACCTCCACAGCAATACTCAAGTCAAAGCAAAATTTACGCTGGTATGTGCGGATGAAGAACTATTGTCTTCTCATAATGAGCGTGTACAGAAGTTTTTTCATGACCATTTAAATACATTAGGTGTAAAGATGATCACGGGCCATAAGGTGGCTGCTGCAACAACAAACCATTTACTGTTGGATGATGGCAGCTCATTGGAGACAAATTTTGTTACGTGGGCGATCAATGCTGGGTCGAAACCATGGTTGGCCGATAGCGGGCTGGCATGTGACAAGCATGGTTTTGTTCAAGTTGATCAATTCCTTCGTAGTATTTCCCATCCAGATGTCTTTACGGTTGGTGATAGTGCAGCATTTACACCAGTGCCCTTACCTAAAGCAGGTGTTTATGCTGTGCGCCAAGGCCCGATCCTTACGCACAATCTTGTTGCTACATTTAAACAGCGTACGTTACGTCCTTATAAGCCACAGCATCATTTTCTCAGCTTGCTGACCGCTGGCGAGCGTTATGCGGTTGCTTCACGCGGATCATTTTTTATTAAAGGGAAATGGGTTTGGCAATGGAAAAACTTCGTTGACCGACGGTTTATGGCGCGTTTCAATCCTAAGTCAATGGAGGCCAAGAGTAATCCGAGCGATGTGGCGTATGAAGCAATGCGATGCGGTGGCTGTGGTGCTAAGGTAAGTAGTAGCATTTTACAGGCTGTGTTGGCTCAGCTTAATATTAAAAGTAATACCGATATTGTTAGCGATCGAGGTGATGACGCGGCAATTATTAATCCCCCTGTTGGTATGCAATGGGTTCAGTCCGTCGATTTTTTTAGAAGTTTTATTGATGAGCCCTATCTATTTGGTCGTGTCGCTGCGAATCATGGTTTAGGAGATATTCATGCCATGGGTGCGAAACCGCATTCTGCATTGGTTACAGCTGTTATTCCTTATGGCCATCCGCGCATTATGCAAGAAACATTGTTGCATGTGATGCAGGGTGCATTAAGAGTGCTGGATGAAGAAGAAGCTGTTTTGATAGGTGGGCATAGTGGGGAGGGAGCAGAGTTGGCTTTTGGCCTAACAGTCAATGGCACTCTGAAACCTGGTCAAGCTTTAACTAAGGCAGGTTTGAATCACGGTGAAAGTTTGATTCTAACCAAACCGCTTGGAACGGGCGTGTTGCTGGCAGCTAATATGGCTGCGCGTTGTGAAGGGCGGTGGTTGGATAATGTGTTGAGTTTTATGTTGCAAAGTAATCGTAATGCAGCAACTATTTTGCAGAAATATGGCGCGCGTAGTTGTACGGATATTACGGGGTTTGGTTTGTTGGGTCATGCACGCGAGATGTTAACGGCATCCCAGTGCGGCGCAATACTGACATTGAATGCAATCCCTATTTTGGATGGTGCATTGCAATGTAGTACAGCAGGCGTGCGAAGTACGCTTTATAATGCAAACAAAGCAGCTAACGATTGTCAAAGCGATGCCAGCCAGCATCCTATTTTCCCTTTGTTATTTGATCCCCAAACAGCTGGCGGTTTATTAGCTGGGATATCTGCCGATCAAACTGAATCTTGTCTTCATGCGTTGATTGAGGCAGGCTATACTGCGGCGAAAATCGGCGTTGTAGATCAGCTTGCCCCTGTAAATTCAATAATATTTAGATAGCTCTCATCCATAAACACCTGTTTTCTGATTTTAAGCAACATATGGGCTCAACAAGGTTGCGGATAAAAACTGTCAAAATAGCTATCATTTTTAATTTTTGCCTTCAAGCCATCCGTAAGCATCTGCCGCCGCCTGATTCAGTACCTGACCATACACCTCGTCTAAGCGCTTAATCATCGCGAGGCAATACTTAATATTGTCGTTGATGGTGCATGAAGGTATCTGAGGCAGTACTTACAACTGTCTGGGCATAGGTGATGACAATCTTGGGTTGCCAAAGTCCAACGCCCATTCCAGAGCTTCCTCATAATTGCCCCGGAAAATAACCAAATCTTGCTTTTTGCTTAATTGGTATTCGTACATAGGGTCGTAATAATCGGCTAATAGACGAGCTATCCATGCTTCATGCCCTTGAACACTGCCAGTGTGGGCTTGGTTGTGGAGGGCGGAGGCTAATATTTGGACGATTTCTTTATATCGCTCCAAACCCAGACGTTTTTGAATACGATACAAGCTGTCATTTAGGTAAAGGCTAAAAATCTCAAACCCATTTTCAGGATATTGGGTTTCAAAACTTACCGACATTTCAATAACGTATTCTTTTAGAATCTGTTGTATACGAAAATCTAGTGGCATTTCCACGAGTAAAATCTGAGATTGTTTCATGGCATCATAAAAAGCGAGGGGGATGCTAATGGCCCCAATATTTTTGCTCTCATCCTCTACAAACAATATCTTGTTTGCAAGTGTGGTACCTAGTACATGCAACAGGTCGATAGCCAGGGCATGTTCAAAGTTGGCTTGGGTGGGTTGTGCGCTGACCATTTTACCAAAACTGGAGCCGCGATGATTTGCGTATCTTTCGAGATCAATACTTTCTGGAATTTCACTAATAAGGCCGGATTTTGCGACGCCAGTTTTACCGCCAATACGAATCATGCGCGTATTACTTGCAGCCTCGTCAATGACTTCAATTAATGATCTTCTTAAAGCTTTGTAACCACCATCAATTAGTGGAACATCTATCCCAACGTCGTGCATCCATTGTTGCGCTAGATTAGAGCGTATGCCGCCGCGCCAGCAATAAATATGCGTGTTTGGATTGCTGGCCGCTGATTCGCGCCAATTTTGAGTGCGTGTATTTTTTGATTCGCCGCAAACTAATTGATGACCTAGCTCAATGGCGGCTTGTTGTCCCTTTTGTTTGTAGCAAATGCCAACTAAATGTCGTTCGTGATCATTTAAAATAGGGAAGTTAGTTGAATTTGGAAAGCAACCTTTTGCATATTCACCTTCAGCGCGAACATCGAGAAAAGGTGTGTTTTTAAAAAATAAATTGCGAAAATAATTGGCCGTTATAAGTTCTTTTGAGGCCACTACAAAGACTCTTGACGTATATGAAGAGGGTTCTTTTCTTCAAAATGAAATAAAAAATACATAATTAAACACGTTATCCAGTACTAATTAAGATGGAAAGGGAGGGGTTTTAGTAACTGTTGTTTTGACGCAACACCGGTTAAATATTGCCTTGACAGGGAAAACCACCTTATATAAGCTGCGGAGTGGTGAAATATGACACACTTATATTTATAAGGCAAATTCAGTGATCAGTGTCTGAATAAAATTTTTCTGGCGAGCAACAGCTTGTGCAGAACAATAATCAGAGTTGGCATGCCTAAACAGAATTCTTTACTAGTGATAGCAAGATGACAAGCAACATTACTTCGAGGGGAAGATCTTGAGTTCGACAATAACCAAGTTGAACGCTCCGCTAACGCAAGCGTTTGATTCTCAACCTTCAAGCGAGACAAAAATAACGGCAACGGCGACAATCAATGTGCAAGCGCAGAGATTAGCTGATTTTAATACGCTGGCCGAAGCATTGGAATACGCTGCAGGAGGAACAACCGGATATAACTTTTATGACGCAAAGGGAAATTTGCGGTCAGTTCTTCCGTACACCAAATTAAGGCAAAATGCGCGCATATCAGCGCAGCACCTATCAAGCTTTGGCTTGAAACGTGGTACTCGTGTGGCTATTATTGCCGACACATCCCCTGAATTTTCTGAGCTATTTTTTGCATGTCGCTATGCAGGGTTAGTCCCATTTGCAATGCCTGTTCCAGTGAATCTTGGCAGTCATGCAATTTATGTTCAGCAATTGCGTGGCATGCTGAATAGTGGTCAAGCGGCTATTGCAATTGCGAATGTCGATTATGTGAGCTTTCTTAAAGAAGCTGCAGAAGAAGTGGAAGGATTGCAGTGGGTTGGTACGCCGAGCGAATTAGCAACATTGCCTGCGATGGATGTTGAATTTCAACCCAATGATCCTGATGAAACCGCTTATTTACAGTTTACTTCTGGCAGTACGAAAGCATCACGCGGTGTCATCATTACTGAGCGGGCTTTAATGACCAATATGCAAGGGATTGTCCGCAATGGTTTAGAAATGAAGCCAACGGATCGTGCTGCATCTTGGCTACCGTTCTACCATGATATGGGTTTAGTTGGTCTCGTGTTGGCGCCGATGGTTTCTCAGGTATCCGTGGACTATCTTGCAACGCGTGATTTTGCGATCCGTCCTTTGCAATGGTTGCGTTTAATTAGTCGTAATCGTTGCACCATCGCATTTAGTCAACCTTTTGGACTGAATCTGTGCACATTACGTGTGCGCGAATCAGATTTAAAAGAGCTTGATTTAAGTTGCTGGCGTGCGGCCGGTATTGGCGCAGAGATGATCCGACCAGAAACCTTAAGAAACTTTGCAGAAAAATTTGCAACAGCTGGTTTTGACGAGCATGCGTTTTTGCCTTGCTATGGGCTTGCTGAATCGACACTCGCAGTTACATTCTCAAAAATAAGCAAAGGTGCACAAAGCATAAAAATTGATGCTAAAACATTAGTCGATAAAAAAATGGCTGTTCGGGTTCAGGCTGACGGTAGAAAACATAATGAGTTCGTTAACTGTGGTCGGCCATTACCGGGCCATACTGTGAAAATTGTTGACGAATCTGGTAAAGAATTACCAAGCATCATGGTCGGCAGTGTATTGGTGCATGGTGAAAGCGTTATGGCAGGTTATTTTAACAATCCTGAAGAAACTAAAAAAGCGCTTAAGCCGGGTAACTGGTTAGATACCGGAGATATCGGGTTTCTGTTTGAGGGCGACTTGTATATCACTGGCAGACGCACTGATGTCATTATTGTTAATGGTCGTAACATTCGGGCGCAGGATATCGAAGAATTGGCTGAGTTGCAGCCGGAAGTTAGAACTCGTGAAGCATCCGCGTTTGGTATCAATGCAGAAGATGGCGCGACTACAATTGTTCTTGTTATTGAGTGCCGATTAACTTCTGTGACAGAGCGTCAATCACTTATTAGTCGATTGCAACAATTGGTTTATATGGCATTTGGTGTCAATTGTCTTGTAGAGTTAGTGCCGCCTCATACATTGCCAAGAACATCATCTGGTAAATTGTCACGCTTCGCAGCACGTCAAGGATTTATACAGCGTACAAGTATATCTCAGCAATCACCAGTAGTTGTAGAATCAGGAGACAGATAACCAGTAATGCCTGAAATGGTTGCATTAACAGGCGCTACTGGATTTATTGGTCGCGAAATTCTTCGTAGTCTTGTTGGCAATGGTTACCGCGTCCGTGCATTAACACGGAAGCCGCAGGAAGATGAAACATCTATCCATTGGGTTCTCGGAGATTTAAATAATAAAACGGCATTGCACCAGCTGGTTGAGGGTGTTGATGCCGTTGTTCATTGTGCTGGGTCGGTACGTGGTAGCTCCCTTGAAGATTTTGTGCGTACCAATGTTGATGGCACATCAAACCTTATTCAAGCAGCAGAACATCAAGCAATAAAACCGCGTTTCCTCCTTATATCGTCTCTCGCAGCAAGAGAACCTGAACTTTCCTGGTATGCCAAAAGTAAACAAATGGCTGAACAGTATGTGGTTAACTATTCAGCAAGTAGTCGATGGATAATTTTCCGGCCAACCGCAGTTTATGGGCAGGGCGACAAAGAATTAAAGCCGGTTTTTAATGCGACACGGCATGGCTTATTGCCGCTAGTTGGTGAAACATCGAACAAAATAAGTTTATTGCATGTTGATGATTTTGTCGCTGCAATCCAATGCTGGATTGCTATGAGTGTGCCTGCCAGTGGTATTTACGAGTTAGACGACGGGAATGAAGGCGGTTACAGTTACGAGTCCATTGCAGCCATCACGCAAGAAGTTTGGGGGCGTCCTGTCCGTTGTATTAAGATGCCAATTTCTGTCGTTAGCTTGGTTGCGAAAATAAATCTAACGCTTGCAAAACTTTTTCATTATGCGCCGATGTTGACGCCAGAGAAAGTAAAGGAATTGCAACATTCAAACTGGTTATGTGATAATAGCCCCCTACTAAATGCGATGCCTGGCTGGAAACCAAAAAATAGCTTGCGCAGTGCTTTGCCTCAGCTATTTTGAGACTTCCCAGAAACCTCATTATTTAAAGTGACCTATGGCAGAAAGTGACTACAACGAAACCCTACAACAACTTTGCAAGCGTCTAGGTAGTTTTACTAGCTCTGATGTAGAAGTATCCCCTGATATGAGCCTTGTTAGTCAATTGGCGATTGACTCTATCAAGCTGCTGAATTTAATCATGGAAATTGAGGATACCTTTGATATTTCAGTGCCGATAAACGCACTTGTCGACGTCCAGACAGTTCGTGATCTTGCTGATTTAATACATAAAATAAAAACTGAGTCCTAATGAATCTTTTAGATAAGCTAGATGCAGCTGCTACGTTAAGGAAAGCCCAGTTGCCAGAAGCCGTCGGTGCTTTTGGCATTCCTATTGAAGAAATTTACTCATCAACAGAAGCAAGAATTGGCGAAAACCGTGTGCTTCTTTTTGGCACAAATAATTACTTAGGGCTGTCCTTTGCGCCTGAGTGCTTAAAAGCAGCACATGAAGCCATTGATAATGAAGGAACCGGCACTACTGGTTCACGCATGGCCAATGGTAGTTATTTTGGGCACCGAGAACTTGAAAGAGAGTTTGCTGACTTTTATCAGTGTAGCGAAAGTATTGTGTTTACGACGGGTTACCAAGCAAACTTAGGAACCATTGCTGGTTTAGTTGGGCCGGGTGATGTTGCACTGATAGACGGTGATTCTCATGCCAGTATCTATGATGGCTGCACATTAAGTGGCGCTGATGTTATTCGCTTTCGACATAATGATGCGGCTGATTTGGACAAAAGATTGCGCCGTTTAGGTGAACGTTCAGCTGTAACACTGATAATCGCTGAAGGCATTTACAGCATGTTAGGTGATCAAGCTCCGTTGGCAGAGATCATCAGTGTGAAAAATAAATACAACAGTCTTCTTTTATTGGATGAGGCGCATTCACTGGGTGTGCTGGGAAATACCGGGCAAGGCTTGGTGGAAAAAACTGGGATGATGGAAGGTGTCGATTTCATTACCGGAACATTTAGTAAGAGCCTCTGCAGTATTGGTGGGTTTTGTGTTAGTAATCATCCACAACTGGATCAATTACGTTATATTAGCCACCCATATATTTTCACGGCTTCTCCATCACCGGCAACTATTGCCTCGACACGGGCAGCATTAAAGTTGTTGCGTAATGGTACGAAGTTACGAGATCAACTGTGGAAAAACGCACACCAGCTTTATTCAAAGATGAGTGAGATTGGTTATAAGCTTGGCCCTGAACCAGGCCCTATTGTCGCTGCTATACTTGATAATCCGAAGCAAGCACTCGCACTCTGGCAAGGTTTACTTGAAAACAATATTTATGTGAACCTGATTTTGCCACCAGCAGCACCAGAAAATAAGTCGCTGGTACGCTGTAGTATTAATGCGGCGCATACAAACGAACAAATGCAATATGTCGGTGAGACATTTGCCAAGCTATATACCGAAATAGGGATTGATTAGAGATGCAAAATCCTACCCCGTTGCTATGCGGCGGAGAGTCATTGAGTCCTGAGTAATAACGATTGAATTAATTTGGTTAATTGATTCGATGTTTGCTTCTTATCCATAATATTAACAACATGATCTATTTTCACTAAACTGGGTGGTTGCTGCGATATAAAGAGTGTTGTTCGTCCTTGCATTAATGTTTTTAATGCGTCTTGTAAGCGCTTTGTTTCAGTATTAGATACTATTGGGGATGTGAATGCTTCATCGATTATCAAGATTGATGGGTTTCTCAATAATGCACGTGCAATAGCGATATGTTGGCATTGTGTGGGCGTTAATTTAACATCATTACTTCCAAGCTCGGTTTGTAATCCCTTTGTCATTCCGCGGATAAATTCTGAAGCATTGGACATAAAAGCAGCTGAAGTTATTTTTGCTTCATTAGTACACTCCATAACGCCGTAAGCAATATTAGTCGCGGCGGTGTCATCGAACAATAAAGCCTTATGCGAGATCAAAGCGATGTCGGCATAGAGACTATTTAAATTTAACTCAGCCAAATCCTGGTTATCAAACAATATTCTTCCGCTGGTAGGTTGGGTTATGCCAAGCATCAAATCTATGAGCGCACGCTTTTCCTCTTCTGACGCACAAATTAATGCAACCGTTTGCTTAGGTTTTATAGTGACGGAAAAATTATCGAGTACCGGTTGATCGGTCGTTTCACTCAAATAGCTAACTTTATCGAATGTTAGTTTGCCGCTTGGTCGTTCAATTGAAACACCCCCTGTGTGTTTCGCTGATTCGCTGTCTAAGAATGAAAAAATTCTCTCAAGTGATTGCCGTCCATGCAGTAAAAAACTGTTGGCTGATAGTAGTTGATTTAAAGACAAGGAAAGCATGACGGCAGCTGTCAATAGAGACGCTATTTCTCCTGTCGTTATTCTGTCATTATGCGTTTGTTGGAAAAGAAAATAGCCTATGGTTGTGAGGATAATAACAGCGACAATTTGCCCTAAAATGATGCGCAATGTTTTTATGTTAATGAGCCGTAGATTGAACGCGTGCATTTGTTTGGTTTTGTTCCTGAAACGCTTCCCTTCCTGTGATTGACCGCCATGAACACGAATGGTTTGGTATTTTGAAATGGATTGAAATAATGCTTCGCGAACATCGTTTGAAGCGTTAATCATTTGATCGTTAGTTTTATCCAAATATCCATTAATCAGCTGAGAAACTAAAAGTAACACTGATAAGATCGTTAAGAGAAATAGCGTAAATTCCCTGCTGAGATAAAACATCCATACCAATAGGAAAGTGATTATCAATGTGTCTTTAACTAAGATAGTTGATGCATTAATGATGGCCTGAGAGCCTGAATTTACATCGGTGATGAATCGTTGTTCCAGGTCATTGTCGGTCATTTCAGTATAGTGATTGGTCGGTAATGTTAATAGCTTGTTAAACATAGCGGCACGAAGATCTAAGCATACTTTATTGCTGGTTGCGTTCATGGCGTAGGTGCTAATAAAACTAGCTGCTCCACGAGCGATTAAGAGCGCCAATACCACCCATAAAAAATCTCGTGTTAACACTGGCCCCGCGTTATGCAGAATTTTTTCGGACATATATAAAACGAGTGCAGGCAGAGCCGACACAGTTAAGGCCATTATTGCCATGCTAATGAGCGCCAGTGTGAGTATTTTCCTGTGCGGAACAACATATTCTAATAGGCGGTGGTAAAACGACGTATTAATTATTTTTTTCTTATTTTGCATTGGTACGCAATCGTGGCAGAAATTGTGAGAGTAAAAAGCAAGGCATTCACTTTACATTATCTACCATGAATTAAATTTTGTATGTAATTCATAAGGATATTCAATATCTATAATTTTATCTTATTACGACATTTATGAAGCGTATCCCTATAGTACAATTATTTTCTTTTGATATTAACTTTGGTGTCGAATTGTCCTATGGGTGAATCATAGAATGGTAACAAATAAAACTGTTGGAACAAGAACAACAAGAAAGGGAATTATTCTGGCCGGTGGCTCAGGTACGCG
>RCMY010002303.1_pt1 | contig 17343 bp, 9 predicted proteins | sample 2041341 | NCBI WGS metagenome assembly RCMY01 (sample SAMN09708234, study PRJNA481090) | Marine sediment metagenome, whole genome shotgun sequencing project. | reverse complement strand
ATGCTTGGGCTTTGATCGTGCCGCCTTGGCACGCGGGGTTGCCGCAAAACCCGATCTGATCGCCATTGATGGCGGCTCTACCGACAGCGGCCCCTGGTCGTTGGGGGCAGGGCAATCCAAATACTCCCGGTCAGTCACCAAATCGGAATGGCGAGAGTTGATGTTGGCGCGGGCAGAGGCAGGCGTGCCTTTGGTCATCGGCACTGCAGGCACCTGCGGGGCGGATGCTTGCGTCGATTGGATGTTCGATATCACGCAAGAACTGGCCAGCGAGTTGGGGCAATCCTTGACGGTCGCCCGGCTTTATTCCAACCAATCCAGCTCCCGTATCACCGACGCGCTTGCCGCGGGTCGCGTGAAACCCTTGACCCCGGCCCCCGACATCAGCGCTAGAGCCTTGGCGCAAATGACGAATATCGTGGCGCTTGCCGGGGCCGAACAGATTCAGGCCGCGCTGAACACCGGGGCCGATATCATTATCGCAGGCCGCACCACCGACACCGCGATTATCGCAGCCTTGCCTTTGATGCGCGGCGATCATGCCGGGGCCGCGTGGCACGGCGCCAAGGTGGCAGAATGTGGCGCGCTTTGTTCCACCAACCCCACTTCGGGTGTTATTATGGTCGATTTTGACGACAGCGGTTTTACGGTTGAGCCCCTTGCCGATGGGGCCACCTGCACGCCCCATTCCGTCTCGGCCCATATGCTTTATGAAAATTCCGACCCATTTGTGTTGTATGAACCCGGCGGCCATCTGGACGTGACCCAAACCCAATACACCGCCCTTGATGCCCGCCGCACCCGCGCCACAGGGTCCAAATGGGTGCCGGGGCAATACACGGTGAAACTGGAAGGTGCCCGCGCTGCAGGCTTTCAAACCACCCTGATCGCCGTGCTGCGCGATGCGCATTACGTGGCCAATGCGCAAGAGTGGGTGGATAAACTCCACGCTTTCCTCGATGCCCTGATCGCCAAACGCATGGGGCTTGCGCCCGAAACCTATGACCTCGACTTCCGCCTAATCGGCGTTAACGCCGCTCTTGGGTCCATGGAAAACCGCACCGGAAACCCCACCGAAGTTGGCGTGCTTTTGATTATTACGGCCGAAACCCAAGCCCTTGCGTCTGAGATCGGCAAACTCGCCAACCCGCACCTCCTCCACTATCCCCTGACCCAAGGTGAAGAACTGCCAACCTTTGCCTTCCCCTATTCCCCTGCCCAATCCGACCGCGGCGCGCTGTATGAATTTGCCCTGAACCATTTGCTGGAACTCGACGACCCAATGTCCGCTTTCCGCCTAACCGTGACCGAGGTGACGCCATGACCCAAGTCTCTGACATAGCCATGAAAGTCCGGTCCAAGAACGCAGGGCCATTCTGGGTGACCATCGACGTGTTTTGCGGCAGCGCAGACGCCTATGATCGATTGCGTGCGGCTTTGAAAACCAGCGACATCGCGGCCCTGTACCAGCAACCGACCCAAATGCTTAAACGTTTCGATATCGCGGATCTGCATGTCATCAAGTTCTCATTCCCGCGTCCCGTCATTCAAGGCCACCGCTCGGACCGCGACATGCACGGCGCTGGGTGGGCCACGCTGTTGGCTGAACTGACAGTTTGATCTCAGAGGTCTTTGCCGCCACCAACCACCGCCCCAACGCTTGCAAGCCCCGCATCCACCACCGCCCGCTCGGCACGCGTTAACAGTTGCGACCGCGGATATTGCGGCTTTGCCCTATCATCCAAAATAGGGGCCTCCCAGCCACGGGTTGTAGAAAAAAACGCATCTGCACCTTCTGCCCCGAATTCCCGCAAAAATCCTTGGATCACCACGTCGATGTAACTCAGCAAGATCGGATGCGCGACCGCAGGTGCGCTCGCTTGCGCCTTAGGCACAGCATAGACCTGAATGGGGCGTTTGCCGTCGGCGCCCGTCGCTTCTGCCAAGTGCCGCCCATAGCCGTGTTCCCGTACGTCCAACGCCGCCCAATCCCCGCCCGGCACATGCGCGATCAACCCGTGGATCGTGCAGCCCGCGTCCCGCTCGACCGACAAATAGGCCAAGGGCCGCACCGCCGTATGCACCCACACCCTGCGCCACCCGGCCAATTGCGCAGGCTCGGCCTCACCATAGCTATGCGTGGCGCGGTTCACCAAGGATCCATAGCCAAAAAAGTAAGGGGACATGTCGGTTCTCCGTTGTATGCGGTCGCATTCATTTCACGCTTGCTTGCCACCCGCCGCCGCGCTAGGTTTTCGCAATCAGGATCGGGAGAATCCGGTTGGGGTGCAAGCCCTGTTCTGGTGCCGAAGGAGCAACCGCCCCGGTAAACTCTCAGGCGCAAGGGACCGGTTCTGGTAGTGGACTCTGGAGAGTGGCGCGAAGACAAGCGCCCGCCGAAGGGATAACGATCTCAGGCGCCCTTTTTGGGTAAGGACAGAGGGGGCATTTTACGGACGGGATTGGCCTGTCCGCAAAGTGCCGGGGTTTTCCGGCGTGACCTAAGGGGGCTTTATGGCCGAGCTGGCGCGGACGGAACTGTTTGATCTGCATGTCGAATTGGGTGGCAAAATGGTGCCCTTTGCCGGGTATGAAATGCCCGTGCAATACCCAATGGGGGTGCTGAAAGAACACCTGCATACGCGCCAAGCCGCTGGTCTGTTTGACGTGAGCCATATGGGCCAGGTTCTGCTGCATCCCAAAACCGACATGGACGCCCTGATCGCGGGGTTTGAGGCGATGATGCCCGTAGCCGTTGCAGACGTGCCCGAAGGGCGGCAACGCTATGGGCTGTTCACCAACGACACCGGCGGGATCATCGACGATTTAATGTTTGCCAACCGCGGCGATCATTTGTTTGTGGTGGTCAATGCTGGCTGCAAAGAGGGCGACATCGCCCATATGACCAAACATCTGGCCAATGTGGCCACCGTCACCCCCGTGACCGACCGTGCGCTGCTGGCGCTGCAAGGGCCGGGTGCCGAAGATGCCATTTCTGGCATGATCCATTCGGTCATGGCTATGCGCTTTATGGATGTTATCACCGCCCATTCGGTTTTTGGCGAGCTTTGGATTTCACGCTCGGGCTATACTGGCGAGGATGGCTTTGAAATTTCCGTCCCCAATGCCGGTGCTGTAGGCCTTGCCAAGGCACTGCTCGCCCACCCATCAGTCGCCCCTATCGGCCTTGGCGCGCGCGACAGCCTGCGGCTAGAATCTGGTTTGTGCCTTTATGGCCATGACATCGACGCAACCATCACCCCGGTTGAGGCTAATCTTGGCTGGGCCATCCAAAAATCGCGCCGTACAGGGGGCGACCGCGCAGGCGGCTTTCCGGGCGCAGACATTATCCTTGCACAACTGGATAACGGCCCCGAAAAACGCCGCGTTGGTCTTTTGCCGGATGGCCGCGCGCCCATGCGCGAAGGGGTAGACCTGTTTGACGCAGCGACTGGCGGCACTGCCATTGGCCGCGTCACCTCGGGTGGTTTTGGTCCCTCAATTGATGCGCCCATTGCCATGGGATTTGTGCCAACTGCCCTTGCCACCACAGGTACCCAGCTTTGGGGCGAAGTGCGCGGCAAACGCTTGCCCGTCACAATAGCATCCCTCCCTTTCCGTCCCTCCACCTTCAAACGCTAAGCGCAAACACCAAGGAACCCCCACGATGATGAAATATACCGAAGATCACGAATGGCTGCGGGTTGAAGGCGACCTAGTCGTCGTCGGCATCACCGAACATGCGGCAACCCAACTTGGCGATGTTGTGTTCGTCGAACTGCCTGAACCCGAAACCATGGTCGCCACTGGTGACGAAGTCGTTGTGATTGAAAGCGTCAAAGCTGCCTCCGATATCCTTGCCCCCGTTGATGGCGAGATTGTCGAAGTGAATGGCAAACTGTCCGACAGCCCCGGCTTGGTTAATGATGACGCCACGGGGGATGCCTGGTTCTTCAAGATGAAACTCGACGATATGTCCGTACTAGATGCGTTCATGTCCGAAGACGAATACAACGATTTTATTGGATAATCCGCGTCCTTCCGCCCCATAGAGGAATACCCGTGGGGCGGTGTGGGTTGCTGATATTTGGGGATGGAAATGACCTATACGCCCGTTGACTATAACACCTATGACTTCGCCAACCGCCGCCACATCGGCCCCTCGCCCGAGGAAATGGCTGCCATGCTAAAGGCCGTGGGTGCCGCCAGCCTTGACGCGCTTATGGATGAAACCATCCCCGCCTCGATTCAGCAAAAAACGCCGCTGGGCTGGGCGCCCTTGGCCGAACATGAGTTTTTGGCCAAAATGCGCGAAGTGGCCTCCATGAACACGGTGATGACCTCGTTGATTGGCCAAGGCTATTATGGCACGGTTACCCCCCCTGCGATCCAACGCAATATCTTGGAAAACCCCGCGTGGTATACCGCCTACACCCCCTATCAGCCTGAAATTGCCCAAGGGCGGTTAGAGGCATTGCTGAACTATCAAACCATGGTTGCCGATCTGACCGGCCTGCCCGTCGCCAACGCCAGCCTTTTGGATGAGGCGACAGCGGCCGCCGAAGCCATGACCATGGCCGAACGCAGCGCAAAATCAAAGGCGCGCGGCTTTTTTGTCGATCGCAACTGCCATCCGCAAACCATCGCCGTTATCCAAACCCGCGCCGCCCCTTTGGGGATAGAGGTGATGGTGGGCGACCCTGCATCAATGGACCCAAGCACCGTGTTTGGCGGGATATTCCAATATCCCGGCACCTACGGCCATGTCACCGACTACACGGATCAAATCGCAGCGCTCCACGCGGCCAAGGCGATTGCGGTTGTGGCCACTGACCTTTTGGCACTGACCATGATCAAAGAACCCGGTGCCATGGGCGCCGATATCGCGGTAGGCTCCAGCCAGCGCTTTGGCGTGCCTATGGGTTATGGTGGCCCACACGCCGCCTTCATGGCTTGCAAGGATGATCTGAAACGCGCCATGCCGGGCCGCATTGTTGGCGTGTCGATCGACAGCCACGGGAACATGGCATACCGCCTGTCGCTGCAAACCCGCGAGCAACACATTCGCCGCGAAAAGGCCACATCCAACGTCTGCACGGCGCAGGCTTTGCTGGCCGTCATGGCCTCATTCTACGCGGTGTTCCACGGACCCAAAGGCCTGCGCGCCATTGCCGAACGGGTGCATTTTTCCACCGTCCGTCTGGGCCGCGCTTTGCGTGCGGCAGGGGCCAAAGTATCGCCCGACGCGTTCTTTGACACCATCACGGTTGAGGTGGGCGTGGGTCAAGCAGGCATCCTTGCCGCCGCCCGTCATGAAGGCCTGAATTTCCGCAAAATCGGCACCGACCGCGTGGGGATTTCACTGGATGAAACCACCGATGAAAAGGTTCTTATTCGGGTTCTGCGCGCCTTTGGTATCGAAGGTGTGCCGCCCCACCGCGCCGTCTTGGGCTTTCCTGATGCGATGGTCCGCGAAACCGATTATCTGACCCACCCGGTGTTCCACATGAACCGCGCGGAATCGGAAATGATGCGCTATATGCGCCGCCTGTCGGACCGTGACCTCGCCCTTGACCGTGCTATGATCCCGCTTGGGTCTTGCACGATGAAGCTGAACGCCGCGGCCGAAATGATGCCCATCACTTGGCCGGAATTCGGCTCTTTGCACCCGTTTGTGCCTTTGGATCAAGCCAAAGGCTATGCTTATGCCATCGACGATCTGTCGAAAAAACTCTGTGAAATCACAGGCTACGACGCCATGTCGATGCAACCCAATTCGGGGGCCCAAGGCGAATATGCGGGCCTGCTGACTATCCAAGCCTATCACCGCGCCAATGGTGGCGGTGACCGCAACATCTGCTTGATCCCCACTTCGGCGCACGGCACCAATCCGGCATCCGCGCAAATGGCGGGGATGAAAGTTGTCGTCGTCAAATCGGCCCCGAACGGCGATGTCGACCTTGATGATTTCCGCGAAAAGGCCGCGGCAGCGGGCGATAAACTGGCGGCTTGTATGATCACCTACCCCTCCACCCACGGCGTGTTTGAGGAAACCGTGGGCGAAGTGTGCAAGATCACCCATGACCACGGCGGCCAGGTCTATATCGACGGGGCCAATATGAACGCGCTGGTGGGTCTTGTGAAACCGGGCAAAATTGGCGGCGATGTCAGCCACCTGAACCTGCATAAAACCTTTGCAATCCCGCATGGCGGCGGTGGTCCGGGCATGGGGCCAATCGGCGTGGGCGCGCACTTGGCCCCCTACCTGCCGGGCCACCCTGAACAGACGGGTTTAACCGAAGGGCCGGTATCGGCCACGCCTTATGGGTCTGCGAGCATTTTGCTCATTTCATGGGCCTATTGCCTGATGATGGGTGGCGAAGGTCTGACACAGGCCACCCGCGTGGCAATCTTGAACGCCAACTATATCGCAGCACGGCTGAACGGTGCTTATCCGATCCTGTTCATGGGCAACAAAGGCCGTGTCGCACATGAATGTATCCTTGACACCCGGCCCTTTGCCGATTGCGGCGTCACGGTGGATGATATCGCCAAACGTCTGATTGATAACGGCTTTCACGCGCCGACCATGTCATGGCCGGTATCTGGCACCTTGATGGTGGAACCCACGGAATCCGAAACCAAGGCAGAGATTGACCGTTTTATTACCGCCCTACTCGCCATCCGCGCGGAAATCCAATCGGTGCAAGACGGCGAGATTTCGGCCGAGGACAGCCCGCTCCGCCACGCCCCACACACGGTCAACGACCTCGTGGCGGACTGGGATCGCAAGTACAGCCGTGAGGCCGCTTGCTTTCCGCCCGGTGCGTTCCGTGTTGATAAATACTGGCCGCCTGTAGGTCGCGTCGATAACGTACATGGCGACCGTAACCTGATCTGCACCTGCCCGCCTTTGTCTGATTATGCCGAGGCGGCAGAGTAAAGCGGTTTGCCCGCTTGAAGGCCTCTCAATGGCCCCCTACATATAAAAACAACGGAATATGAAGGGGGCCAAAATGGCAGATGGCGTAAAACTGGCCTGCACTACCTGTGGGCAAATGAACCGGGTGCCTACGGCCAAACTGACCGCAAATCCCAAGTGCGGTTCTTGCGGTGACCCGCTTGTCACTGGCAAAGTGGCCGAGCTTGACCCCGCCATCCATGACAAGGCCACGCGCGGCGATGATCTGCCGTTGCTGGTTGATTATTGGGCGCCATGGTGCGGCCCTTGCCGCATGATGGCCCCTGAATTTGCCAAGGCCGCCAAAACACTTGAAGGTCGCGCGCGATTTGCCAAGATCAACACCCAAGATCATCCCAAAATCTCTGACCGTTTGCGCATACAAGGCATCCCTTTGCTGATCCTTTACCACAAGGGACGTGAAGTGGCCCGCCTGCCCGGCGCCCGCCCTGCCGTCGACATTACCGCTTTTGTGACAGAAAAAACGCCTGCATAGGCAGTCTAAGCATACGCCACGCCCCATTGGCACTAGGTTCGAAAATAGCGAGGATTGGCCAAAACTATACAAGACCGCTGCCCAATGCAGTTCGAATTTGATAAAATTGCGCCAGAGGTTGGCTATAAACTTCTCTCCTCGACTATCACGCCGCGCCCGATTGCCTAGATTAGCACGCTTGACCTGAACAGTCTGGTCAACGCGGCGCCCTACAGCTTTTTCAACGCCGTGGGCCACTCCCTGCCTACCGTTGCCATAGGCCTTTTGCGCGATGTCGCGCGCGTTTGGAAAGACACCGCCCGCAACATCCTTGAGACTGGCGAATTTGTCGTGAACCTTGTGCCCGAAGCCTTGGTCGACGCGATGAACACCAGGCGCACAGGGCTGTTGTAGCCTGACCGCATCAAAAACAAACGTTCGAAGTCCGCGAGTTGGTTTAGAACGGTCAAACGGCGGCGGCGCCTCTTGCCTGAAACTGCGATCAAGACCTCATGCCGGGCCTTGGATATATCAATCGCATCCTAGACAGGCGCGGTTTGTGCAATAATGGTATCGGTCATAACCTCTTAATCAGCGTCATTCCGAGGGTGTTATGGCGCGGAATTCATTGCCAATAAGTTAAGGGCTTGGATCAGGACTCTCAGTGCGAAAACCACGTTTATCGCACCAGGATCACCGTGGGGAAACGGCTATTGAGAGAGCTTTAATTCTATGTTCAGGGATGAACCTATCAACGGCGAGGTATTCTATTCGTTGAGCAAGGCCGAGATCCTGATCGAACTTTGGAACACCACTACATCACAGTCAGACCGCACAGCGCCTTGCGCTTCCGTCCGCCTGCGCCAGAAAGTATGATGCCGATTGGCCTGAGGCCTACCATGCAGTAACCGTCAATTCACTCCACCCAATGGGGGCAGACGAGTTAACGCGCATTCAAACTTTGGACAGATTTCGCACCCAAAATGATCGGGCAAAAGCGGTCACGTCACGTATGTTCAGGCTGATGGCTTTGACTTGGCAGTTCCCTCAAAGAAATAGTCGGGCTATTGTTCCCGGAAGGCGCGCGTCATGCTGTCAACGATTGGTTTTGCGAGGTATTGCGCAAAGGTTCGTTCTGCCGTCTGGATCATTATCTGGGCTGGCATCCCCGGCGTGGGTGTGAAGTGTCCCACACGGCGGATTTCGTTGGCCGATAGGGAAATTCGGGCCACATACACTTCTGTCGGGATGCCGGTTGAGGTGTCGGTAATTGAATCGGCCGAGACGTAGAACACTTCGCCGTTCAGCACCGGGGTCGTGCGTTGGTTCAGCGCGGTTAGACGGACGGTCGCTGGCTGGCCGGCGCGAACACTGTCAATGTCATTGCGAGGAATCTGAACCTCAATGATCAGCGGTTCGCTTTCGGGTAGAATTTCAAGGATCGGGCGACCACTTTCGATCACGCCGCCACCAGTGTGATAATACAGGCGAACAACCGTGCCCGAGACAGGCGCCAACACATCCGACCGTTCCCGGACATTCACCGCGGTACGGGACTTTTCGCGCACGCTATCAAGTTCGCTTTGGATTGTTTGCAGGTTATCAAGCGCCAATTGCCGATAGCGGTCCAATGTCTGCTCTATCTGCTGTCCGTATTTGAGGTCGACCTGCGCGATCTCATCCACCTCGGCCTTGAGCCGTCCGATCTGGCCCTCAGCCTCTATCAAGGCCAACTGGATGCTCAACACTTCAGATGACCTAACAAGCCCTCGGTCGAGCAATTTGTTCTTCGTTGCCATTTCCGTTTGCAACACAGTCAACTGCCGCGTTTGCGCGTCTAGCTGAGTTTCATAACCCACTCGGCGCATGTTCAGCGCTTCTATGTTGCGTTGCAGAAGGCCGATGTCATTTTTCAGCGCACTTTCCGCCACCTGAAATGAGATCATCTGGCCGTCAAGGATGGCTGCAATTTCGTTGTCTGCCCTCTCTGCCTGTAGGGCTTCAGGGTATACCAGCACCTCTTTGCGGTTATACTGGGCAAGCAACCGCGCCTCGCTTGCCTCAAGCCGGGCTTGGCGCAGGCCAAGTTCGCGTTCACTGGCGGCAGCAGCGGTTTGGTCGAGGCGGACCAAGACTTGTCCAGCTTTGACGTGATCGCCCTCGCGTGCATTTATTTCGCGGATAATGCCGCCTTCTAGGTGCTGGACGATCTTGTTCTGTCCAGTCGCAACAAAGCTTCCCTGCGCGATAATGGCCGCAGCTAGGGGAGCTTGAAACGCCCAAAGGCCAAAGCCGCCAAAGGTAAGAAGCATCAGGGAAAAGCTAATGATGACATGCCATTTGATTGACCGGGGGACGGAAGCATACCATTCTGGTTCCGGCGGTTGATGTGTCACCATGCTCATTTTGTAACCTTTGGCGGTGCTTTGCGGCCCGCAAGTTTTTCAAGCACTGCCTGACGTTCACCGAACATTTGGATGGTGCCATCGGCCAGTAGCATAATCTTGTTCACCGAACTAAGCAGGGACGGCTTTTGGGTGATGACAACCACGGTGATCTTGTTGTCTTGGGCATGTTTCACCGCGCGGGCCAGGGCCTTGTCTCCATTGGTATCTAGATTTGAATTCGGCTCATCCAACACCACAAAGCGCGGATTGCCAAAGAAGGCACGGGCCAGTGCGATGCGCTGTTTTTGCCCACCGGATAGGGGGGAGCCATCGGCAGCCACAACAGTTTCATAGCCTTGCGGCAGGTTCGCGATCATCTCATGAACATCCGCTAGGCTTGCTGCCTTGAATATATCGGCGTCCGTGGCGTCTTCACGCATCCGCCCGATGTTTTGCTTTATGGATCCAGGGAAAAGCTGCACGTCTTGCGGCAGATACCCGATATTTTCGCCTAGCTGGCGCGGATCCCAGTTGCGCAGATCCATCAGGTCAAGCCGGACGTTGCCCGATGTTGGCATCACTGACCCCACCAGCATTTTGCCAAGCGTGGTTTTGCCCGCGCCAGAATTGCCGATAACAGCCAGCGTTTCACCAGGGTTCAGCGAAAAGCTGACCCCATTAAGCACAACCTGCTTGGTCCCCCCGGGAACGTACAGCAACCGTTCAACATCCAACCGACCTTCGGGTTGCGGCAGATTCAGCCGTTCGAACTGCACCTTGGAACTGGTCAGAAGCGTTTTGATCCGGCCAAAAGCCGAGCGTGAGACGGAATAGGAATTCCACCCTTCAATCGACCCTTCGATTGGGGCCAGCGCACGGCCTGCGATGATTGATGCGGCAATGACCATGCCGCCGGTAATCTGCCCGTCGAGCGCCAGAAACGCTCCCCAACCCAGCATTGTGACCTGAGTAAGGAGGCGGATGATGCGTGACGCGGCAGCAGTAATGATGTTGCGATCTTGTGCTCGCACCTGTGCCGAAAGTGAATTTGCCGTGTCACGGCCCCAGATTTTCACCGTCTCGGGTATCATTGCGAGGGCGTTGATAATCTGGGAATTGCGGGCCATTGAGTCGAGATGCATGTTTGCTTTCGACTGGGCCATGTTTGCTTCGCCAAAAGGTTTTGCGGTGATCCGCTGGTTGATAACCGCCACGACCAACAACATCAGGCTCGTCGCTATAACGATCGCGCCAAGATGAGGGTGGACCATAAAGATCGCAAAGATAAAGAGGGGGGCAAACGGCACGTCGAGGAAAGAAATCAGCGTGCCCGATGTAAGAAACCCTCGCAGCGTTTGCAGATCACCAAGCGTTTGATATTCGCGACCTGTGCCGTGCAGGGATGCGTGGGCTGCCGCACTTAGGATTGGGGCGCCAAGGCGTGCGGCCACCTCCACCGCAGTGCGCAACAGGATAAAGCGGCGGAAGGCGTCAAAGATTGCCTGAAAGACTACCGCACCTACGATGATGATCGTCAGCATAATCAATGTATCAACAGACCGACTGGTCAGCACACGATCCGAGATTTGAAAGAGATAGACCGGGATTGCGAGGATCAGCACATTGGTGGCGCAAGTCAGGATCAACACAACAACTAGATTGCGTTTGACAGCAGCCAAACCTTGCTTAAGACTTTCGCCAAAATCATCGTCGCGCAAACGTTTGTGGAACTTAGGTGGTGGGCCGCCCTTTCCGCCGCCGTTCGCGGGCAGGTTTGCATTTGGCTCTTTCACCTTGATCGGGCCCGAGTCGCCTTCGATGGTGGGACCGGGCAGGTCGCGCGGCTCGCTGATGCGGGCTTCGACCTTAGGTGTTAAAATATGTGTTGGGTCAGCTTTCGGCGCGGGGTTGCTTTTGGGCGCCGGGTCTGGATCTGATTTGATCCTTTCCGCGGCAAACACAACGGGCGCGGGCTTTGGTATAGGTGGGGCCATTTTTGATGCTGGTTGGGGGGGCGTTTTCATCCTGCTTATGCGGAACGGAACGTTTTGGACTGCAGCTTCTCTTGGCGTGTTTCCGACCATCTGTTCGGCAGTCAAGTATAGCACTCTTGTCTCCTTAGGTGGAGTAAGTGTTAGGCGGCGTTGCACCAATAAAGGTGGCGCGGCCTCATCGTCTGGGGTGCTCGTATGATCTTTCACTGGATACCTACGTCTCGGTCTATTGAATTCTAGCTCAACATGGTTTGCATGATGTCAGATTGCCCCATGGCATCGGCGATCAGGCCGTGGGTCGAATTAGTGATGTCGTCACCCAACGTATCTGCGCCCATGTCGTCAGTTAGAAAGGCCACCGCTTCATTTGCGAGATCGGCTATTGAGGTGCCGGTTTCCATTAGGTCAGTATCAATCAGATTGGCCTGATAGATCAGCGCATCGGAATATGCGGTGCCCTGCGCCATCACGGTGCTGTCCATCCCGTTGTCGCGAATGGCCGCTATATTGGCTAGAATGTTTGACCCGGTGGTCACCTTAATCATATCTTGGAGATCGGATGCGAAATTGTCGCGGGCAAGGTGGACCTGATCAGCGTCGCCTAAAATGTTGACTTGTTCGACCATATTCACCGTCGTGAAATCACCGTCGATGTACAAAACCCGCAGAAGTTCGGTTCCAAGAAAGGCAGGGTCCTCGACCACTTCGTCAGGAATATAGTCGTTGCCTTGGGCAAAGCTGTTCAGAACATCGGCAAAGGTCTGGTTGATCGCGGCATCGGTATCCTGACCGATGGTCTGAATCGACGCTTGATTATAAGCTAGGTTGTCGCCGGTCGAAAATGCGGACGCTGTCGCCGGGGGCGAGCCGTTTGGCTGAGCATCGGCGGCGTCGAGCGCAGGATCTGCGGCATCAGTTTCGAGGCCTGTGTGTTCGGCAACCCCTGCTACGGGGGGGGGCTCAACAGCAACACCGTTCGTTGCGGCGGACTGTTGAGAAGTGCCATCAACGTTTGTGCCGTCTATTGCAATTGATGCGGCAACAACGGGCTGAGCCGTCACCTCCGCAATGTCAGATTCAACGCCAGTTGCCGCCGTGCCGTTCAGGGTTGATGCAACCGTTTCCAAATTCTCTGAAGGCTGGGTTCTCGCTGACGAGGTCGTATCGATCACGTCGCTGTCAAGCAGGATATTCAACTGGCTTATCAGATTGATGTCGATGAGGTTGCCGCCAACAAGGATCAAATCGTAATGATATCCAAGTTCATGGATATTGAAACTATTGCTCAGATTGTTCTCACCCAACCCAAGGAAGGTTGCCGAACCTGAAAAGGTCACCACGGCCTGATCATAGTCTGTGGCGAATGAGTGCTGCTTAACCCAGTTAATTTGCGTGACAGGTCCATCATAGCGCACCACGGCCCAATTCGCGGGCGCATGCAAAAGGAAAGATGGTTCCGCATTAGTCGCTGGTTCTGGCTCATACTCGTTGCCATCTTCGGCAGCCGCTTTAGCCGCAGCCTCTTGGGCCGCAAGCTTGGCCGCAGCGACGGTTTGCATCCCGATTTTGGCAGCGTTAGACGCCATTGAGGATTGATCCGCCACAAGGGAGGACGACAGGCCGTTTGTCACGCTGTCATGGTCAACAATGACGTTGACCTGAGAAATCGCGTCCATACGCACCACGTCACCCGCAACGGCGATTACTTTCGCATCAAGCCAACTTGACGTAATGGAAGCGGTGTTCACAAGACTGTTGGCACCAGCCACAACGGCATGACCGTCTTCAACCTTGAAGGGGCTTTCAGCCTTACCAAAGTCGGCACCGAAATCGTGGCCGTCTGTAGTGGCGTCATGGGGTGCGGCAGCTGCTTCGGCTTTCGCCAGTTTTTCGGCTATATAGGCTGGCTGCATGTCCTTGAAAGCGACGAACTCTTCGGCGGCAACTCCATCAATAAAGGTGCCTTTCGCGCTATCACCCAGCAAGACAGTGGTTGTCAGTGTGCCGTTGGTACCGGTTCCAATCGCAGCTGCAGCTGTTTGGATTTGGCCAATAACCACTGACCAATTGTCCGAGGTCGGAAGAACGTCCAGCTTCATAGGAAGGAGGGGCGCCACACTAGCAGAGACGGAGTGAAGTGTCGCAATCAGGGACGAGACCGCCTGAAAGCCACCCGAGATAACCGCGCCAAAGCTATCGTTGTCGGATAGCGTGTTGACCTGATAGGTTACCTGCGCGATTGAACTTGGCGGGGGGAGTTTGAAGTTTAGGGTCGCGTTGTGCGTGGCAACACCGAGCGAGCCAATTTCCTCACTGACTTCAAGCACCGGGATAGGAACCGCGCTGGCAAGTGTAATTGGGTTCTGAACGGTGGGAGCGATTTGCTCTGGCGCGGATGCCACTGCCTCGGGTGGCGGGGCCTTCACCTTGACGCCCGCGTCAACGTCTTCGAGTTGGTAGGCTTCCTTAGCTTTAAGGCTGCGCAGTTCAATCGCTCTGGCGTCATCTTCTGCGTTTTTGATCGCACGAAACTTATCGTATTCAGCGCGCATTCGGGCTTCTTGTTCGATCAGTTCAAAGGCACCAATAAAGTGCGCGATTTTTTCTGAAATGGCGTCCATCCACATGACGAGAAGCCCCTAAGTATGTGCAGGCCGGAAATTGACCGCGTGTGTTTGCCGATGAAGATATCACCCGGCTGGTGATTTGAAATTTGGGTGGTCAGAGAATCGGGGGCCGGGACTGGCCGGCCCCCGAAAGTGTTGCTTAAGAGTCGTCGCTGTCGTCGCCCACATAGGAGGAGCTGAACGAACCGCCAACAACGTTCATGTCGACGGTGTTACCCATCACGTTGGCGCCCATTACGATGCTCTGGTTGAACGCCGCGACATCGACTGCCGCTGCGGCAGAGGCGTAGGATTCGCCGGTGACATAGCCGTCATCACCGTTGCCTGAGCCCCACGAACCGGCATCACCGCCAGCACCGCCAGCACCATTGGTGGCCGAACCACCCATGCCACCAGATACAGTGCCGCCAAAGGTGTCGCCGACTGCCGCTGCACCGCCCATCGCGTCACCGGATCCACCGGATGCTGCTTCGGACATGCCTCCGTAACCGCCATTCCCAGACGACCCATCGACGTTACCGCTTGCACCTGCATCCGCAGAAGAATCGGCGCTGTTGCCTGTTCCGCCGCCTGCACCAGTTGACACATCCGTGTCATTGTCGGTGTAGGATTCGGAAAGTGCTTCGGCTGCGATATCGGACAGACCTCCATAGCCACCATCGCTGTCAGCATAACCATCTGCACTGGTGTCTGTGGTGTTTGCGTTCGACGAACCGCTGTCTCCGCCATCGCCGCTTGAGGCGTTAGAGGAGGCACTACCGTTGCCGTTCACATCCGATGTTGTGGCCGCATCCGTAGCACCTGTTGCACCACCACTGGCTTGCGAGTCGCCGGTGCCAGCTGCTGTTGCATCGGCATCGTTGTTCGCAGACCCGGCTGCACCGGCCCCGGATTCGGAGTCTGTGTAGCCACTGGAGGTGTTGGAGGCGTCATCGTCCGTCGCCGCATTGCCGGCTGCACCTGCGCCACTTGCGCCTGTGTTGGTCGCATCACCTGAGAGGTTGTTTTCAAACATCCCAGTGGACGCTGCACCAGAACCACCTGCACCGGACTGGTTATCCGAAGTGCCCATGGCGTCAGCCATCGCGTCGTTGTCAGCCGATCCGGCAGCACCAGCACCGCTTTCCGAATCTGTGCTACCACTACCATTTGCGGCGGCATCATCGTCCGTTGCGGCGTCACCCATACCAGCAGCGCCGGTTGTGGCGTTGTTGGTCGAGGTGCCGTTGGTAGTACCGTTGGCGGCACCAGCGTTGCCTGTGGCTCCACCACCTGCGCCGCCAGTGTTGGCAGCATTGGCGTTACCAGCCGCTGTACCATCGTTATCAGCCGATCCGGCAGCACCTGCACCAGACTCAGAGTCTGTCGATCCGTTGTTGGTGCCAACCGCATCGTCGTCAGATGCTGCATCGCCATTGCCGCCCGCAGCGCCGTTACCAGAGCTGGTTGCATCGCCAGAGACATCGTTATCGGCCATACCAGAGGTGCCGTTGGCGTTGCCACCATTGCCACCTGTACCGGTGCCGGTTCCAGTGCCGTTAGAATTGGCGTTGCCAGAGGTCGCAGGACCATTACCGCCGGCACCACCTGTGCCGTCACCTGCAACACCTACGCCAAGACCAAGCAACGCACCAATACCAGCGGCTTCGCTTTCGCCTTCGCCGCCATCGCCGCCCTCGCCGTCAGCGTTGGATCCAGCCGCAGCCAGACCAGCACCAAGACCACCACCGCTACCAGCATTGCCAGCCTCGGCTTCGGCCTCGGATTCAGCATCGCCAGATGCGTCGCCCGTTGCTTCGTTTTCGGCGTTCCCACCCGATGCGCCTTCAGCGTCGTTGTTGCTGTCGGTTTCGGCTGAGGCTGCGCCGTCTACGTTACCGTCAATGTCGCCACCACGTCCGCCATCGGCATTGCCGTCAGCTTCAGCGTCAACTTCATTGTCAGCATTGCCATCTGCATTACCAGCATTGCCAGCTTCAGCGTCTGCATTGGTTTCAGCGTTACTTTCGCCTTCAACATCGCTTTCTTGATCTGCGTTGCCGGTGTTGCCACCTTCGGCGTCTGCATTGCTATCAGTTTCGGCATCGGCCGCAACATCAACGTTGCCGTCGATATCGCCACCATTACCACCATCAGCATTACCAGCGGTTTCAGCGTTGGCATCGGCAGCAACTTCGCCGCTGGCATTACCGCTGTCTCCACCATCAGCCTCAGCCGAAGCGTCTGCATCACCGTCGGCTTCGCCTGTAGCTCTCAGATCGACATTGCCGCTTCCACCACCTTCGGCGTCAGCATTGCTGTCGGTTGCAGCTTCGCCTTCAACGTCAACATTGCCGTCAATATCGCCACCGTTTCCGCCTTCGCCTTTAGCTTCGCTTTCGCTATCGGCCGAGGTATCAACATCGGTTTTGCTGTCGGCATCGCCGGCATCGCCACCTTTGGCTTGGGTTTCGATGTCAGTTTCTGCTTCAGTTTCCTGATCGGCGGCGCTGTCAGCGTTGCCGCCGTCACCAGCTTCTTCGTCAGAACTTGCCTCTGTATCAACATCTGCATCGGTCTCATTATCGGCATCGGCGTCGCCGCCCCGCCCACCTTGACCATCAGCATCGGTTTCAGCTTTGGCTTCGCTGTCGCCGTCGTTTTCAGAATCATTATCGCCACCGTTGCCAGCGTCGCCTTCGGCAGTTGCTTCGGACTCGCCGCCTGTGGCTTCATTCCCAGCAGCATCGACCGCGCCAGAGCCACCGCCGTTTCCGCCATCCGCATCGGCATCGCCGGTGTTACCGCTCTCGCCACCTTTGGCTTCGGCTTGGCCGCCGGCTGTATCGCCACCCTCGGCACCACCACCATCGGCATCGGCATCGCTGCCGCCTTTCGCACCGTTGCTGGCAACACTGAT
>RCMY010002302.1_pt1 | contig 17344 bp, 17 predicted proteins | sample 2041341 | NCBI WGS metagenome assembly RCMY01 (sample SAMN09708234, study PRJNA481090) | Marine sediment metagenome, whole genome shotgun sequencing project. | reverse complement strand
TTAACGTCTCTTTCTGCATCTCCGTCTTGTATATTTTTCGATCTGCTTGGGCGCGTGGCCCCTGAACCGCTGGTCCTTTACGCCTGTTCAACAACCGGAATTGAATGCCCGCTTTGTCAGCAACACGGCCCATCACGCCATCCATAGCGTCAATCTCGCGTACAAGATGCCCTTTCCCCAATCCGCCAATCGCCGGATTACAGGACATCACACCAATGTCGTCTTTGGACATAGTGACAAGGGCCGTCTCAACACCCATGCGCGCGGCGACGTGAGCGGCCTCGACACCCGCGTGACCGCCGCCAATAACGATTATCTCAAAATGTTTCACGTGAAACACCTCATCATTTGCCAATACAAAAACTGGAGAATATTTCATCCAGCAGGTTCTCTACACCAATTCGCCCTACTACCGATTCAAGAGCACGGATCGACGAACGCAACTCCTCTGCTGCAATATCATAATGGTCCGCGCCACGCGAAAGAATTTCTTGGGCGGCATCAAGAGTCCCAAGCGCCTTCATCATCGCTACACGGTGGCGTTCATGAGTCGCAACCCCTGCTGAATCGCTTCGGACCATTAAGACTTTCGTCACGTCGCGGACGAGATTCGAAATGCCTTTACCGGTCTTACCCGAAATCGCATTAACAATTTCAGGAAATTCATCTCCCTTGGGGTGCACAACGATGTCCCCTTCCAGTGGCCGCAGAGGTAGCACCTCATCTGGTTTTGCCAGGAACACACGTAAATCCGCAGCTTGCGCCCGCTGCATTGCCCGTTCAATACCTATAACTTCAACAACGTCGGTGCTTTCCCTCAGGCCCGCTGTGTCCAGAAGTGTAATCGGCAACCCATCCAAATTCATCCGAACTTCGACAATATCCCGCGTCGTGCCTGCAATTTCAGAGGTGATGGCGGCCTCCCGCCCTGCAAGTGCATTGAGCAGAGTTGATTTCCCAACGTTTGGTGCACCAATGATTGCCACCTCAAAACCCGTCCGAATTCGCTCTGCAACTTTAGAACCCTCGACCTCTTTCCCAACTGCCGCCGCAACACGAAAGAGAAGGTCCGAAACCTCGGGCGTGACGTCTATGGGAACATCTTCATCCGCGAAATCGATTGTCGCCTCAAGCAAGGCTGCTGCACGGATCAAATCAGCACGCCAGCCTTCAACCAGATTTCCCAAATGACCCGACAGAACCCGCAATGCCTGCTTTCGCTGCGCTTCTGTTTCTGCGTCGATCAGATCCGCAAGCCCTTCAACCTGCGCCAGATCAAGCTTTTCGTTTTCTAACGCCCGTCGGGTAAATTCTCCTGCTACCGCAGGTCGAACAGTTGGAAATTCAGAGAGCCGGGTGAGGGTTGCCTGGACCACAGCAATGCTGCCATGCAGGTGCAGCTCCACGACATCTTCGCCTGTAAAGCTATTTGGACGCGCGAAGGCAGCGACCAGCGCACGATCAATTATGCCGCCCTCCGGGTCGCGGATATTACGTAGCGCAATTTGGTGAGAGGCTGGCAATCTTCCGGCCATCTCTGCCACAATTTCAAAGGCTAAGGGCCCCGATATACGGATAACAGACACACCCGCTCTACCCGAGGCGGTCGCCTGCGCAAAGATCGTATCCATTTTTACATAACCTTTTGTTATTAAATAACAATTAGGTATTCATCGAGTCAAAGAAGTCTGCGTTTGTCTTGGTTTGCTTAAGCTTACCAATCAGGAATTCGATAGCATCTGTTGTTCCCATCGGGTTGAGAATGCGGCGCAAAACGAATGTCTTTTGCAGGTCAATTTTTTCAACCAACAGTTCTTCTTTGCGTGTACCGGATTTGAGGATGTCCATGGCCGGGAACACGCGCTTGTCTGCGATCTTGCGATCAAGCACGATCTCGGAGTTGCCTGTGCCTTTGAATTCTTCGAAAATCACTTCGTCCATGCGCGAACCAGTATCAATCAAGGCTGTTGCGATGATGGTCAGCGAACCACCCTCTTCTATGTTACGTGCGGCACCAAAGAAACGCTTTGGGCGCTGCAATGCATTCGCGTCCACACCACCGGTCAGAACTTTACCAGAGGACGGCACCACGGTGTTAAATGCACGGCCAAGGCGCGTGATGGAATCAAGCAGGATCACCACATCGCGTTTGTGTTCAACCAGCCGTTTGGCTTTTTCAATCACCATTTCAGAAACCGCAACGTGGCGGGTTGCCGGCTCGTCAAAAGTTGAGGAAACAACCTCACCCTTAACCGAACGTTGCATGTCTGTGACTTCTTCCGGCCGTTCGTCGATCAGCAAAACGATCAGATAACACTCGGGGTGATTCTTTTCGATCGAATTGGCGATATTCTGCAAGAGAACTGTTTTACCCGTGCGCGGCGGCGCCACGATCAAACACCGCTGACCTTTACCAATAGGCGAAACAAGGTCGATGATACGGGCAGAACGGTCTTTGATCGTTGGATCATCGACTTCCATCGTCATCCGTTCATCCGGATAAAGCGGTGTGAGGTTTTCAAACGCAACCTTGTGGCGGGCCTTCTCAGGCGCCTCAAAGTTGATCTTGGTCACTTCGGTCAGGGCAAAGTAACGCTCGGTATCATCCGGGGCCTTGATCAGCCCCTCAATTGTGTCTCCGGTCCGCAGCGAATGCTGTCGGGCCATTTCGGGCGAGACATAGATGTCATCAGGACCCGGCAAATAGTTTGCTTCGGGCGAGCGCAAGAACCCAAAACCGTCCTGCAAAACTTCCAAAACACCGTCGCCAGAGATTTCCCAACCTTCATCCGCACGTTCACGCAGGATCTGGAACATCATCTCGCCTTTGCGCATGGTCGAGGCATTCTCGATCTCAAGCTCTTCTGCCATCGACAGCAGGTTTTTAGGCGTTTGTTTCTTCAGATCGGCAAGGTTGAGCGTTTCGGTTGTCATAGAAAAATCCTGTTCAGCAGCGCAAAACACCGCTGGCTGGTCGTCATGAAAATAAAGCAGCTAATACCGGTCCCCGGACGGGGTGGTGCGCCGGATATAGGCGCGAGACCACGCCAAGTCAATCAATCAGAATTTTACGACAACCGAGACCACGATAATGATCATCAAAACAGTTGGCACTTCATTCATCATCCGGTAGCGGCGACCTGTCAGGGTATTCTCGCCGCGCTGAAACGCTTTCATGCGAATGATCAGCCAAGTATGAAAAAGGGTCATTGCGATCACACTAGCGCCCTTGGTCCAGGGCCAGATCTCTGACCAGTCAACAATTCCCGGCGTAAAAACCAGCAGCAAGCCAAAGGTCCAAGTTGCATGCATTGCCGGACGCATGATGACGCGGGCAAGTTTGAACTCCATCATCGCAAACAGATCATGCGTCTCACCGCTTAATCCCGCCTGCTCTGTGTGGTGCACAAAAAGACGCGGCAGATAGAACAGCGCAGCCATCCATGAAATCACCGAGATGATATGAAACGCTTTGACCCAAGGATAGGTTAAGGCAAGAAAATCCGACATGTCCCACTCCGTTCTCTGTTCCCTTCTTATAATAATAAAGAAGATAAGAAAGATGATGATGTAAGTAGGGATCGGATTTTCTGTGGATTATCGAGTTATCCCCCCTTTATGACCAAGGGATGAAAGCCGTCCACTGGTTGGGGATAACAAGGTGTAAATAGTGAAATTACCAAATTTAACCAGTAGTTTAAGAGATTACAAAAAATTGGTCATGTGCGTAACAGGAAGATAAATTCATATCATTCCGATTCCCCCCAAGAAACAGGTTGTTCTTGTCCTCAGGGGGATGAAAAACGCGAAAGAGCGTGGAATGGCACAAAAGCAACGCTCTTGTTTCAGGTTGCCATATTCTGCACTAGATTGTCCTAATAAGTCCTTAACCAAACCCACAAGGTTATCCACATGTCCCAGCCCCTTATTCTTGCATCAGGGTCAGAGATCAGAGCAAAACTTCTTGCTCAAGCAAATGTTGAGCACCTCATAGAGGTTCCGCGCGTCGATGAGGAAATGGTCAAACTCGCGCTTTTGGCCGAAGACGCATCGCCGCGCGACATTGCGGATACGCTTGCAGAGATGAAAGCACGCAAGATTAGTGAAAAGAACCCCGGTGCTCTGGTTCTGGGATGTGATCAGGTGTTGGATCATCAAGGAAAGATGCTGAACAAACCGGCGAGCCCCGCAGATGCGATTTCACAATTGAAAACCCTTCGAGGGGATCGCCACTCTTTGATCACGGCGGCTGTGCTCTGTGAAGATGGCCAACCGATCTGGCGTTACGTTGGTCAGGTCCGCTTGCGAATGCGTGAGATGAGTGATGACTATCTTGAGGATTATGTCATCCGCAATTGGGAAAGCATTCGCCATGCGGTTGGCTGCTACAAACTCGAAGACGAAGGTGTGCGGTTGTTTTCCAGCATTGAAGGGGATTACTTTCACGTCCTCGGTATGCCACTTCTGGAACTGCTGAACTATCTGACACTGCGCGGAGACCTTGCCACATGAATTTGCCCATCATCCCATTGGCCGGGGTCATCGGATCACCGATTGCACATTCCAAATCGCCGCAGCTTCACCGCCATTGGCTCAAGACTTATGGCATTCAAGGCCACTACATACCGATGGATGTCCATGCGCAGGACCTTGAGAACGTTATTCGGACGCTGCCCAAAATGGGGTTTGTCGGGGTTAACATCACCATTCCTCACAAGGAGGCGGTGATGTCGATAGCGGATCTGATCACGGATCGTGCCATTCTCATCGGGGCTGCCAATACGTTGATTTTTCGCAAAGATGGCAAGATACACGCTGATAATACAGACGGTTACGGATTTCTTGAAAACCTCAAATCTGGCGCGCCCAATTGGTCTGCCAAATCCGGTCCTGCTGCGGTTCTGGGTGCGGGCGGTGCTGCGCGTGCGGTCATTGCGTCGCTTTTGGATGCCGGTGTGCCAGAGATCATGCTTTCCAACCGGACCCGCGTGCGTGCTGAAAAGCTAAAGTCCGATTTTGGCAACCGGCTGCGGATTTTCGATTGGGTGCAAGCCGGCAACATGCTGGATCACGCTGATCTCGTGGTGAATACCACCTCTCTGGGGATGATTGGCAAAGGCGAGATGCGCGTGCCACTGGACGGGCTTCGGCCACAGACGGTGGTCAACGATCTGGTCTATGCACCGCTTAAAACCAAGCTGCTGGAAACTGCAGAACAGGCGGGCTGTGTGACCGTTGATGGCTTGGGCATGTTGTTGCATCAGGCCGTCCCAGCGTTTGAACGCTGGTTTGGCAAACGCCCCGAAGTGGACCGTGCCACCCGCGCGGCGGCATTACGCTGATGTTCCTGTTGGGGCTCACGGGTTCTATCGGCATGGGTAAATCCACGACGGCAGAAATGTTCGTTGCTGAAGGCTGTGCGCTTTGGGATGCAGATGCGGCAGTGCATCGGCTTTATGCAAAGGATGGCGCGGCAATACCCCTTTTTAGAGACGCTTTTCCAACATCTATCGTTGACGGAGAAATCTCGCGAACCAGGTTGAAAGAGATCATTGCGCAGGACGCAGGTGCGCTGAAGAAGATTGAGGCCATCGTGCATCCTTTGGTCGGACAGGACCGCGCCGCGTTCATAACCAGCGCGTCGTCTGACATTGTTGTCCTCGACATTCCGCTACTTTTTGAAACCGGTGGCGAAGCCAAAGTTGATGCAGTTGCCTGTGTCATCACCGACGATGCAAACCAAAAGGCCCGCGTTATGGAGCGTGGCACAATGACCGAAGCACAGTTCGAAACGATCAAGGCCAAGCAACTGCCAGCCGCAGTAAAAGCGGCGCGCGCGGACTATGTAATAAACACCGATACAATTGAACACGCCCGCGCGCAGGTGCAAACTGTGGTGGGCGATATCAGGGAAAAGCTGCGTCATGCGTGAGATTGTACTCGATACCGAAACCACAGGGTTTGATCCCGAATCCGGAGACCGAATTGTCGAAATTGGCGCGGTTGAGTTGATGGGTCACATGGCGACCGGAAAGACCTATCACCAGTATATCAATCCCGAACGTGGCATGCCGCAGGAAGCATTTGAAGTGCATGGGCTGGGCGATGATTTTCTGCGCGACAAGCCAAAGTTCGCAGAAGTAGGCCGTGCATTTCTGGATTTCATCGGGGAGTCAAAGCTGATCATTCATAACGCGGCTTTTGACATCAAATTCCTGAATGCCGAGTTGAAGTGGATGAAACTGCCGCAAATCCCGTGGGAACAGGCAATTGATACATTGGCCATCGCGCGCAAACGCTTCCCCGGCTCGCCTGCTTCACTGGATGCTCTTTGCCGGCGATTCAACATCGACAACTCATCACGGACCTTGCACGGCGCGCTGCTGGATAGTGAAATTCTGGCGGAAGTATATCTGGAATTGATTGGCGGGCGTCAGCCTGACTTTGCACTTTCGACGCAAGCACAAGGCAGCGAGGGCGAAACGGCAACACAGTGGAGTGCAAAGCCAAGGCCAAATCCGCTGCCTTCAAGGCTTACGGAAAAAGAAACCGCCGCCCATGCTGAATTTGTCAGCAAACTGGGCGACGGTTCTGTCTGGTCCAAACTTTAAGCGTCTGCGCGTGGCGCTTCTTCGGTCTGGCGGCGTGCAATCTCGTTGCGATACAGCGATACGAAATCAATGTTCTCAAGGTTCAGCGGCGGGAAGCCACCGTCACGGGTCACGTCGCTGACAATCCGGCGCAGGAACGGGAAAATCATGCGCGGGCATTCGATCAGCAGGAACGGATGGATCTGGTCATCTGGAACATTCTCGATGTGGAAAATGCCGACATAGTCAATCTCAAGCACAAACAGCGTGGTATCGCCGGCCTTGTCCTTGGATGTCACGTTCAGCTTGATCGCGCTTTCGTACTGGTTATCAACTGACCGCTTCTTGGCGTCCAGATTGACCTGAACCTGCACATCGGGTTGCACATCTGCGCCACCGCCGGATTGGGCCATGATGTTTTCAAATGACATGTCGCGGATATACTGACCCAGCACACGCATTTGCGGTGCTACGGGTTGTGCTTCTTCGTCGGCCATTGGTGTTTTCCTTTAGGTTTTTCAATTTGACGCGGGCTTAGCAGAACGCGCCGCAGCCCTCAATGCTTTGTCCATCCGGAGGAGCCCTTGCCCTGCGGATCATCTTCCGAAATTTCGTGAAATTCTACATCAATGATATCGTCTTGGGGATCAGTTGGTCGGTGTTGACCTGCACCGGGTGTGCCGAATGATTGAACTTTCACCCTTGCACGGATCGCCTGATAGGCGGCCTTGCGAATGGCGGGCACTAGAAGCGCAAAACCAACGGCATCCGTAAAGAATCCCGGCGTCAACAACAGCGCACCGGCAAACAAGATCATCGCCCCGTGCACCAAAGGTTCCGTTGGATCACGCATGTCGGAAAAGGAGGTGCGCAGCTGACCCAGCGCCATCGCCCCTTGGGTCCGCACCAGCCAAGTGCCCAAAACAGCTGTCACCAGAACGATTGCAAGGGTCGGGAAAAGGCCAATCGCCCCGCCAACCTGAATGAACAAACCAATCTCGATCAGAGGAACGGCGATGAATGCGATCAATAACCACATGATGTAGGTGTCCTTTTGCTTTGGGTAGAGTGGACTCACCCCTGTAGAGCACCTACATAAGGGGTTAACTGACGTCTTTCCATGCTTTGACCCAAAGAGGTTCCGATGAATTCACCTATGATACAGCTTCTGGTGTTGGCCGGTATTGCAGTATTCCTGATCCTGCGCCTGAAAAACGTGCTGGGAACACGGGACGGGTTTGAAAAACCCCCTGTGACCGATCAGACCACTAAAACACGCAGCAAAGGACCGGCTTTCGAGGTGATCGAAGGTGGTCCGGACCTTGATATCACCGATCATGTTCCCGATGGCAGCCCCGCCGCGAAAGCACTGGCTGGAATGAAGCGGCTTGAACCGTCTTTTGGCGTGGATGATTTTCTGGGCGGTGCGCGCCATGCCTACGAAATGATCGTGATGGGCTACGAGCGTGGCAACCTGGCCGAAATCCAACCATTCCTGTCAGAAGAGATCTACGACAGTTTTGTAGACGGTGTCGCAGCCCGCGAAGATCAGGGGCTGACGATTGAGGCTGAGTTTGTCGGGGTCCATGAGATCGAGTTGATGGATGCCACATTGAACGCAGAGACCAAGGAAGCAGAGCTAAAAATCCGCTTTGTTGGGGTTCTGACATCTGCTGTGCGTGACAAGGGCGGTGATGTTGTCGAAGGCAGCCTGACCACACCCAAACAGCAGAAAGATACATGGGTCTTTGCCCGCATCATGGGTTCGGATGATCCAAATTGGCAGTTGGTTTCTACAGACGGTTAAGCCGTGCGTTTGCGGCATGTGCTTGGCTTGGGGTTGTTGCGATGACCCCGGCATCCGCCAGTGATGTGAGCTATGACGTCCTGAGTTTCGATCAGCTTGATGGTTGGGCGCAGGACGATCATAGCGCTGCGCTTAAAGTGTTTCAGAACACCTGCCGCGATATGAAAGACCTCGATTGGCGCGCGCTTTGCAAGTTTGCCAATGCCGATCCGGAGCCGCGCCAGTTCTTTGAATTGTTCTTTCGCCCCGTCGTGATTGATGACGGGCAAGAGGCGCTGTTTACCGGATATTTCGAGCCTGAATTGGATGGCTCGCTTAACCGTACCACCCGCTTTCGATATCCCGTTTATAAAATGCCCCCCGAGGCGCTTGCTAACAATCCTTGGCTCACGCGGCGTGACATCCTTGATGGGGATGTGATGTCAGGCCGCGGACTTGAGATCGCTTGGGTGGATGATCCGGTTGAGCTGTTTTTCCTGCAAATTCAGGGCTCTGGTCGAATCAGACTCCCGAATGGTGGATATGTCCGCGTCGGTTATCGCGGTGCGAACGGACACCCCTATCGGTCCATCGGAGTCGAACTTGTCCGTCGCGGAGTTTATAATGCCCATCAGGTCAGCGCCGAGGTGATCAAGAACTGGGTGCGCCGCAATCCCGTCGAGGGGCGCGATTTACTGTTCCACAACCCATCCTACGTGTTCTTTCGCGAGGTCAGCAAAGTCCCCGCTGATCAGGGGCCGCTGGGCGCGATGAACCGTTCTGTGACCACCATGCGCAGTATCGCGGTGGACCCGTCGTTTGTGAAACTGGGCGCGCCTGTCTGGATCGAAAAGGATGGCGCAAAGCCGCTGCGCCGTTTGATGATTGCGCAAGATACCGGATCTGCAATCAAGGGCGCGCAGCGGGCGGATGTGTTTTTCGGTACGGGGGACGCCGCCGGTCAAGAAGCAGGCAAGCTGCGCGATCCGGGGCGGATGGTTGTCCTGATGCCGATCCAGCGCGCCTATGCGTTACTGCCTGAAAGCGCGATATGAGGCGTGGGCGGCACAAGGCCGGGTTAAGTGACGATGATCTGGCTCTCTGGCGCAGGGTGACAGAGCGGACGGAAAAGCTCGACCTTAAATCATTGTTCACACCCGAGATTGATGCGCCTGTTCCGCCACCGCCGATGTTGCGAAAATCACGTTCTGTTGTGATCGGTAAACCCACAGGTTCGGTCAAGAAAGCGCCGAACAATCTGATGCCATCCCTACCGGATCAACTTGGCCGCACTCCGGTGCAAATGGACAAGAAATCCTTTGGTAAACTCAAACGTGGCAAGCTGAAGCCTGAGGGGCGGATTGACCTGCATGGCATGACGCTGGACCGCGCGCATCCGGCGTTGACGCGTTTTATCCTGTCGTCACATAAATCCGGCAGGCGGCTGGTGTTGGTGATCACGGGCAAAGGCAAACAGCGCGACGAAGGTGGTCCAATCCCCGTCCGTCACGGCGTTTTACGCCATCAAGTGCCGCAATGGTTGGGGATGGTGCCGCTTTCATCGGCAGTTTTGCAGGTCAGTCAGGCGCATATCAGCCATGGCGGCGGAGGCGCGTATTACGTTTACCTGCGCAGGCACCGTTAGCGGCTCAGCGTCGGTTGATACCGGACAATGCCATAGGTCGCGAGAGCGGCGGCAAACAGATAGTAGACAGAAATCGGCAACATCTGGTCGGGAAAGTCGATACCCAGATCAATCAATGCGCCGGTGATCCCCGGCCCAATCGCAGAGCCAAAAACCATCATTGCCGCCGCTACTGATTTGATCGAACCGATATGGCGCGTGCCGAAGTATTCCGCCCAGAAGGTCGGAGTAGCAGTGCCTTGCAAGCCCTGCCCGACGCCAAAAACCACCAACCCCACACCGGCCATAAATATTGTATCAGCGAATGCCAGAACGGCAAAAGAGAGCGCGAAGGGCAGCATTTGAAACGGCACGATGCGGCTTACCCCAAATCGGTCAATGGCCCAACCGGAGGCGAATGTGGTGACAATCGTCGACAGGGTATAGACGGGCATCAACGCGACATACGACACCAGCTCCCAGCCCTTTACTTCGGTCAGATGGACCTGTTGGAAAAACAGCGCGGTGCCCCATGCAGATGGCCCGATAATCAGCGGGATCATCAGAAAAAACAGGCCGGAGCGCAGCATCTCACCGCGCTTCCAGTGTTTGCCGTCCATTCCGGCAATCTGCGCATCAGATGCCATTGATTGCGGCGTGCGCTCCTGGCGTAGGAGCATCAATAGAAATGGAATGGTCAGCATCACAACTGCCGCCGCCAGCACCCAAAGGCTTCGCCAGTTTGCCACAGCGAAAAGCCCCACAAAAACGATGGGCAAGATCGCCTGCCCGGCAGCGAACCCCATTGATGACAGTGATAACGCTTTGCCGCGTGTTGCCTCGAACCAGCGCACCATGGCGACAGACCCCAATTGAGACATCATGCCCTGCCCGGAAAGGCGAAGCGCAAAGATCACCAGTATCAGCAGCACCCAAGACGTGTTGAGAGCCATCGCAATGCAAGCCGACGATAGCGCCAGCATGACACCCAACGCCAGCGCGCGCACCCGAAAGCGATCCGTCAGCACGCCAGCCCAGATCATCGCAACCGCCGACATCGTTGTGCCGATGGTATAGATACCACCCCACTGCCCGTCCGTCAGATCAAAGTCCGTCTTAATTTCACCCGCAAACAGCGAGATGAAATAGGTCTGTCCATACGACGATGTGAAGGTCAGCAGAAAGCCTGCGAGCAAGAACAGCCAGTTTGTACGAAGGAAGTGTATATAGCCCATTCCTGCTTATAACTTTTCGTCAGGCAGATGCCATCTGCCGGTCATGATTCTCAAGACAAAAACGGATCGAGGTGCTGGTTTTCTGTGCACAGTTCGAGCATGCGCAACTCAAGGTAGCCGCAAAATGCCATGTTCCAAATTGTATTGATATTTTTATTACGCCTAAACAGTCGGTTATCCGATGCCCCCGAAACAGCGCTAGTTCAAAACCTACAATCTGATAGAAATAATTATTCTAATTTAATCACCTAAGGATATTTCAAAATGGCAACCGAAGCTGAAATTAAAGAAATCATCAAATTCTACGTAGGGTATTATAACCGGGCACCCGACGCTCTTGGCCTGAACTTCTGGGAAGGTGCCTTTGACGGTGGTTTTTCTTTGGCCGCTATGGCGGTCGATTTTTCGACACAAGCCGAAACAAAATCCAATTATCCGTTTTTTGATCCGGCAAAAAAACCCAACCCAACGTTGAAAGACCTGGGCGATTTCATCGATACGGTCTATGAAAACCTGTTTAACCGTACACCAGATACGCCGGGCAAGGATTTCTGGGCCGGCAAGATCAACTCGGCAGAATTTACCGTCGGTCAGGCCATTAGCTTGATTATCGCCGGAGCAACAACATCGCCGGATATGGATGTTATCACTAACAAAGTGGCCGTTGGTCTTGATTTCTTCACCAAGCTAAACGCGGAACCGGGCGGGTCTGCCTATGTATTTACTCCGGCTGACGTCACCGCAGCCACAGATATTCAAAAGAGTGTCACGGCTGATCCGGCCTCGGTGAACACGGCGGCAACAGCCACCGACAGCTATATTTCGGCGTTTGACGGATCCACAGGACCGGTAACGGGTATCACTGTAAACCTAACACCGGGCACGGACCAACCCGGCGGCGGTAACAACATTGCGGATACGCAAGGCACGTCAGATGACGATACCTATTCCGCAACTGTCGAAGCCAACGGCGGAGGAACCCTGCAAAACAGCGACAACATAGCGGCGGGCGATGGCACGGATACGCTTAACGTGCGTGTGATCTCAACATCGGGCACTCAGATAGTTTCACCTGCTGCGTCGGGCCTTGAGAAGTTCGTTGTCACAAATCAGACAACCAACGGTATTTTCATTCTGGATTTCGTGGGTATCGAAGGCGAAATGGAAGTAACGGCCAAGGATAACGCGGCCAGCGCTTTGACCGGTTTTGCCAACCTCGAAATGGGAACAAAAATCCGGGCAGAGAATGTTGACGGCATTGTTGGCGTCAACTTCAAAGGGGACAGAAGCACGTCGACCGACGACAGCTTTGACATGTTCGTTCAGGATTCGGGTACTGAATCTGCCTCGATGGTCTTTGTCATAACGGATGCCCAGATTTCCAGCAGTGACGAAGACTTTGAGAATGCAAACATCGAGACAGGTGGTACATCCGCATCATTCTTGAATATGGTCGGGTTGGAACTTGAGACGCTGAATGTAACAGGCTCGCAGCAACTGAATGTCGAAGACACAACAGACAACTTTGCGGACCTCAAGGCAGTTGATGCCAGCGCCCTGACTGGCGGCGGGATTAATATTAATGCCAGCGCCAACACCCAATCGGACTTTGCTTTCACCGGCAGCGGTTTTGACGATTCACTTCAGTTGAACAGAAGTCTGTTCAACGACGCCAACACCCTGTCACTGGATGGGGGGGACGGCATCGATACGCTGATCATTGAATCCTTCAACAACCTTTCGGCGGCCTCCATCAACCAGGCAGACGGGTTTGAAGTGCTTCAAGCGTCAAGTAGTACAACCAGCCTTGATGCCAGTGATTATACCAAGATCGATACCTTCAGTTTCGCAGGTCAGACAGGAAACGACAGCCGGCTCAACATCACTGGTGTGACCAATGACGACCTGTTTATCTTTGAATCCAATGTGGGTCGTGGCGATGAGACGGTGCGCTTTGCCGCTGATACTGCGGGCCAATCGCTGAAGTTCGAGTTGAAGGCAGACAGCAGCAGTGAAGTGCGCATTGTTTACGACACGAACTCGGGCAACAACAATGCCGCAGTCGGGTTTGGCAACAGCAACATCAGCTCGGTCGAGATTGTCTCGAGCGGCAGCAACACAGATGCCAACGTGATCCGCGGTGTGGATAATAACAGAGGCAACGCTTTTGCCTTTGACAATCAGAACGGGCCAAACAACTTTACCGTTTCGGGATCGCAGGCCCTGACGATCACCGCCGAAGCAGGCGTGGATCTGACCGCAAGCGATGACGAGCGCGGGTTTGTAAGCGGCGTTAATCTGGATGGTTCTGATGCGACAGGTGCTTTGCGCATTGCGGGTTCCTCTTCGGCAGATGCCTTGCAAGGTGGTTCAGGCAACGACATCCTTTACGGTCTGGGTGGCAATGACGTGCTGACCGGCAATGGCGGGTCTGATCAGTTCCGCTTTTCCGATTGGAGCGGTACAGACAAAATTCAGGACTTTACGGCCGGGGAAGACAAGATCGGCTTGCAGCGCGTGGATTTTGACAACACCAACGAAACGAGTGAAGGCACCGTCCTGAACACATCGGACTATGTGCAGAACCTGCAGGCGGTTGCCAACCTGACCAATGCGGATTCCGATAAGCTGGTTGAATTGCAGCTTGCTGCGACGAATGATCAGATCACCCAGACGTCTGTTGCGGCGACAAATACGTACCTGCTGGTCTTCAACGAAACATCCGGCAAGGGCGAGCTTTGGTTTGACGCCGATTGGTCAACAGCCTCAAACCGGACAATGACGGCGGAGCTTACTGGTATCGACACTCTTGCGGAACTGATTGGCCTGACAAATACCGACTTTGTCGAATATACGTTCTAATCAAATCAAGAAGCTGCGCGCCCTGATCTAGGGCGCGCAGTAACTCTCAAAGAACGTAACGACTTAGGTCAGCCGATCTGCTCAATGTGCCGAGGTTTTTTTCCACGAAATCGGCATTCACCTCAACCACATCGCCCGCACGGTCCGGCGCTGTGAACGACAACTCCTCAAACACCCGCTCCATCACAGTATAGAGCCTGCGCGCGCCGATGTTCTCTACGCTGTGGTTCACGTCTGCCGCGATCTTGGCAAGCGCCTTGATCCCGTCTTCGGTAAAGCTCACCGTGACTTCCTCGGTCCCCATCAACGCGGTATATTGCAGCGTGAGCGCGTTGTCGGTCTCCGTCAGGATGCGCACAAAATCTTCTTCCGTCAGCGCGCGAAGCTCTACACGGATCGGCAAGCGCCCCTGCAATTCCGGCAACAAGTCCGACGGTTTTGCGATGTGAAATGCGCCCGAAGCGATAAACAACACATGATCGGTTTTGACCGGCCCGTGTTTGGTACTGACTGTGGTGCCTTCGATCAACGGCAACAGATCGCGCTGCACCCCTTCGCGGCTCACATCACCGCCGCGCACATCGGACCGCGCACAGACCTTGTCGATCTCGTCCAGAAACACGATCCCGTTCTGCTCAACCGCTTCTATCGCGCTGCGGGTGACCGCTTCATCATCCAGTAGCTTGTCCGCCTCTTCGCTGATCAGGATCGCATAGCTTTCCGAAACAGACAGCCGTTTCTTGGTTGTCCGTCCACCCATAGCTTTGCCAAACAGATCACCAAGGTTCATCATCCCTGCGCCCATACCCGGTTGGCCAGGGATATCCATCATCGGAAACGGGCTTGCGCTATCGGCGATCTCAAGCTCGATCATCGTGTCATCAAGCAAACCATCCTTAAGTTTCTTACGGAACATATCTCGGGTGCCTTCACGCGCCTCCGTCCCTGCGATGGCATCAATCACCCGCTCTTGAGCGGCCTTATGTGCCTTGGCCTTCACGTCTTCGCGCATTTGTTCGCGGGTCATGGCGATCGCATTATCGACCAGATCGCGGATGATTTGTTCAACATCGCGGCCCACGTATCCCACTTCGGTGAATTTCGTCGCTTCAACCTTGAGAAACGGCGCGCGGGCGAGCTTTGCCAAACGGCGGCTGATCTCGGTCTTGCCAACGCCAGTGGGGCCAATCATCAGGATATTCTTGGGATAAACCTCATCTCGCAGGTCATCCGCCAATTGCTTGCGCCGCCAACGGTTACGCAGCGCCACGGCAACGGCGCGTTTGGCGTCATTCTGGCCGATAATATAGCGGTCAAGTTCCGAGACAATCTCGCGGGGGGTCAGGTCTGTCATTTGGTGATTTTCTCTATTGTCAGATTGCCGTTGGTATAAACACAGATGTCCGAGGCAATTGCCATTGCGTCCCGCGCTACACCTTCCGCATCGCGGTCACTGTCCATCATGCCACGGGCCGCCGCGAGCGCGTAATTCCCGCCTGATCCGATGGCCGCGACGTTATGTTCCGGCTCCAGCACGTCACCCGCTCCAGTGATGATTAGCAGCTCACTGCCATCCGTCACAATCAACATCGCCTCAAGCTTTTGCAGATATTTGTCGGTGCGCCAATCCTTGGCCAATTCTACACTTGCACGCTGCAATTGTCCCGGCATCGCCTCAAGCTTGACCTCCAACCGCTCCAGCAACGTAAACGCATCCGCCGTTGATCCGGCAAAGCCGGCGACCACGTCAAAACCACCGGGGCTTAACCTGCGCACCTTGCGCGCGGTGCCCTTGATCACGGTTTGGCCAAGGCTGACCTGCCCGTCTCCGGCAATCACCACCTCGCCACCCTTTTTGACGCCAATAATCGTGGTGCCGTGCCAGCCGGGGAATTCGTTTCGTGCCATGAACGGCCTCCTTGTGTGCAATTAGGTATATGGCCTTGCTGCTCGACACAGACAAGAGCAAGGCCCGTCATAGAAAAAGGGCGCCCCAACCGGAACGCCCTGTGAAATCACTTTGTTTGGGACCGGCTTAGATTGACTCTTCGATCCAGCTTTGCAGCGCCGCTTTTGGCTTGGCACCAGCCATGTTGGACACAACCTCACCGCCTTTAAAGATAAACAGCGCAGGAATGCCGCGCACGCCCATTTGGGCGGGGGAATTCGGGTTCTCGTCGACGTTCACTTTGACGATTTTCACCTTGCCGTCCATTTCGGCAGACAGCTCTTCAAGCGACGGGCCGATTTGCTTGCAAGGACCGCACCACTCTGCCCAAAAATCCACCACGACGGGGATATCAGAATTTTTTACTTCAGCGTCGAATGTTGCGTCTGTGACTGCGACCGTGGCCATGGGGCTCTCCTGAGAAACGTTGCGTTACCCAGAACCTATGAACGCGCATGGTTGGCGTCAAGGTAAGGTGACTGTCGACAGGCATTTGTCACAAGATCGTGGGGCAAGGGCATCAACGTGGCATTGGCGGTCCAAAGCACAGCGGTCTCGATTTCGTGATCCGGATAGATTTGCGCCAGCATCAGCGCATAGGCCCCCATCTGGCGCAGAATGCCGTCGGGACAGGCTTCAGCGGTTTGCGGCACGGTCCGGTTGGTTTTGTAATCCACCAGCACAATGGTGTCGTCCGAGATCAACAACCGGTCGATGATGCCATGCAAGCGCATACCACCAAGCGGCGCAGTGATGGGGACCTCGGTCAGTGTTTCTGGCGCGAAGACATGGGCGAGGTCGGGCGCATTCAAAACAGCTTTCACCTCAAGGAACGCGCGCTTGGCTATGTCCTCCTCGACACTCTCGGTTAAATGCTGAGCGGCTTGCGAAAACGCGGGTTCTTCCAGCCCCGGCAGATGTTCCAGCAGCGTGTGGACAAGTGTGCCGTAGGCCATCGCAGCTTCGGTGTCTTCGCCAAATGTGCCAGCCAGCGCTTTGATCCCGCCTAACTCAGATGGGGAAAAAACAATCGGATTATGCGAAAAAAGCGGCGCAGGATGCGAGAAAAAAGGCTCTAACAGGGGTATACTGCCTTGACTCTTGTTTTCACCGCCAATTGGCAATCCATCCCAATCACCCTCTTCAAAGCGCTGGATGCCATTGGTACCGACCTCAACAGCATTGACGTGATCCATCGCTTCTTCGGCAATCTGATACCAGGATGTGCCGTCCTTGGATAAATCACCCGCCGCCGCAATCATCAGCCATTTCTCCGCCCGCGTCATCGCCACGTAAAGC